>Ga0209367_1009820_pt1 | contig 12917 bp, 6 predicted proteins | sample WorMetLIZISLAND2_FD_187412 | JGI IMG/M metagenome (GOLD analysis project Ga0209367, IMG submission 187412) | Marine gutless worms symbiont microbial communities from Max Planck institute for Marine Microbiology, Germany - Olavius geniculatus... ... | reverse complement strand
ATTCAGTCATTGAAAATGCGTTGTTTAAACCATAATATCAATAAAAAAGTCACTGTAGAGTTATATGCACTGAAAGTGTTAATGAATTAAGAACCTTTTAGGTTTTTAATGTTAATGACACCAGTCCCGGAGACAAACAAGCATGTTCAATGTTGATGGATACAGCGACGAACGTCTCTTGTTGACGATGTATCCGGCAGAACCGTTAATCGTTAAAAATAAAATTAATCGTTAATTTTCTTTGTTAATTAACGATTAAATTAATCGTTAAAATCCGCAGCTCTGCATTTTTGTTGTTGTGTTTCTATATGCTGGTATTGTGCTTTATTGTAAGCCTCCATCTGTTGCATGTTTACTTGCTTACTTACTTGACTGAATTTTTTTTCGTGTGCAGTGGTGAGACATTTGAGAACAAGCAGCAGATCATTCAGGGTAAGCCATGACTTATGTTGCTGCATTAACCTACACTGCGGTAACATGTATTGTAAATAGAAAGTGCATCGACCCAGTTCTGACGTACAATGTACAATCTACATGTGTGTTGTGTCCATCCACCTGGGGTCCTGTAACTGTCCCATTCTGACTCTGACCTCTGACCTTGTGGACAGTAAATTGGCGCACCAGTTACCAGGACTGTACTCGGGAATGTTTACATCGATTTTTGCTTTTCTGCACGTTTTTGAGTAATGAACTGCTGTGGGACAGACAGACTGATGGATGGATTAGACCGTCCTTGAAACGACCTATACTGTGTCGGGTGGGACGTTAAACCCTACTCACTCACATGTACAGTAAAATGCCTTTGAATTACTATTAGGCCTATATGTATTGTGTAATAAAAGTCTGGTTAACTCAAACTAGAAATGACACTGTGAGAGGCTCGGGAAATTAAGGAGCTGAGCCAGTGTGTATCGTCCGTTTCATTGTTTATTGTCTATCAGTGATGGCGAATAAAGACTTTCAGTAACTAAATGTAGCACAATTAAACGGGGTTATGAAGTATTACGTGCTGAATGAACAGGGAAAATTTGGTGCCGAAATATTCTCAAACTACACAGATATCATGATTTTTGTGTTGTGGTATTCTTTATTTTGGCTCATCGTGTATAAATGTAACTAGGTTGTAACAAAGATGTGTGTGTTGGTGGTAAACTAGGTCACCGTGATACGAGTCTGTCAGAGAAGGGTGTGCGTCAGGCGCAGCTGTTATCAGAGCGACTGCAAAATGAGCGATTTACGCACGTCTTTACGTCTGATCTCCAGCGAGCCAAGCAGGTCCGTCTTGCATCACTGTGCTTATGACATTAATAATAATAATAGACGAATTGTATAGTGCCAGTATGTCGATTGACTTGGGAAGTTGGGACACGATGCAGTATGATATGATAGTCAGCCAACTTTTGTGGACATGGTTTAGCTGACAGATAAAATCAGTCAATTTTTATGTGACAAATGACAGATTTTTGTTGGCCTATTATGCCGGTTGACAAAATCATCTTTTTTTGCCTATAGAGTGTTTGCGAGCTACAGTACATTCACTGAAATGCTGACTACATTAGTGGCCAGTGTAAGTAAAGGCTTTCACCTTGTAGCTTATAAGTCAACTGACGTCATTGATAAATTGTTTGTGTGCCTGTGATGCGTTCTCAACATTGGTATAGACAGAGAGGTTACACTGGCTGCAGGGGTCTTGGGACAAAGTCGTTACTTTGTTAGCTACTTTTTGACACTTGCAGACACTAGAGGTGTTTTCTTGACTCAGTGCATCTAAAATGCATGTGCACTCAAGGCTCCGCCCTGAACCTTGCTAAGGGGGCTTGCAGCATAACCCCAGGCCCCATAGCTGGTGGGAGAGATCGCCAGACCCTTCTCGAGAACCCTTTTCCTCCCATCATTTGCCTTAAATTTTGGAGTTTTGAGCCTGCAAAGTGGACCACCCACCCAATACAAATTCCCAGCTGTGCTGTTGGGGGTGCTATATAGGCCTACATGTGTTTTGGTTGACTGACTGAGTGGTATAATTAGATTTGTAGTGCAGGTTGCTTAATGTATTCACTGTGTTACAGTTTACGCAGTCATCAGAAAATGAGTTCCATTTGTCGAATGTCTGATGTCACCATTATGCTGCACTAGTACAGTTATTTCACAATGACCGGCATTTGCCACCATTGCACAGTGAGTAGATGTAGTAAGTACCAGCAAAAGCTGGGATGCACAAACAGGCAGACAGCTGGTGTTTGGATGATAGCTAATGAAGTGGTTGAATCGTATTTTCATAGGCAGCCTATTTTAGAGCTACAGAGCATCACTTGCCATATGGGATCATGCAGGCGACACGGGTGAATGCGCCCATCCATAACCACAGCCAGACAGGCTGGTACTCGATTTATGTATGGTACTCTGAATGGATGGAAGGCTGAATTGGCCTTAGTGTTGGGTCATATACTGAGATGGTGTGTTTGTCCGCAGAATGACATTGCAGTTGCAAGTCCAACACATATCCTAACTGTTGCACTACCAAGCCACCATTTTACTTCTCTTTTGTGGGCCTCATGGCTTGGGTAGGACTTCGGTTGTACGTGTATTTGACTGAGTCAGCTATTGACTGTTCTGTGCAGACATGTCAGATTGTCATGGAAAGGAATGTGTCCTCAAGCGATGTTCAGGTCACTGATGACACACGACTGCGTGAACGAGTGCGTCAATACAAACTGTATTCCATCTACTGCAGTAGCTTGCAATACAGATGATTGCTGACAAAACTGATCAGTTTTTTTGGTTTTTATGCCATCACAAGTCTGTCCGTCTGTCCGTTCGTCACACGGGTGGATCAGTCAAAAACAGTGCAAGCTAGGATTACCAAATTTTCACCGTCGGCTGTCGGGAAGACTCTAGTTTCAGGAACCGTAAAGCTTTTCCATAAATTTGAAGGGGTTTACCCCGAACGAGCGCGCTATATGAGAGATGGGTTGGCAAAATTTGCGATTTTTGGCTAATAAGTTGCTGTATCTCAGTAACGGTGCGAGATAGGGCCTAGGTTACTATAAATCACTAATAGGAAGTCATACACTGGCTCTCGATTGCCACTGAGATCAATGACCTTGGATGACCTTGAATGCAAAAATAGGAGTTTTTATGGATTTTTCGGCAATTTTGGGCTGCGACACACATTTTAAGAGCGGCAGCATTCACGTGAGATGGTGGCGCCATCTGGCGTATGTAAATACATCGTACCCAATGTCAGTTGCTGGATCGATGAGCTTAGATTTGTTCACATTGGGCCTTCAAAAGTGCACCGCTGTCGCGCATTCCCTTTTGCATTAGCTGGGCTTTTCTTGTTTTTACTGGCATAAAAACCTGTTACTGGCACTCAAGAGGTTAGAACCAATTTGAATGGGCAAAAACTTGGTTTAAACTCAAACAGGTACTCATAAGTGCTCATTATGTTGATTTTCACAGCACAAGGAAATTAACATGTGAATCAGTAAACTCGTTGCTATCACTTTGCTAGTCTATAATGAAATATAGCAAGAATGTTACAAGGAAACTGTTTCGCTACCACTACAATATTCTGCAACGTAAACGTAAAGTCCTTTCTTAGCCTTAGAGCCCATAAGGTGGTTCTCTGTTTTTTAGCTCTCAGCAAGACACCAGTTTTAAACTGCAAAACCACAAATATAGGTCCAGTGCATCGCATGGTGTGCCTGTCCTAGCTTTCGCTGTTACTGATTATGCCTACCCATGGAGAGATGGCCAGGCTGAGTTGACGTGGGTGGCTGGTTACATACTAGGATGGTTTACCTGCCTGTCGACGGTCACCCATCCAAGCACTAACTGGGCTTGGTGTTGATTAACTTCGATGGTAGGATCAAACCACCGCCTGAACCCACCTGCAAAGCTAGCAATAAACTTTTTCTGATGGAACTTTCCTCTGACAATCTCGAGAAATTTTCTTTGTAACTGTCATGTGTTTTGCAGAAGCTTGGAGCGTTTGAAGGTCGACCAATTGCAGACTGTCTGCCGATGATGAAGTCCAAGTCTAAGCAAGTGGCATACGGAATGGAGACTAAACAACAGGTCTACAGTACACACACTTCATTGTACAAATAGTAGAGGCAGCAGCAGCAGTCATTATCAGGCACAGCTCCCAAAAGCTGACAATGAAACATCCAAAAGATGACCAATTATTATTATATTAAACTTGGTCGCACATGTTGGATATGTTACAACTTTATTTCACGTTATTATATCTAGTGGCCACTTAGTTCTCACCACCAGTTTATCATAGTCACAGAATGTTTTACGTTCCACCTAAATGTCTTCAGGCAGCTTATAAGGTCTAGACCTCCCATCCAGCTATGCTGCTGCACAGTCTTCCACAGTGTTTCAGAAAACGAAATTAATTAAATTAAGCAAATAAATGGACACAATTGCTTAACCATAACTATAATAAATATGGTGTACGGTGTAAGTTTGCAAAAATTTATAAGAACAAAAATAATTAAACACTGTGAGCAGAAGTATTTGGCTATAAACACTAATATTCTAGCAAACAATTTGGTATTTCTATGGCATGGTTGGCATGATTTTGCTTCTTATGTTTATATTTTACGGACCAGCTGTGGAACCGTTGAGTTCTGCGGAACCTTGGTTGAAAGACACTGTGCTAGGCTAAGCAGCGAGTAAGCCATGTTGTGCTGTGGTGTACAGATGCGTGAGCACGCCGTATCATTCTTCACCAGTCTCTGTGAACTAATACTTACCAGCACCGCTTCATCTCAGCTCAACCTCGACTCAGCAACACACCGACACCTTGACTTCAGGTTCACGTATGCATGTTCAGCGTCATTCTCTCTCTTTCTCTCTCTCGCTATGTGTGTTATTTGTTTGACAACGTCAGTCAGTTCATCTATCAGAACATAGTTTTACTGCAAGACTTAGACAGAGTAGAATATATGAAAAACCCTAGTGCGCGAACAAACAGATTTTATAACTCTTAGTTTTTAGTAACTCAAGTTAGTCTAGATCATAGTTTTCAGCCAACCGTACTTCAGTAATGGTCGAGCTGTTGGCATGGTTGTCACTCGTCTTTCTGTCCATTTCTCTGTCACAGATGTACTGTGGCTAAATGGTGCAAGATAGGGCCTGCGTTGCTATTGATCAACCTTGTAAATGAAATGAAAATCATCAACCTTGGATGACCTTGAAGGTCATTGACAACCAGTATGGTCGGCTATTTTAGCGACAGCTGGGCTTCTTGTTTTTATTATTGTGGGTTTCAGTTGGTGCATTGCTAGTGTACTTCTGTATTCATTATATTTCTGCAACCATTGTCACTGATAGGCTGCAAGATCAGTAGACCAGACAGTATGCTTGAAACTTCATGTTGTTGCAATGTGTGCAGATGTGTGCATGACTTTGACTCAAGGTCGGAGTCGTTGAAACGCAAGCACTTGAGCACTGAGGTTGAACATGGTGCTGAGACCAACAATGGATCACTGCGAAACCCATCGGCAGCCACTCACGAAGCAGAATCTTTACCTTCCTTTGTTTTGCAAGAGTCAGATGACGAAAGCCATTCCCAGAAAGCTTTGGACGAGACTCGTTTTTGTGATGCTGGCTTGCAAAGTCCTGACCGCGATGATTTTCCGGTTTTAGAACGTAATTGGACGTCTATTTCCAGTGATGCAAACATGTTTGAGTTGAATCAGAATGTATTTCCTTTATCCAGCATATGGGTACCAATGTGTCCCAATGTGTCGTTGGCCGGGTTAGACGATGGAATGCCATCTCGGGACCGGGTGACCAGCTTTGGATCCAGTTCAGAATTTGGCGAGGCCAATGATTTGCAAGGGTACGCCATGGTACCACGACTTAGTGCAAATGTATTGGTTGTAAGCCACGGTGGCTTCATTTCACAACTCATCAGTCACTTCCGCGACGAGCACAAAGTACCGATTCCATCCACTGTGAAACCACCGAACGCCGGACTTTCACGATTTCTTGTGTCGATAATGCCCTGCACTGATGATGCCGGGAATAGGAATGATCCTGCTCTGGTCAGCGTCCAGTGCATCGTGCTGCACGATAAGGATCACCTTGCTAATGATGTAGATACTGAACCTTTACCGACGTCGGAACCTTTCTGATTGTTTGATTTAGTGCATCTGTCTGTGATAGAGACAAATGGAAGTGCTATCTGTTGCTTTGCTTTCATTCTGAGCCAGCACTGCATGTAAGCTGGGATTTCAGATACAATGAAATGTCAGCTGCCATGCCATGTGTTGGCTTGAGATGATATTGTCAAGATGTGTTCCGTTTGCTTGTTTGATCATACGCCATCTTGAATTCAGTCATTACTACAGTGTCTTGCAATGGCACATATCCAGGTTTTCAACAGTCCTTAAGCAATGTTACGCTGCCCTGAAATCCATAATGTCTGCTTTGACTGAGTTAGAGAGTTTGTTAATGATTTTGCATCAGGGACATAATGATGTCACGAAATATCGAGACGTTTCTAAATAGAACAACTGGTGTGAGTGTTATTGTTAGGAACCACAGTTTTCATCCTTCTGTGGAATTTTGAGCCAAGCTGCAGAATTTGCCAGTTTCCGTGCTGTGTTCTTTGGAATTTTTGCAGAATTTGGTATCGGCTGATGATTACTGCTACTTCCAATTTAAATCCTGCTTTGCGAACTTTCTGACATATCTCCAATTTTTAAATTGATTGACTGCTTCCTCAATCAGCAAAACTCCACTGCAGGACAATAATATTTCACCGATGAGGATTAATCAATAATCATTGAACATTTGATGCACGGGGTGAAAGTTGTTTTCATACTTAAAATAATCCACAAAGTCATCAGTTTAGTTAATAAATAGGACATCGTGGAATCTGACAAATTTGCCAGAGAGAACTGTAATCCCTAGTCATTGTTTGAACTGTTTAATGCCTTACATAATTGGCTAATGTCAAAGGCTTGATTATGTGAAATCCATTGTGTTGGCTTGTTTCGAGCTTTGTTGATAAGTGCACATTTGGTATAGGGTTCTGTATCTGTTGTTCGTCATGACTGCACCTATAAAATGCAGCATGGCTGACACGTTTTTGATCTTGCATCAGTTATTTTGACAAAGTAGCATTCCATGTTATGGGATATTGACTTAGCTGGCATGTTAAAATTTCAGTTGTGTTGAGGCTTATTTGCAATGATTGAATTTTTACAAGCTATATTCACATGTGTCACAAGGGCTAACGGTTCATTTATCGACCAATTTATTGGCTGCCGACCTTTACCCTGACCTGCATGGTACATGTTGTCCATTTCAGACCTATTATTCTGAATGCTGCTGTTCATACTGTGATGTTGCTACAGATGTAGCAACATTGATAACATTGATTGTTATGTTGTGAGAGATGATAATGATGCATTTGGCTTTCCATCTGCCACTGCTGAGCTTAGGTAGAAAACTGGTCATCAGTATTATTTGTATTCTGTGCTAATGCGTTACAAGTCATTTCTGGGATTTTACTTTGACTTTGACTTAGGCTTGAACATTGGAACTAAAAACAGTAAGAGTCATTTTGGGCAGCAACTTTGTCAGCTTCGCTGATTTTTTCTTGTATCCATGCTCTCTTGTCTCTGTTGCAGCTTTTCTTACCTCTTTGTCAAGTCTCCGCATTGCACACACGCCAAGTGTTGTCAGAACTTGCTTGCTGCTGGAATTTTTGAATATCTAAGAATCTGTATACCCAGTTAACATTGAAATGGGTTATCTTAATATCCTGGTACCATTTTTAAGTTAGTTGTTGTACTTAAATGCTGTTATGCTGTAATCTTTGCCCACTACTATTCGGTAAGGTAATATGAAATTTGAATAATTTTGTCTTTTTATGTAATTGTTTTAATCAAAATTATTTTAAAAGGCTGGTTTTTCAGTGTTTTTGATGTCAAAAAAGAAAATGTCCTGCGGGGTTCCCCTCTTTGACGCTATACAGGGTGGTCCAAAAAACGGCACAAAGTTTATGGCACCATAATTTTGCAAACGTACGTCACAGAGTCATGTCGCGTGTAACTGAATTATAAAAAAAATTTGCAGTTAGTCTGAGTTTAGGCAAAAAGTTATCTGAATATTCTGCAATGTGTTTTTGTGTCTGATGATTTGCTGAGGACGTTGAATATGCAGGAGTTTTGCTTGTTTATTATGCACAAGTGTTGCCAGAGTCTATGTATTGTGTTAGTTTATTTATGAACATGAAATTTGTGTTTTTTGTTGCCTTTAGTTTGACAGTTTGTAGAGATTATGCAGGGCATTATTGTGAAATTGTGTGAATGATTTTTTGTTTGATGACGTTGCTATGCAAAGCACGTGACTGTGATAAACGGTTAACGGCAGTGAGCCGTTTTGTTTTGAGCTTGCATATTTGTGTCATTTTTGGGGTTTTTCGTGTAGGTCACGATCTGTGAATTCATTACGATGCCACTTATTTAGAGCTGGCCACTTTGTTACAGCAACTGGCAACAGCATCTCATTTGATTTCAGCACGTGTAACACTTCTGGTGTGCATTTTTCAGACTCTTACAATCTATGGGCCACAGTCTGTGGATTTTTCACTTGGCATCCGGGTCAGTCATGCATTATTGCAGCAATAACTGACTTCTGGGTGTGAATCAGAGTGCACAATGAACACGATTTTTTAACAACTGTTAGATACCGCTTAAGTAATGAAACTTGTACGCGTGCACGGTTTTAAGCACACAAAGTTGAGTTGCGAGTTGATTTGTGCGTTGATTTGGGTTTGCAGGATTTTTTTATATTAATGAGACATTTCTGCATGCACACTGAGGAGAATCCACAGAGGTTGCTTATACTGTTTCAAAACAGTCATTGTGCTGCTTTTGTCTGTGCAACAATTACATAGTATGCAGTGATCTCCAATAGTTATACTAAATGCTGTTGTATGTTGTATGCATATGTAGCAGAAATTTTATAACTTGGCGTGTTCTTAGGTTATTTGCACAAACTTAACGATTGTTCATTCGATAGTTCGTTTTGGTGTTTGCGCCAATGTTCCAGCTAGCACCAGGGCACAGTAGCAGAACATCCTATTGGTTGTTGATGACATTTTGACTATAAGCCATGTATTTTTCCAGTGTTTTAAAAACTGTTTTACAGTTTCTTGATAAATATCGTACCCATTTGCCTCTTGTACTTATTTCGTAATAAAGAACTTTGTAGTTAAGATGTTTGCTAGAAAACTAGATACAACTTTTTGCTATTTTTGTCCCCTTGCATTGTGTTTGATTTTGCGTGTATTTCTCCTGCTTTGTCTTTGAGTCACTGTGTGTGTGGCATTTTTTGTTTTATTTGCATCTGCAGTCTGTGTTTTTAGATGCTCTGTATTTGGCGCCCAGTACACTGTGTTAAGTCATTCATGCATCAATACACCAGTTGGCAGCAGGATACTTGTCAAGAGGGCACGTTGTTAAACGAGACAAATGCAATGTGCAGGGTGGAGCAACAGGCCCGGCGAGAGGGGACAAAGGGGAAAAGTCTAGGTGGCCTCTTATCTTACATTACCTTACTTTACCTCCAGCGTGGGCAAGCTCTTACACCTGCCCAGCACTGAGGCCGTATCAGTTCAGCCCAATGCACGTCCCCGAATGTAACCACAAGGTTACAGGTAACGGCTATAAAGCCGTAGATGGCTGTGAAGCCGTCGGCTGTAAAGCCGTCGGCTGTAAAGCCGTAAAAAGACGGCTGTAAAGCCGTAGTCGGCTGTGAAGCCGAAACCAGCACAAAAGCACTGGTAACGTGTAGCAAATCTGCACGTTTGGTCAGCTCTTAGTTAGCTCCTACCCTCCAGATTTTAGAAATCCTTCGGGTTATCGGTGCAAAGCCCCACCACCGCGACAAGGTGGCTGACCACGGTGGGGGTATAGGGGACCCCATCATCACCCAAAATGTATTTGCTATGTGCTTGACAGCGGAACTGATCATATAAGTTGAGCTTACGTCAGTCGTCAGTTATTTTGTGACGATTTTTTTCCTGACTACTTTGATGAATGAATGTATTCAGTATTCTAGCCTGCTTCCCAGACACGACTCCATATAGGGCCTGTGAGAATGTTTTCCAGGCCTCGCTGTGGCTCTCGTCGGGCCTGTGGAGCAAAAAGAAGTGGAACATTTCATTTCTATTCTAAGTCTTTGTACAATGTGCGTGATCTCACACATGTTTTGAGCTATTGTAACATGTCAGCAGTATTTTTGCAACATGTGTGACCCCTCTTCACTGCGGTGGCCTACAAAAGATAAAAACTATAATTGAGCAAATATCTGTTCCGCAGCATGTGTGTATTTTCCACTTTGTATGTGCCGGCATGTGTAATGAATGAAAAATCTTGAATTTAGTCTAGTGATATACCAAACACTGGTTATTAGTTCAGTTTTTCAGTTGTGCTGAGTATCATGTAGTCATAGGAAGCTTGCTGTGTGTTCTTTCGTTTGCTTAATCACTTGATATTTATTATGCTATTATTATTATAGTTGTTATAAATATGAGCTGACTTTTATGACTGCAGTTGTTAGACCCATCACATCATCAGGAGAACGTTTGTAGCTTCCCAGCGAGCCTTTGAAAAGCAATAAAGTTAATGCATCTGTTACTTGTGTAAAATTTTGTGTCATTTTTTTGTACATTATTTTCGTCATTCATATTTTCCGTTAATTCACAGAATTGTGTTGTTTACTAGAGCATCAGCTTGCACTGACCAGACTTATACGTGTGAAGGTGCATGAGTGAATAATCTGTTTAATGAGCGTATTGTGCAAGGCCAGCAGCACACTTTAAGTCCTATAGGTGAGGAGTGGGGTCTGCCACAATTGCCGTTCGTGAGCTAAATCTACAAGAAAGGTCTGGTTGATGCAATTAAAACAGTTTTGTAGGACGGATTATCTTAAGTCCACGAATGAAAATTGTCTTTGATTTCCTAACGTCCACCCAGTTTGCGTCAACATAAACCACAAGACTATGCGTGATCTCACACATGTTGTAAGCTAATGTAACGTGTCAGCAGTATTTTTGCAACGTGTGCGACCCCTCTTCACTGCGGTGGCCTACAAAAGATAAAAACTATAATTGAGCAAATATCTGTTACACAGCATGTGTGTGCAGTTGCTCTGGTCGTAGTGGCGCTGCTGCTGTATTTATGCGTGATCTCAGGTTGTACAACATATTGCCATTTGTCTCTTCGCAATACATGCATGACACTCAGTACTCTTGATTTAGATGTTTAGGTTTTTCTGGGTTGCGAATTTTTTTCAGTTCTGTAGCCAGCAGATTGACTGGCAAGGAGCAACATTTGGAGACTGAACACTTACTGCCAAAATTTTGTTTTGACATCTTTCTTATGTCTGATGCCACTGTGTACCGTCAGTGCATTTTGTTCGTATTTCGTTGCAATGGCAACGGGGGTCGGTCATGGGAAAATGCGATAGGCAGCATTCGATGGCCCATCCCCCCGTAACCCCTCATATAGGCGCAAACATCTTGCAGAAATCTCTTACGCAAGCCGCGTTATAGCCAATTGTGCGCCAGATTTCGTTGCCATGGCAACGGGGGTCGGTCGGGGGAAAATGAGATTGGCGGCATTCGATGGCCAATTTCCGAAAACCGCCATTCATATGCGCAAAAATCTTGTAGAAATCTCTTGCACAAGCCGAGTTATAGCCAGTTTTGTCCAGAATTTCGTTGCCATGGCAACGGGGGTCGGTCGGGGGAAAAATGAGATTGGCAGCATTCGATGGCCCATCCCCGAAAACCCCCTATAGGCGCAAAAATCTCTTACGCAAGCCGAGTTATAGCCAATTTTGCCCCAAATTTCGTTGCCTTGGCAACGGGGGTCAATCGGGGGTATATATAAATGTCACCGTTAATTAGGCCGTCTTCGAAAACCATATCCTAGAGCCAAAAATTACGACTCTATCTTGCACACAACCGAAGTTATGACAGTTTAAAGAATTTTAAAATTTTCCCCATTGGCGCCATTGTAATTTTTTCTCGAATTTTTTCGAATAAATAAGTGAAAAATAAAGTTTTTATTTTACAACAATAAAAAGGCACTTCCTTGCGCAGAACCGCGTCATTTGACGTGTTAAGCGTAAAAATCGGTCTTAACGGACTCCTCTGTAGGCGAGTTCAAGAACCAAAAAAAGTGTAGTAAATTTCGAACAGTAGGGGTGTATATTTCACCTATATGGGGAGCAAAAACCCTGGGCGGATTGAGCCCAAATTTTTTTGTTGGTAGGCGTCCACGACGTAATCACGCCATTAAAATTTGGTGACGATCGGTTCAGGGGTTTTTGGTTGGCTGAGGGTCAAAGTTTGCATTTTCCCATAGACTTTTTACGCGCGAAAGCAGGATGCTTCGCGCGTCTTTGCCATCGTCTGTACGTCTGTCCGTCCGTCCGTCCGTCACACTCGTGATCTGTATCAAAACGGTGCAAAAGCTAGGATCACGAAATTTTCACTGTGGGCTGCCCCAAGGTCTCTAGTTTATCGTGACAAAATTTCATGCCACTGGGTGCAGGGGTTCCCCTCGAACGAGGGCGTCAAAGAGGGGTACCCCCTAAAAAGACGTCATTTTGCCGTTATTGGCTCGAATAATGTGAAAACGGTTGCAGATAGGTAGATACATGCTGCTTATCGTAACAAGCACTGGTGACAGGCTTTTTGGATTTATCAACATCGATGACCTTGAACGACCTTGAACCCCTCAAAAAGAGGTTTTAGTGAATTTTTCGCAATTTTTGGATGCAGCGCACATTTCAACACCGAATTGCGACGAAATGGCTGGAGATAGACCAAGACAACCTGCGTACGAAATTTTCAGCATTCAACGTAGATTTTAGCAGTC
>Ga0209367_1009819_pt1 | contig 12918 bp, 7 predicted proteins | sample WorMetLIZISLAND2_FD_187412 | JGI IMG/M metagenome (GOLD analysis project Ga0209367, IMG submission 187412) | Marine gutless worms symbiont microbial communities from Max Planck institute for Marine Microbiology, Germany - Olavius geniculatus... ... | reverse complement strand
GCCGTCCCCAGTGGAGGGTGCGCTATTAAGAGTTGGTCATTCTCTAGCGCGTGTAAAAATTTGGGGCCGCAGCACCCCCTAGGGGTCGAAATATGTTCTTCCGATCAATGCACTTTCGGTGGGTACGATTCCACATCTAGATCTCCAAGGTTACTGGACCAAACTTCACCGGACTTGTTTCGCCTAACGCGGGAGGAATCGATGTCGAACGAGTAACTCACCGATTTTGAATATTTTTATCCGTTTCGGAGATATTCGCCGCCGAACTTCGAAGTCGTCCGAAATCGGGCCAAATTTTGCATGTTTTTCGCCCCTGAAATTTTTTTGGGGTGTGTCCCCCAAAATTTTGGACGGCATTATAAAATAGGGCCTAGTACTGACCATCGTGCAAAATTTCACGCCGGTCGGCCCACGCATCTCGGAGATCTCGCGTTGCAAAAAAAATAAAAAACATCTGGGCTAAAACATAAGTCCGCTCCGCAAGCTATCGCTTCCGGGCGGACTAACAAAAATCTATGCACACGCTGACCAGCAAGTTCACTAACAGAGAGACCAAACAGCGACATACAGCTGTAAATTATAGCACAGTTATATACGTATGAAACAATTTTATCAAAACGCGCCTTACAGTAAACTCTAGCGAAGACATATCAGATAAATTAACCGGACACACTTCTATGCCGTATAACAGAACAGGCAAACATTTCACCTTAATTAAGTGAAGTACAACTTCTTCACTAGCTAAGCGACCTATCCGGCCAAATATAGCATTAAACGACCGGTAGAAGGCTTTTTTAGAGTAAACAAAATTACATTTCAATTTACTACTGCTTACTATGTATATGCCTAAATAGCGTCTTTCATCGACCCAGTGTAACACGCAACCATTAGTTGACTGGATGTTAGCACAATGCGGGCCTACCGAATGACGAGGACCTACACGCATGCAGACTGACTTACGATAATCCTTTCGTCGTAGTATCAAAAGCATCATACGCCAGCGAAACGAGGAAGGTACAGTCAAGCTAAGCCAAAGCTATAGCTGTCTTTCAAAATGTACACAAATGTAATTACAATGTCATTAGTGCAAAATAATTCGAGTTTCGTGTAAAGGTCACGCGCCAAATTCAGATTCAAAAGTCTTCAAACGAATCTGGTGTTGCACTAATTACATCGTACATTTTGAAAGACGTATTCCGTTTAAATCCGTCGTACAGTATCTTGTATCCTGACTGCACCTTTCCTCGTTGAAGTCACGATCATCATCCAGTTGGAGAGGCGAGCCAAACATGCAACGAAATACAACGGCAGGTTGCAGTAAACGCGGTCGACCCAAGAAATGCTGCAGCTGGCGGTCAACGTTCCAAGGCGACGTCAAGCAAACCAATCGACTCGTGCAACGTGATGGAGACTGATGCGACTGAACGAAGAAGATGGTCAAAGCTGCATTTAAACGCCATTAGGCCTAGCTGTTCGGTAAAATGTGGGGCCCTTGCATAAATTTTCTAGTCAGGAAAGAAATACGTATCGTCGCAAAGTTCAGACTGTTCAGGTTTCGCAATTAGCCATACAGAACCTCCCCCAGCAGGCCAGAGGATGTCGTGTTGCACCAAGCTTATAATGTCGCGACACGCCATAAAGAGGCTCTCAAACGTTGTGCTATATTATCCAACATTCTTTGGCCGTTGGGCTCCGTTATGTGGGGCCCCTGTTTGGCCGATCATGCTGAACATGTCCACATCCGTCTGTGGAGATGACGAAATCTTGCTACCCAATGTCACGGCTGGGACCGGATCCTCTATGAGCTAGTCGACTCACTGACGAAAAAAAATCCGACCAGCCGGACGCCTTTCCACGTGCTGTACGCTGTATACTCCATTCACCGGCGGCCGTCGATTCGAGGACTCCAATAAGCGGAAATTGCGGCCGGTGCGCGTGCACATGCGAGGAATGCACGCTATGGACCAAACATGGCTGTCAGGCAGAGTGAGGTAGATACGCCGGCGACTTGTGGACGATAATTCAAACCACGAACGAACGAGTGCTTCCTTCTTCACGTCTCGCCGTCTCGCGTCCATACCATACTGCTCTCGGACTGTTGTAAATCCGCGCAGTGAGGCGCCAAATACTCGCTCATACAGAAAACGAATTCAACGTTTTTTCACTAAGCAGGCTTATAGTCAGGAGGCGGAGATTGTGAGCCGTTTCTTAACAGCACATTTTATCGCGTGCCACTACGACATCAACAGAAACTATACTGTGTAAGTCACATACATAACGGGCTCCATCGATCGTGACCGCGGGATCGAAAGAATATCAAACATGCCGTCTCTATAATAACCCATTTCTACAAGCCAACTTTCACTATCAGCGACTGACTGGGCGTCGTTCTTGTGTTTTGCTCCCAAGTTTTTCGATTACGTGCAATATTCTGCGGGCATCCTAACAGGCGCAATACGCGGGCCTTTTTCGTCCGTTTGTTCTGTAGAGGCTCCTAACTCGTCAACTGAACAAAAAACATTAAAAAAACCAAAAGTGGAGTAATGTTCTCGGTTCTCCTAGCTAGGCGGACGTCCGCATACTCTGTCGTCACTCGGCCGATATATTTTTGTACACAGAATATGTCAACTGCAGTAGATGCGTAGTCTATCAATTTTCAATGAATATCCTTCTTCACAGAATGCCAAAATGACCTATAGGTCAACAATTACTGTTCTGAACCGTTGGATCATGGACGAAGGAGCAGGGAACTGGACACGTAGGAAGATATGGAGTGGACGAAAACGGGAAAAAGTGGAAAAGTGAAAATATATCCCCTATTAACATCAGCAATGCCTTATTCCTGACGCTGTCGGTTACAGGCCTACTAAGAACAAGACGATCTTGACCGAAATAAAAAAAAGTTCCGAGGACACAGTGAAGTTGTCGATAGTCGATACTCACCTCACCAATCGGCACTGGCGTGGCTCGTGTCGAATCTTACCGGGAATGTATTGCGATCGGAGTGGTCCGACGAAAAGCCGACAGGTCTGCGATGGGCCGGGTGCGTTTCGTCACAGCTGACAGTGCTAACTAACTTTGCATCCCATCTCAGCTGCGACGTGCGTCGGCGTCGTGCTAACTTCCGGTACGGAACGCATCAGAATCTCGCGCGGTCGACGAGATCTCGCTAGCGAGCACGTACAGACGCTCCGGCCTGGTTGGCTGGAAGTCGGTCAACGACGTGGGTATATGTAGTACTCGTAGGTGTTGGTCGGTCGCTGGTCGAAAGTTCGCCGCAGGCCACTGACTTAACTAGAGTTGGCCGACAGAGCGCGTGCCGCGGAATGGCTGGCCACGCCGATCGCTGAGTCGCATATCAGCGCTCACTGCAGCTCAATTATAGGCCGCGTGGCGTGCGTCTACTGGTTAAATTATGGTACGCCAAAACAGACATCTCTCAAGGATCGTCAGCGTCAGCGCCCCGACTGCGATCATCTTTTGAGCTTGGCTTGCTAATGCTGGCTAATAGCCCTTTCACACGATGAAGCAAACATCAAGCAAACATCAAGCAACCATCAGGCAATAATAATAATAATAATCTGACTTGTAAAGCGCCAGTATGTGTTAAAAAAGACTTCAGTGGCGCTGGCGGACAGAACTAGTCGCTGAGGTTAAATGTCTGACGGAAAATGTGTGTCTTCAACCTTGATGCTTGATGTTTGCTTGATCGTGTGAACAGGGTATAAGGCTTCGATGTGGTCGCTCGACAAAAACCAAACCGACAAAGGGGAACGGTCAATATGTTTCGTACGACTGATGTCGTGTTATTTTGCAGGAAGGAAGAGTTGCTCAGGGTCAGCAGGTCAGCAAGTCATAAAAAGCTGATAGCGTTCACCCTTTCACTGACACTTAGTCGACATGATGATGGGTACTATATCACTTTTATATTATAATTTTTGCTGTTTTGTCATGCGGAAAGACAGCGATTGTCTGGAGAAGGTAAAGGGATCATTCATGGAACGGTTCCTGGACCGATGACAAGGTGGCTTAGCAACATCACGTCACTGACTGGGGCAACTGCTTCAAACAACCAGCAAAAGACAAACATGGAGACTGATGATTCATACTGCGTCACATTGCGCCGTATGTTGAGTTCAGCTGGCATTAAGTCAGTAGCGGCGTTTCATAGATACCGGGAAAGTATCTGCGGCGTACGCGTAGTTTTCGTCAGCGACTGCACAGTTCAGCTGCAGCAGCAGCAGCAGTCCTGAGTCCAGCGTCTTCACTTCAGCTAAGCACAACCAGCCACCGTAGCCGACCGGCTCACAGCAGCGGTCACTGGAATCTCAGAGAATCCAATCCGCAGCAGCACGCAGATCCGCAGATGACATAATTAACCAGTGAAGCTTTTCTACGTTCTTGCACAGCCCGTTTAAGCGATTTGATTTCTAGCCTTGTGCACATCATTATCGACATAAGCTACTACAATTAGTGAATAGTTGCCAATGGCACATATCAGTTATGACGCCCATACACTGGCGTCACCAGCATGCATGGACACTGGCACTGGGGCGCGTGCTCCTCTCAACCCTTACAAGTATTTCATTTTTCATCTCATTACAGCCTACAAAGTTTTACATTCGAATTCATGTGCCGTGATTGCCTGACTAGTGAATAAAATTCCGTGTGAAAAAATTTAATATAGCGTACTCTGAGTAGTGTTTGGGCGTACTGTTTATTGCACGAATTTTTATCATGTTTTCTCTCGCATTAAATCCTGGCGTCGCACTGCCTCTATAGACTATTGGTTGCTTGGCGTGGCGTAGCTGGTAACGCGCTTCGGCTGAAACGAAGTTACTCTACGCCGGGCCCGGTTGGTACTGCGATGTGTGACTGCCTGTGGGCAGGTAAACCATCTTGGTGCGAAGCCTGCCAGCTAGGTCGACTCAGCCTTCTACCCTCCGTGGGTCGGTAAAATAAGCAGTAACTCATTTATATGGGTTACGAAAAGTGGTGACCTTAGTACAGCTGACTGGGGCTGCCTAGCCGGCTGCTGCGTTAGCCTGTGTCTGCAGGCTGCACGTGGTGGCCGTGCGGCTGGCGGCTCGGGTTATTGACGAAAAGCGCATTATAGGCGTTTTACGCGATTTGCGCTATACAAATTGACACCTTACCTTTTTTACTATGAAGTCAAAAAAGTTCACGTTTGGAACTGCGGACTTTCTAGCGGAACGATTTGTTGCTGGAGCCGCTGACGTTAGTTTCAGGTTTGTCCGCTTGTCGACGCCATCTGTTCCTGGATCTGCACACCATTAGTTTGCAGTGCGGCGCCACTCTGGCGTGCTTGCGATCAACAAATTTGTGCTCGCAACTCACCATCATAAATCCTCAATTTATTGTTTTAACTGAAGAAGATTTCGCACTTTTAATCATAAAGTGTAAAATCTTTCCAGGTGGCCATTCTACTTTAAGATAACTTTCTGAAGAACTTTTCTATAATTTTTTTCTTAATATGTGTGTCAGGCTGCGTAGGTCTTTAGTCAGTTTAGTGGCCAGTAGGCCTATGTGTATGTCACTTGCGAGGAAAATCGAGTCGTTGATTTCTTGTCGCGTTAAAATAAGTTTGCTAGCGGTCGTTTTTTTGTCACTGTATCGTATTTATTTGTGGACCGTCGTGGTCATCGTTGTGTATAGCGACTTTGTCGGCTCTGGCCACTAGCCTTTCTCTTAGTATGTGTGCGTATCACTATTGTTGTATTGACAGGTACAGCGTTGTTTCATTGTAAGGCGTAAGTAAATAGCCATAATAATATAGCTTACGTTACGTGAGGGTATTTACCGTACAGGTGTGTACTTGTCACAAGGGCCAGCATTAGGTGATAACCAATCAGAGCCTGTGCATTCGAGTTTTGCGCCGATTTAAGTAGGGCATGAGTTGAATCTGAATATTGGTTAGGCCAAACAGTAATTAGGTCGTCATCCTCAGGAGGCGCGTGGATGAGCTGTTTTGAAAATAGTTGTTCTGCTGTTGTGGACCGCTTCAGGTCGATGTGTGGCCTTTGTCGTAATGCCAAGGTTGTACAGCCTTTGATTTGGCTTTTGTGATAATGTTAGGGTGCTTTGTATAGCCCCTAGACATAGATTTGAGTAGATTGGGAGGCCTGTGTGGATCCCAAAAGTAGCGCTGGTAGCAGGGTACTGTGTAGGCCCTATAGCGCCAAACGAGGGAAGGAGACGTCTGTGTGTGGGACTCAGCGTCTAAAGACTATTTCAGTAGTCAGTATTTAAGCCCCTCTTGCGTGGCTTATTGGTGTGTAGATTATTTGCGTTTGCTTTTATGTGATACTTGATGATATTGAATATTTCATCACTGTAATTTGATTTATTGATATGAAAGCTAAGATATCGCTTGTCTGAAACAGTGAAACTGTATAGTCTGATGTTTGACTAAACTATGTGATTTTGCAACTGAGACTGCTTGGATAGTGAACTGATATTTGTATGTCTGTGTTTATTTTGCTATTGGCTTTGCACTTCAGTTTTATGTCGCATGCTTGTATATATTTGCTTATTAAATCGTATATTCATTTTATTTGCAATTTGTGTCTGTTTACTTGAGCATTAGGCCTAAGTTAACTATAAGCCTAGTTTAGCAATAGGCCTAAGTTCAACTCCCATAAAACAGCCTCACAATGTGCGTGTCATTCACAGAAGCGAGCGTGTCCACACGACACCAGTGTGAAACCCTCACCTGGCGCCACGAGGCACACTTCACAGCAGTCGTCAGAGGCTGATGCAGCTGCAGCCGTTGCTGATTCCGACGCCGGTGACGTCAGCGCCGCTGGCGCCTGACTGGCCTCGTCCTCGTCCTCGTCGTCGCTGCTGCTGCTGCTGATGCTGACGACACGCGGCTGTACTGTAGTGAGCGCCGACAGAATGGCTGACAGCATGCAGGAACTGCACAATCACTCCCTTAATTTTTCGCCCAAAATCCTCCTGGTTTTTCTTCTTCTTCGAAAAACTGCTAACTTTCATCAAGTTCGAAGACTCATGACTGTTAGTTCTTGGCTTATTAAAGCCCTACAGTTGCGTGATCGTGGTGGCTTTAACCGTGGCCTTGATAGGACCGATTTTTTCTTCAGTTACGTGTAGTGGCCTATAAATTTCATGGCAGAAGATAAATATATACAATATTTCGGATGGACGCGAGCTGGCTATTCAGTCTGGCAACAGACTACGAGTTCCGGCCACCTGCGTACTGCGGTAGGTGACCCGAAGGTGTTGTTCGGTGCACGGCCATCCTTGCTGCTATATGCCGGTAGCCAAAGTGTCGGTTTACGAATCGTTACTGTCCGGCGCCGGACAGCAATGCAGCTGCTGTCTGCGCGCGGCGATTCTTTTTCCTGTGTCTGCAGCGCGGCGCATGCTGCAGTCTCAGTCTCAGCTGTGGCTGCTTGTTATTTATGCACGGTGCTGGAATGCGGGTACTAAGTTCGCGGCAATGCAAACGGCAAAACGTCGAAAACTATACAACAGCACGGCAAGCGTTCCAATAAACAACGAACGTCATCATCAATGAATATCCGGAAGCTGTTTCCATCCAGCATAAACAACTTCACACACCTTACATCGCGGTCATCCTTGTCTTTGCCTTTCTTTTAAAGACGAGGGAGTAAGCGAGAAAGTTTACAGAGCGTAGGATGTCGGCGAAAAGAGGTCTTTTCGTGCAAAATATATCCGATGAAATTGATAGAGGGCCATATAGTTTCATAGGTCCACTCCAAAGGTCTGCCCATTTCTAAACTCAGCACGTATGCGCGTACGATGTAGTATAAGCCTACGGTATACATCGGTTACATCTATCCCCAGAAATCACATGCGTTTGGCGCCCATATCTCACGGTACGCCGAGTCGAACTATAAGCTTAGCGAAGAGCGCGCAGTTTGGAGTCACCCTGTGGCCTGTGCCACGTACTGTAGTCCATCAGTTATATGAACTAACCTCGTGGCCATTCTTTCCAAGTGGAAAGACATAATAGAGGCATAACAATGCTGAAAGTGTCCAGTCGCTATCACGCCTGCTTCAAAGTGCCGACGTCATACATAAATCATTTCCGCCAACACGTTGCAGTTGTAAAAGACAAAACTTGCTCTGCAGTTGTCGCTGAAAAACAGCTAGATGTTACGATCGTTAACATTTAGAAAATGTGCGGTATATGCATTAAAACCACAACATAAAAATGTTGAATAATGTTTAAAATAATTGCGCGGTATTTGCACCTACCTTTTTATTTTCGGTCCGTTCTATCCGATAGTGTCATTTAAATTTCTCCCATGACGACCCTCGTTGCCATGGCAACTAACCGTTTTTATTTAAAGACAAAATTGCTGCTGCAGACATTGTTACATCACACATAATTTTTTCCTTGCACCAACTTCCTTTTACCCGCCCGGAGGTATTCTGAAAACAGTAAATAAATAAAATTGTTATAAAATCAAATACCAAAAATTTTAACAAAATTCGACTAAAAAACAACAAAAATCAAAAAAAATTACAAAGCTATGTGAAGGCAATATGAGTCAAAACTCGAAAACGGCAAAAATGGTTTTGGGACGATATTATTGCGTGTTGAATTCCAGACTGGGCCTTACAAGACTAAATACTTGAAATAAAAATACAAAAACAGAAGTCGCAAGCCGAAACAATGCAGAACACAGTCCGTGCTGACACCACGTATATTGCAATGAATGCCAATGCGCATGGTAGAAAGACACGTCCAGGCATGTCTGATTTTTACGCACGAAAGCAGAATGCTTCGCGCGTCTTTGCCATCATCTGGGCGTCTGTCTGTCCGTCCGTCCGTCTGTCTGTCTGTCACACTCGTGAGCTGTATCAAAACGGTGCAAGCTAGGATCACTATATACACTGTGTACCAAAAACGTCCCACTTTGTGATTGTCCATAATTATGTTTGCCAAATATTAACCAATTTTTAAAATTCTTTCACTGGTACATTGTGTGGATAATTAGCAACAAAGTGGTTTTTGAATATGCCGCCACACATTAACTGTGTCGCTGCACTATTTTGTGAAATGTAAATGCAAGAAAAACTAGCAATCATAGACAGCAAGCGTGTTGGTAAATAAAATACGCTTCCAGCCAAAAATGCAGTGTATGATTCTGTATGATTCTAGACTTTGTTAGATCTGTTTCTTTGGATATCTGGCGTATTGAACGATATGTTTTTTCAGGCCTTTGTGGTTTAGCAAGCCGACCATTTCATTCACAGTGATCACGTTTTCTTCAGTTCGTGTATGCTTCAGTCGCTGATTTCGTGCCTTTGGTCGGTGCTGTATGTTTTCCAAATCTCTGTTAATAACATTCCCACTTTTTCCCGTTGCAGTTCATCTTCAAAAATGTTGCCAGTGTTCTCCAAAAATCTGTATTTTTGGAGCCGGTACACGTTTCTTATCAGAGCTTTGTCTCCACTGCTAAATGGCACACTACATTGCCGGTATATCGTCAGTGTATTAAAAATTATTATTTACGACAATATCATCTGCTTTTGTTTACAAACATCTGAAATTGTAAAATGTATTTTAATGATTTTAATGATTTTTTAAAAATTTATGTTTCACATGGTAGTGTAGCAACACAGTTAAAGTGTGGTAAGATATTAAACAACTACTTTCTTGCTAATTCTCTACAGTATGTGCTAGTGAAAAAATGTTGAAAATCGGTTAATATTTGACGAAGATACGGAAAATGACAAAGTGGGACGTTTTTTGGGACACAGTGTATAGTGGCAACAGTTCTCACACACACGATAACTGTAGCACGTGACATGTGTACAGACAGAATGAATTAAAATTTAAATCAATTACATATTTTAAACATTCATAAGACAGACAGAAACAAAATTGGACCATTAATGTTGCCAAATATGCCGCACAGAACAACGGCAGTAATGATCGATCGATCAAATGATTACCTAGGCCTACATGCAGCCAATGAAGAGTCTGCACAGAGGTTATTCGTGTCTGATTGCTCCACCAGCATTACCGATGCACACATAAACCGCTGAAATAATCGATCAGCAGCATATCTGAATCTGCAGTATCAGCCATGGCTGTTTCTAAATGCTGTAGGTAATCAGTCTCACTAAACGTCGCTAACTATGAAAGGTATGATTATACCTATACGTTATTCTACTACACGAGAAAGATCCACTCTGTTTTCGCTCGCAACTTTAACTTCGGTCATCCGGTTTAGAGTTGTCATATATACTTTTTAACGACATGCACAAGAAATAAGCTCACGTAGAAGACCTATCAGATACGTTGTTGTTAAGTTCAGTGTTTGCCCAGTTACTATATAGAGTGCATTTAGACGACCGTTGACAGAACTCAAGTGTTTGTAGGTTTAGTACAAATGCACGTAGCCTATAGGCCTGATGTACTTTGTGCCAGTAATGGATGGTGCGGAATCTTTGGAATCTATGAACGATCGTAGGCAATCACAATCTGTCCAGCATTCTTTGACATTTAACTCACAATGAGGACAAGCTTAGAACTACGATATAGGCCTAAAGCCCACAGTAATAAAAGCGGAAGTCGTGAGTTGATTTGCAGACTATAGGCCACTGTATAGCGTTGAGAGATACAGCGGCTGCAATCAGTCACAGAATTACGTGTTTCCAGCAACCAAGTTTTTTTCGCACATTGTAGGAGGGTGCGTTCTCACTGCACGCGTCAGCGCGCCGTACGCCGCGTAACGCGCGTCATGTGTCTTAACGCGCGTTAAACTCGGGGACCATCTCAAGTGAGTGTTCAATTAAGCCCTACCTCACCCTAGAAGAGCGGATAACTTACATAACCAATTCAACTGAGATGGTCCCCGCGTTTAGCGCGCGTTAAGACGCGCAACGCGCGTTACGCGGTGTACGGCGCGTTGACGCGCGCGCAGTGAGAACGCACCTTAAGGCGTGAAGTCGGAGCGGCGGAGTTAGGCAGTCTACAAGTCCGACCGTGGAGTAAGAACAGATGCTTGCAACACTATTAACGAAACGACGTGAAACAAGCAATATTGCTTTGATAATGAGTTTTTACTTCGCGCAGCAGTAAGTTACCGTATACTGATTATAAGGAATGTTTATCTAGACAAGCAGCATGACGACAGCATTAGATGGTCGACGTCATCGAACGCGATAAACGAAGGATCGCTATTTAATACCCGTACATATACGGATACGGATTCGGATGGATATAGTACTCATCCACCACGAACTGCGGACGATCCTGGTACGGAGGTCTTTCCTTCACCGGACTGCCATACCCGCTATACATGTCGTCATCTCCCGGCGGCCCCGGAGGCCCGGGTGGTCCATACGGGCCGGGATTCCCAGGCGGACCCGGTACTCCACGACGACCGCATTTTCCTCTGGGACCTTCTTTCCCAGGCGGACCTTCCGGCCCGCGTATGCCAGGCTCGCCCTGTTTGCCTTGTCTGCCTTGTACACCGGGCGGGCCAGCTGGCCCTGGGGGTCCATTGGGGCCCTGTTCACCGGGCAACCCTCTATGTCCACGGGGACCACGATCTCCCGGCTTTCCATCATTACCCTGAGGTCCTTGGAAGCCTGTCGGTCCACAGGGGCCTGGTAGACCGGGCATACCGACATCACCTCTCAACCCTGGCATACCGCGATGACCGCAGTATCCTTGCTTCCCTGGCGGACCCTGAGAACCGGCTTTTCCGATGACACCTGGGAGACCATCTTTGCCCGAAGGCCCGCGTGACCCCATAGGTCCCATTTTGCCCGGGGGTCCAATCGGCCCGGGTTTGCCTCTCCAGCCGTAAGGACCACGACCTCCGACTGGTCCGGGCTCACCCTGCCTACCTGGCACGCCGTCCGCTCCGTCCGGACCTGGTTTACCATAGTAACCAGTACGACCGCATCTGCCTTCTTTACCTGGTGGCCCTCGTACGCCCTGCACGCCGGGTGAACCCGGGTTACCAGGCTTGCCCGCTGGTCCTGCACAGAACACAGCAACCAGCTGCTGCAACCAAACTATACTGAACCGCTGATAGGCTGCAATCTGAACGTCTAAAACCATAACTGTAGAAACGTTTATAATCATTTTACCCTTTTTTTACTGTTTAAAATAAAAAACGTTTTTAGCTTATTGATTACATTTTTTTTCAATAAGCGTTGAATGGTTAATGTAAAAAAGACGGTGATTTTAACTAACTGAAACAGAAAAATTAAAGTGTCAGTGATAAAATGACAACAAAGTTTGTATTAAGACCTACTGTCTTAGGCTGCAACTTAAGAAATAAATGTTGAAATAATTATGAAAGAAATTTATAGCCTATAGTCGCTTCGACACGTTTTAATTATGCAGTGAACTCACACTTTTACTTTGGGCAGCCTACTGTCAGTATGAAGTGATACATCGTAGAATGTTACCAGGTGGTCCCGGAGGTCCGATGTTGCCTCGTGGTCCGCAATCACCTGGATACCCGGGTCTTCCACGGATACCCGGCTTACCCGGCGGTCCTGGCTTTCCGTAGCCAGCTACACACAAACACAAGCACGACGTTTGTATGCTTAGTATTATACACTGTGTCTCAAAAAAACCGGACCCCTATTACGTTTTGAAATAACTCCAACAAACTGTGCCTAATAATAATAATGATTAGCTGAGAAAATCGTCAAAGGGTACTCAATATCGTAATGTGTTACGGGCTTACGATATTTCATAAAACGGGGTACCAGCTTAGGAAAGATGTGGATGAACTGAAGCAGCGCTTGGTGGAGGTCTGGTCTGGCCTACGGCAGACTGTTGTCGATGACGCAATCGACGAATGGAGAAGACGTCTCCGGGCCTGTGTTCGAGTGAAGGGACAGCACTTTGAACATCTGCTGTAACTTCTGACT
>Ga0209367_1009818_pt1 | contig 12918 bp, 9 predicted proteins | sample WorMetLIZISLAND2_FD_187412 | JGI IMG/M metagenome (GOLD analysis project Ga0209367, IMG submission 187412) | Marine gutless worms symbiont microbial communities from Max Planck institute for Marine Microbiology, Germany - Olavius geniculatus... ... | reverse complement strand
TGCATTTTGAGTACTGATGGACATTATATTACATCTTTAAGTCTTAGTTAAGTTTTAGTTAAGTTTTATTATTTCTTTGCTGTTCATTTCTTGTCTACCGTATTACGGTGAATAAAGATGTGTGTGTAAACAACGCGAGATTTTGTCCAGCGGCTCGGTGCCTTTTGTTCGCTTTGCATTTATTCGAGATACGTTGCAATTTCATACGACAATAAAAGTCGTGACCAGGGAACACTTCACCCAATCAAAAGAATATCTGTCGATCAAATTATGAGTCATCTATTTATCGAAGAGTACTATAATTCCTAATGTGATGGAAATCATTAAGCCGGAGTTAACTTACATGAATAACATTTTAAACTGTTTTTCTAATTTACGTAATTAATTTTAAACGTAGCGAACGCCAAACATTTAAAAAATGTAACAGGCTAAAACATTAGCAAACATGACGTCGAACATATTCTTATTGTTACGTTTATCGCCTATAGCGCCAGGAATTCGACGACGTGAAAACCGTGCAAAACCGTGCTAAAATATTTAAAACGTTTTTGCAAATGTTCAGCAAACACATCTTTAATGCTTTGGACGTCGTTACGTTTAAAATGAACGCGAAACACTTGCAAACATTTTTGAATTTGTTTCGTTTTATTCTTAAGCACGGCTTTGAATATAACAGACTGGAAAACAAGTCGTGACAAATAAATGCAATGCGAAAGTTGTCTACCTTCAATTATTTTCATTTTCTCTTCGTCCGTCGTTCGCTCTTCGTTCAAAATAACTTCCTCTGAGCACACACAGCATTACGCCATTGCGGCGTTTTAAAATGTCGCGTGCAACAACATCTTTTCATTACAAACGCACTAAGTCTATTATAGGCCTAGGTTTGATGCTATAGCAAACTTTTCACAGTAGACATCTTCCGCAATATTACAAATGTTGTGTGTAATAAACATGTTTAAAAAAGCACAAAATCTATATAAACGATCTTTTGATCAAGTTGTTAAAATATTTCAACATAATTGGATAATTAGTATCAATAATTATATCACGCGGATGCTATGCATTTTGAAATAGTGCTAATATAATACGTAAAACAGATAAATAATATTGATGTCATCTATAACGCTGAAAGAAATCAGGGGCCTACTACGATTACTGTGGACGAAACTTATCTAGCTTCTACATGCAAAGATCTCGGTGCAAAAAGTTTATAACGTTGTTTTGCTTTTTTTTCGGAGGAAAATCAGTTCGAAATTTTATCAGTAGGCCTGCTAAACTGTAACGCATTTACTTGAATTGTAAGCATAGCAAACAAGACATGGGATCAAAACGGCAACAGAATGCATGAAAAAAATCTAAACTGACAATTGGCTGGAAGCAAATTGACCACCACTCCAGTTCATGGTATGGCAAAACGGCTAAGAGACAGCGTCCAGTTGCAAGCACTCACTCATACATTACGCTCTGGTTAGAAATTTAAATCCAAAGTGTGACTGGCAGCAGTTGAAATATTCGCCGCGAAACGTAACGCGCGGCACCGGTTAAGTGCCGTCGTGTGTCAAAACAATTCGGCGACAAATTGGACACTGGCTGACAGTAGCAATCGGTAAACCTGTTATGCTGCAGTCGGAAGCACGCACGATGGATACTGACTGACTAAACTGACTGTGACAAGACGACAAATAACTTCATCTTCATATCGACACTCATGGTAAGTGACACTGCAGTATTTGTAACAGGACGTCAACTCGACTGGCTTCATTATGTGCTAGCTAGCTCCGTTGATCCGGCTCGCTGTAGATTCGTTACACAGCAAGTTGTACAACAATTCCACACGAATCGAAGAAAAAAATTAGACTTAAAGCGGCGATATTCGCGTCGGAGCGTTAAGAACAAATAAACGCTTTTTGCACCGAGGTCTGAGCATTTCTACCACAGTTATACGCGTGAGTTGTGACACACAAAAGACTAGTAAAATATATAGAATATAAAAACGCTAAAGCCTGTGATAAACGGGACGTAATTTCGGCGATCATTCAACATGCTGCGACAAGCAATGCAACACAATATCATTCAAACAACTATCGTTTTTGCATTTTCTTCCAGATACAGCGGCGCTTTTGTGTGTCTTGCGTTTTATTAAAATAATAGCAAAAATCAAAAATCATCCACATCCGTGTAAATTAAAATTTAAGTGCTGTATCTAAACAACTCGATCTTGTCTGTTCGTTGGTTGCTAGCACTGATCACATCATGCCGCTGTGATCTGTGATGGAAACGCCAAAAAGTCTAAAACAGTAAATGAAATATACAACAAACTGAACAAAACGATCACAAGTACTGGCATTGCAAATGATTTGTGAAAAGTATTTTGCACAACTTTTTGTACGGCATAAGTTAATGCAAGCATGCAATATAACGTGAGCCTGTCCATTCCAATGCAATAAACAAAGACTACTGTCCCCCCATAAGAGCAGATTTGGGGATCGAAGCCATTGGTTAAGATTTAAATTTGCATTGCGATTAAAACGACATGCGACTCGCGGCGATTCCGTTTAATGACAAAACGCCCGAGTCGTTGTTGGACGCACTAATTAAACTATCACAGAAGCAAAGACAACGGCATGACGACAAACACTTCACTTGACGTCAAAAATTCTGTTTTTCTCACACGTCACAACATCGATAGCGACACCAATGCCTTATCTATGGGCAGCTGACATCGGTTACGTTTCCTTCTGTAAAGCCCGAACACCACTTCTTCGATTTGTTGACAATACGACAAGTCGTATTGGTATTAGAAGTTGTCAAAGATTTGTTGTAGATTTTCGACTATTTAAAACTAATTGTGCGTAAATTTGCGATTTTGCAGCGTGTAAGCTTGTCGTACAGTAAACCCACAGCAAGTCGGAGTAAGCGGAGTTTGTACTTATCTAGTCGAATCTTCAAACAGGTGTCGCTGGCGCGCAGAGAAACTATGCAAAAACTGCTACTTTCTAATCAATTACGCATCTGCAGTAATTACGCTTCTCACGATAGCATCATCAGCATACGTTTTAACATGTTTTGTAAAGTTTTGTTTACCCTTTTTTATGTTTGTTTTCTACCACAAGCGCTAAATCGAAATTTTCACGAATCACGAATTAATAGGCTCTGTCGTGAGTTAAATTTTACAAAACACGATTCTCAACGAGTACATGCGACAATGCGCGCCTATCTGTTTGATTTTACATTTATAAGTGCGATAACTAGAAACGCTGTACTCTGAAGAAAAAAATGTCAATAAAAAAGTTTGCGTTTTCTAGTCAGAAACTACATTATTATTTTGTTCAGTTTTTCCGCAAAGACACGCCAACGTTTTTTGACATTTTCTTTCACGTGGTAAACCGTTAAAAACTTACATGCGATATACGGCAATGACAAACAACACTTTTTTGATCATTTTGAAACGAGTCTTCTAGTTCTTTTTAAAATAAAAACTTCTGTCGTAACGTTTATGAGATAATTCTACGGTTTCTATCGAGACAACACAGAGAGCTAAAGGACTGATATGCGGGGATGAATAAGGATCATGCGAGGTATGGTAGTTATAGGCTATAAGCTACGGATTTACCCACCTGCCTTACTAATCCACTCGAGATACGCCTCGGCTTGCCTGTCTACGACCTGCTGCTTGCGCAGTTTCAGGAACGAACGGCGATTTTCAACACGTTCGCGCTCCTTAGCAAACTCGCTGTACGATGAAACGAAACCAGAACCAAGCATCACCCAACCAACCCAAACAGCATCAGCAGCAGTACAGACACAGACCGCACAGACCGAAGCAGCGACACGTTCAACAGCACAAGCAGACAGACGAAACAGACAGACAGACAAACGGCAGAAAAACAGTGTCTGAATTCGGAGAGAACCGGGAAAGGCTCGTTACGAGTTACAGCTAACTCTGTTGAGTGGGATTAAGTTGCAATGTGGGTCCATCAGTGAAGGCTACTTTCCTTGAAGAGCCTCCATCGAGACAACAGAATACCCCATGACGTTGGTCTTAAACTCTTAACGAATACGTCACTGCAGTATATGCTTATATGACTGCAGATAGTAAGAATCCGGACGCTAAATTTGCAGGATCGCAAAATGACGGACCAACAAATAGCAATAGCTGGAAAACGCAGAACCTTGAAAATGACGGATTATCCTAAATGTTTACTCGCCCAATGGCCGAAATCTGACCGGAAGTAAACAAAAATTCGTGAACATCGAGAGCGAGACTCTATTCATTGAAAAAAAAAAGTTTAAGTTTAAATTGTTGTGTCAGTTTAACCACATCAGATACAGCGCATTGGGGGACTTTTTGGCGTTAATGAATATGCAGTGTGAACATTCTTATATAAAACGTAAAAGTTTGGTTTAATTTTCTCAGCTGTAACCACTCTTCAGCATTTTTCGTCCCCTTCCTTTTCTTCTCTGCAATTCAGACACTGAAGCGGAAAGATTGGTGCACTGTTGTCGTGCTAGCGTGCCAGCGCGCGTGTGCGGTGTACATGACAGTGTGTGTAATGGACGGGTAGACTGCTCACCGGCCTTACAAATCCACTCCAGGTATCCATTGAGTTCACGCTCTATCTGCTGCTGTCGACGCAGCTTAAGGAAAGCTCGCCGACTCTCGACCCGCTCTCGTTCCTTGGCGAACTCGCTGCATGCCATGGACAGATAGACCACCCAGATCAGATTCTCAGGGCAGAACCCAGTCTGATTTTGCGCTGCCCCCACAGGGTACTGTACATTACTAGTGAACTAGTTAATACTGACCAAAACAACCGGTCTAAGTATACAGCCTACGACAACAACGCTGATTAGAACAGATACAAAAAACTGCAGAATTAAAATAACGGCAGAAATTAACAGAAAAATTTTTACTGCAGAACATTTTACTATGACGACTACGAATTAAATCTGCAATAACGAACTGGAATGATTATGAATTTGAAAAAATTACTAGAGAAATGTCTGTCAAAATACACAGGCCCCCTTACAGAAGCAGCAGGTCTTACAATGTTACACTGTAGTTCAATGCAATATTTTGCAAAACATTTTTATCGTGTTGAACATAACGACGAGGACAATCCGAAGTTACATGCATGATGGAAGTGCGTTGAAAGTGTTTATTTTTTACGTAACGATTAGAAACGATTTTATAGATTATATTACACTTTTCCTAGGTGCACCTATATTCATCTGCCAGACTGCATCAACGCGTTTCGATTAAACTAATCGTAGATTTGCCTTATGCAAGGTTGACGCATCTTAATAAAGCAGCAGATAGTCAATCAGTCTCAGGAGAGAGTGCGAGACTAGCCATTAGAACCAGCATATACGGACCCGCTAAGGACACCGAGGACGAGGTTGAGCATGAAGAAGGAGCCAATGATGATAAGAGGAATATAATAGATCCACGGAAACGTGCTGCCGAACGAGTCATTCGTCTGCAATTAGACATCTTTATCATCATCATCATCATCAGCAGCAGCAGCAGTATTATTACAAAGTTGTAAACGCAATCCGTCGGAAGCAATAGTCCTGAGCATTCACCCATATAGAACGCATATTACCAAGCACATCAGCAGAAGCACACAATACAATAATATAATAAATGCAATAAAGCATAGTGATGAAAGGACTTGGTTTATACTTCGTCGCTTCCGAAGGACAACATTAAAATATAATGCAAAAATATGTATTCCGCTAACGCAGAAAAAAATGTCCTCGGTTCTCACGTACACCGTATGTACACAGTGAGGCACAGTTAACGGCATATCTAGCACCAAATAAGAAAACTTTGTTACTATGTCTGCAGAAAAATTTTCACAACGAAACAAAGAATAATACTGCATAAAATGCCACTAATTTGCCAACCTCGCTAACTGCTTTTGCCATGTAATTTCTGCATCCACATGACGTCATTTTATGGTGGGGCAAAATTATCGAATTTCTTGGTCTTTATTGTGTAGCATTTCAACAAATAGACAAAAATTGATTAAAAAGTTAGTAAAAATGTTTTGCAGAGTACGTTGTTATAAATAACCACAACATGCTGAACTACTGGCTCAGTATGTAATCAAAATGTCTGCCTATCGCTTAACACACGCACGAAAACGCGTGCATCACTGCCTAGTTTGTCGTATCAATAAAGCGCTGATCCAGCTCAACTGTCAGAATATAAAAGTGGTTTATAGCATGCGAAACGTACGTAGTAGAGCACGGTGGTCCATCCTTCCATGGTGATGCACTGGAAGACGGTAAGCATGGCGTAGATAATGTTGTCAAAGCTGACGATGCCGTGCTTTGGTCCTGCCCACTTCTGTTTACAGGCCGAGTCATTACCACACGCGTAGCCGCCGCCCCAGCCTGTGGGGTGAGGTGAACACGGGTGCTCGTCTTCGTCCACGCCGAAATCTATCTCATCTGCACCACCAATCAACCAAAAATTTCAACTAGACTGTCAAGTCTTGCGCAAGGCTAAATCTGTCCGCGGTATCCGCCGTCGCATGCCGCAATATTTACAGCAATGACCCCATCGTCTGTCAGTATAGCTATCGGCATCGGCCCGGGCCTGCCTAGCATCAGCGTGTAGCGACATGGTCCTATCTCGCAATGGTAAAGTATCTAAAAAGCCAAACGTGTGACCTTGACCTTTAACATATGGCCTTTAAATTCAATAGGATTTTGCAATTGTTGAGATACACGTTTGTGCAAAATTTCATCAAGATAAGTATAACGGTTCATGAGGTATAATGTTAACAAAGAAAAAACCAAAATAATTATTGACGATTCTGGAAACAATACTGTCGTCGCTACTGCGGACAGCAATAAAAGCAAGTGATAAACTGTAGCCGACTAAAATACGACACATTCTAGCAGCAAAAACAGCAGCAAAATACAACATAAAGTCGGTAAGTGTTTTTAAATCATAGGCGCGATAAAGAACTACTAAATGTCTTAGAAACGGTTACGTGTAAACTAAACACTTGAAAAACATTTTGCAAATGTTTTTTCTTATGTAGCCACGACTTAACTAGTAGTCTGTCCATCTGTCTTTATAGTCAAGGGGTATAGAATAAAATCTCTGCAAGTTTGTAGCACATTGTTCAGTTCTGTGATTAAGTGAACGAAATCGATGGCGACCGCTTCCAGTTGTTTTGTTTTATGCTACTGTGCATGCTAGAACCACAACACAGACTATAAGCTAAGGTTGTGACGAAAAGTCGAGATTAGCGTCAATAATTACACAAGAGCATAGATGTACTGTCGTAGCGGTAAGACGGCACCGCGCGATACGCCTGCTTACCTGTGCCAATGCGATAGCAGGCGTAGTGAAAAGCACCGTTGAAGAACTCTAGCCCGATGATGGCGAATATGACAATGGCAAATAGCACCAAAAGAGCGATCTGAGCGAGTGGAGCCATAGCTTTAAGGATCGACTTGAGCACTACCTGCAAACCTACACGTACATTCAATAGCACCATCACAGCACCACATATCAGCCTATTTTTCACGTACACAGTAATGTCAACACAATGGTCCACGCTGTATTCGACCATAATAACTTAGCCAAATCACATGTTAAGCCTTAGTGCGTACATTTGCAGTAGGCACAATGTCGTGGAGAGACCCACACAATTTGAGCTGCAAGAACTGGGGTGGAGCAACAAAACACCGAAAAGCTAGGTTATAGAAAACAATTTTAAAATGGCGAAGAAAACAGCACGAAGACAGTGTAGAAAAAAAGACATTCAAAATGGCGGGAAAGGCTACTGCAAAACTGCGGAAACTCAAACATATGCGGACACGAGGGACAGAGAGCCAATTAGATGAAACGCTGAGTACAAGATGGAACACCAAATTAATAATCCTACAGAATCATAAAATACTTTGGCTTACAACGTTTACGTTAAGACGACGGAAACTGGGCAGAAAGCGACGAACGACCAGGTAAGTGACAGAACTGTGAATAGAAATAAAGCACACGACAAATTAAAGACTCAATATATTTGACAGGAATTATATTGATGTGAATAAAGCGTATATGAAAGACCGACTTGGTACGCCGGAGACGAGCTTGAGCGGTCGCAGGACTCGCACGGCGCGCAGAGTTCGCAGGTCGAAGTTTGTCGTCGCTCCGCCCGTAGGAAACATCGTTATGAAGCTATATAACAACCACAACTTCAATATTACTACGTAGAACATATTAATATTTTAATAAGCCATTTTGTCATCAAACGATTTAAATAACATGTGCTGCGACTGCTTGGTGACCGATCGTTTATTTTAATTTCAGCTTTTTATTGTATTTTTATAATTATTTTCGTCGTGTACTCTATGTACGATTAGACTGTAATACGTATAAAGTAAAGTATTTAAATAATCTAACTTATACGTCAAACAAAAGTTTTAAAGTAGCCGAAGAAAAATGATTGTATGTAAAACAAAACAAGTTTTTGCAAAAAAACGTTTTACGTTTGACTTTTGACGTAACGACGTCCTCCAACAATTTTTCACAAATGTTTTGACGTGGAAAATTTTTGAAAATAAAGTTTTTGCTCTAAGCACGTATGGTAACAACGACCGTAGTAGCAACAAAAGTTTGTAAACGTTTTCTTTCGTTTTGACTTTTTTTGTAAATACGCTGTAGGCCTATAGGCTGTAGGCCTCTAACGCTTCTTGTTAAATTTTGATACGTAAGAGTCAACCGATCAGCGTGTAATTGAGGTGATCTAAAATAATTATTATAATATTCTTAAATTTATATTATTGTTTACAGTTTGTTCTTCGACCTTGTCTTAGCGAGCGTCGAAAACTGTTGCGGAAACCTTGGTCGACGTGACGGACTGGCAGAACGTCAACTGGTGACATTTGCTAGTCAGCAAATTACTATCACAGGCTTCACAGCCACACTGGCTGCTTGGTGACAGAGGCACGTGTTTGTGTGCGTCTGCGAACATTTTACTCACTCACTCACTCACTCGTTGTCAGGGCTGTGGTTCTTCTGAAACAGAAAGTGGAGAACAGATGGGCCCACATTATCTAAACTTCCTAGAAATTTATTGCGGACAACACGAAAGATCACAGAAAAGACTCAGAAAAATTCTTAGAAAAATATCATTAAAGTGGGTCCTAAAATTCTAACGTGAAGCATAATGTTGCTTACATTTTTGCACACATTGCGCTCTGTTTAAAAAAAAATGCAATGTGTACAAATTGCAACTAAATTATTACTTTATAACAATAGTTCCAAATCTGCAATTTTCTCAACTAAAATACAGAACCTACTCCGAAAGTTAACTATAAAAATTATGGACAGAAAGACAGAGAACAACTTCATACTCGAGTATACTAAACATGTTTATAGGCACAAAAAAATAACCACGGCTTGCTGGCAGTTTTTTTTCACATTGCGTTGGTAAAATAATAGGAGACGCGTCCACTCCGTAAAAAAGTGGGGAAACGGCGTTTCCCCTGGAACCCCGCCCGACTGGTTCTAGCAGAAAGTTCCGGAAGTAAACGAACGGAACCGTTTGGTCGTATATAGACAAGGCATGCCATTACACGGGGCGCAGAGCACGCAACATCGACATTATAATAGGAGTTAGAACGAATGTCATGCACGCGTTGACTCAGCACGCTAATTCGACGTTTAGCAGAATTAGCGCACCGCACACAGCTTTAATGTGGATTTTACGTTATCATAAACAGCAAAGACAGAGAGACATAAAACTCTAAAAACGCAGATTGGAACCAGGAACGTCCGCACACCTCAAACATCCGCCGGGAACAGTGCTGCTCTCTGGCGATCACAACGGACTTATCACAGCTTCGTGCAAAACTTAATACACTGCGCAACCCTAACTCTGACCTTTCATTGATACAAACTGGCACATCGGTCGGTTACTCCTGCCTAGTGGAACGTTCACACGCTAACTTTCAAAAAGATGCAATGTGTATAAAATGCAACTAAAGTTTCGTTTTCATACATTTTTTGTTTTTGAGGCCCGTATCGAACAGACCGACAGACAGACAGTCGGACGGACGGACAAGCGGGCAAGGCCCGTAATGCGGCCTATCAGAACGGCGGCGTGTAGTAATCATGAGGTGGTGGGCAATGTTTACTTGGCGTGTGCTCGTAACGTCGTCACGCTGCTTGCGTCAAATATTGACACAGTAGCAGCAGCAGCAGCAGCAGTATTGTAATGAATCAACAGCGTTTATTATAGAATAGCCCGCTTAGTGGCTTGCCTGATGCGGCGACAAGACGTGACAAAGCAACGATCATTAGATGTCTACCGCCACCAGTCGATATTCGGCGAGGAACTGTATAGGCCTACAAGTAGTCGCTAGTCACTAGCGGCAGCACTGCACCGTTGTCACTCGCTGAACAGTGCTCAGATCAACTCAACCTCCCACTCTCAGCGGGATAAGGAATGAGTTACTCCGGGCTACAATGCGAAGGTTTGCTAGGGCGGTGGTATGTCTGTGTGCTGCACCGCGTTTCGTCAATACACAGTCGCCGTACAGTCGCAGCTCAGAGCAGCAGATCTGTCACTTCACCGCCATCACTGACTGATCGCTAGATCTCACGTGCACAAACCCGCACCTTCTCTCACAGCGAATCATGCAGTGTCGCCGATAGACCGGCGATAAAGCTATGACAGGAAGTGTCATCGCTTGAAGCCCAAGAACCCGAACTCAATCAGAAACAGAAAGCTGTTTGGTTGGCTTAGACTAAACTTGGTCTTTCATTTCTATAGACTACAGATGACCCAACTTTCCATGCAGCGCCTCGCTAACATGTTCAACGTCAGAAATGTGCATAGCTTAGCCACTCTATGTGAACGTACTACGTAGCGTCACCTGCCATATGAAATCATAGACACAGGTGAATGCGCCCCGCACTAACTCCAGCCAAGCACGCCAGTATTTGATTTACTTATTACCCCGCAAAGATAGAAGGCTGATTGAACTAGTTGGTTACTAAGATGGTTTGCCTAGACCGGCGTACAGCAACTTCATAAACCGTGTAAAAACCGACTCCATGTTGTCCCGAACTTCAAGATATCGCTTAACGACATGCCAATAAGTTTCACGCATCTCTGGAGGAGCATGTAAAAACAGTTAACGAGATAAAAGACAAAAAATAGGAAACGAAAAAAAACGGCAGTGGAAAAGAGAGGAGAGAGACAGGATGGTGGTAATTCGTTTCGCGCAATTTTGTTTTTTTTTAATTTCTAACTTTATTTCTTCTAACACATTTACTTTGCCAACTTCGGCACGAGTGCGTTTGTCCCTACATCAGCACTCATGTACATACACAACACGACAGCAGCAATCGATAGAGAGAGGAGTTGAGTGGACCGTGCCGGCGATGAGAGCCGTATTGTCAATGCGAATAGACATATAGTATAGATCCGAGTAGGTGCACACACACACAACAGAGACGACCAACAATCCCTATAGCATGCATGATGCGATGCACACACGAAGGCACGGACGGACACACACACGCAGCGCTAACGAGTCGTGGAGGAAAGTGCCATCTACCGAATGAGCCGAGCGTTTGGCGCTTCTAGGCCATGGCACTATTGATTTCCACGCTAGCCGCCCCGCACTGCCATGCAGTCGCAGACTCACATGCGCCGCCGACAGCCGACAATTTTCATAAACGCCGGCGCTGCCGCGAACACAGCGGCAAGGCAGCGAGCCGTGGACAGAGGCAGGGGAGGAGGAGAGAAGGGGTGAGTGGGTCTAGTATGACAACACACGACCCCACTCGACACTGGCGCTCGCCATCCGTGCCCTTACGATTGCCTCGCCACCGACTCACCGACCCCAGCCGCACTGAGTCGTGTATGCCGTCTATAGTCGCAGCAGACATGGCTCACGAAACTGAGGGAATTTACTTCAGCACCGTCGCGCACACTCACTCGATAAATTCACGCTTCACGCTTTCACTGATAACTGTGCGCCGTTCTGCCCAACCTCCACTTACGTGTATTCATCTTCTTTATTTACCGTAAGTATAGTGTGGCAAGAAATGACAGAAAGTGAGAAAGAAAGCAAAACGCAAAACCAAAGAAAACACGCCAGAGACGCAAATTAATGCACAGACGCGGAACGGCGATGTACAGACGAACTAATTTTAGATTGCCTGACTGTGAGAAAACTAAGTTACACGATTCTGCTGTGAATTCGGTAACAAATCCGCACGTCAAAAATCAGAATGTTGTATACAGCTTGTTCTACGACATGTCGTCCAAAAGTTTCACAAGAAATAAAAGTAATTGGAGTTTGAAACAAATGGATATATACGCACATGACTCTATGACGTACGGTTGCAAAATTATGGTGCATTCGACAGATTTGAATCCCGCTACATTATTCAGTCTGGGATATCTTGTAAGAACTTGTCTATGAAGGAAGGCATGAGCCGTTTGCGAACCTCAAAGATCAAAATGTTATCACAGACACATGGCATGTCGACATCAGACAGCCAGAATCAGAAAAGCCGTATTGCAGTGGAAAAGCGTCTAGCAGTAATAACAAAGGAGAATGAAGGACCTATTCAGCACATTTTTGCTGATCATTTGATTTAGCCTACTGTGACGTTTTGGCATAGCCTGCGTACAAGTGGCAACGCAAATGATAAGCCGCTTGCAAAAATTGCTTTATGGCGTGTGACGCTATTTTGTTTGTATCACGGCTAATACAGAAGTGTTTTAGACGAAAATTCCTACACATATTCGTAGATGTTCGATCGTTACATATATGCTTTTGCACTGATTTATTTCGACCACTCAGCTGAATAATGCACGCAAATGTTCGGGACGTTTTTTTGCGCCACCCGGTATATATATATATATATATATATAT
>Ga0209367_1009817_pt1 | contig 12919 bp, 6 predicted proteins | sample WorMetLIZISLAND2_FD_187412 | JGI IMG/M metagenome (GOLD analysis project Ga0209367, IMG submission 187412) | Marine gutless worms symbiont microbial communities from Max Planck institute for Marine Microbiology, Germany - Olavius geniculatus... ... | reverse complement strand
TTCGTTACCATTGCTTTCAATGGGGCATAAGGGAAACCGCTGCAAAACCGAAGATGGTGCTGCCACCTAGCGAACAACATTGCCTTGGCGGAGGTGTGCGGGCTCTGACTGCTTTCTAGTTTAAATATTTTATTTGCACTCAGTTTACATACAAACATAGTATTATTTACATTAACTGTGCTCTCAGAAAAAATGTTCAGCTAAACTTTACCCACAAAACTTCCCAATTTTATCAACCTGTGGCTTAAAGCAAGCAATAAAATCAGCCCACACCCCCTCCGGGGCTAAAAGCTCTTCATGGGAGAACACTGCAGCATCCTTCACCTGACACACCTGAGATCATCACCTGCCACAGGTGACACAGGTGAACAGACCCCATCTTAACCTAGCCAAGCAAGCAAGTACTTACCTACCCCAGAGAGATAAGCCCAAATTCGATTACGCCGACTTTGCGACAAAGTCCGGGATAAATTCCCGACAAAGTCGAAGACACAAATCACGAAAGTCCGCGACACAAATCACGTCGTCGACTTTCATGATTTGTGTCCGCAACTTTGTCGTGAACTTGTTCCGGACTTTGTCGCAGACATTGTCGCTGACTTTTCCCGTGCATTGCAACAGGCTAAATTCCATTAGAGCGACACAAACGGGTTTGTCGCGGACTTGTCACGGACTTTGTCGCAAACATCTCAACATATCAAGATGGTTTGTATCCGCGACTTTCATGATTTGTGTCCACGACTTTCCCCGCAGGGAAGTTTCAGTGAAAGTTGGTGTAATGGAATTTGGGCTATAGAAGGCTGAGTTGACGTTGGTGGTTAGTGAATGCACAAAAACGTCACAAGTTACCTGTGAATGGCTGTATCTGGGCAGTGGCTTAGGCTCGGATGTCGGCTGTTTGGACCAGACCATCTGAGTCAGATTCAGCAGCCAGACAGTGTTACTGCTACAGACAGACAGACAGACACATGACGATCATTCGTAATGTAGAATTGTCACCTTTGAAATTTCCAGAGGAATTTTAACATAAATTTCTGTGAGAATTTTCCAAACATTTCTGAAAAAAGAGTCAATTTCACAATTTGCAGAAAAAAGTGCTTAAAATTTTTTCCTGATGCTGTCCAGAAGAAAGAAACTTCCAACAGTGGAAAATGTTTAAGAAATTATTCAGTTATTCATCATTGCAAGTTTGCCAAATTCTACAGCACTAAGACCGGTCAGATCCAGCAAAGTACATTTTAATGTAATTGCATGTTTTTCCATCGCACTGTCACAAAATATAAATGAATAATTACTGGCTGTTTCCCCCAAAAAATCCAGAAAATGTTGCAATCCCAGATGTGACATCTTAATGACAAGCAAAAGCTCCGGTAACACAAAGGGGAACGTGCAACAGCAACTGTCATACACTAGTGATTCATAGTCTTCATCTCTAGATCTCATCCATACAGTTTCAAAGAAAGCCCAGTAAAACAAAATTAGTCGCCAGATGGCATCAGCAGCTAAATATGTATAGTGTTTTACTTGTACTCACCAGAGGGCACCACCTATCTCACTGCCAACGCTGTATCAGCCGAGAATCCCAATTTTCTCCTACCCCCTCTCATTTAGTGCCCTCGTTCGGGGTGACCCCCTTCAAATTTATGGAAAAGCTTTACGGTTCCTGAAACTAGAGTCTTCCATGCAGCCGATGGTGAAGATTTGGCGATCGTAGCTTGCATCATTTTTGACTGATCTACCCGTGTGACAGACAGATGGACAGACAGACAGACGGACAGAATTGCGATGGCTAAGATGCACTACAGCATGTACCTGCTGTTGCGCGTAAAAAGCAGAAAGTAAGTTTTCATAAAACTTTCAGACAAAATATAGTAGCAGTAACAGCCAAAATGACATTTATGGTACTATTATCATAACATTGACATTGAAAAGTTCACCTGGTTCATCCAATAAATGTAGCATAAGTGCTGGGTGGCCATCTACCTTTAGACCAAGCATCACTGAAATCCTTTTATAACTTTCCGAGTAATCTCCAAAGAAAACAAAGAGACAGAACAAAGGTACAGAACCAAAAAACCGAACATCTTTTATAAGTCAGAGGTAACAGCTCAGACGTGTTAGTCAACTGACCTATTGCCATGTCCATGGTAACCGCCAAAGATGACCATGGAGTCAGCGATAATACTAGCACCATGACCTGCTATGCCACTGGGACAGCTGTCCGTCACTACCTGAGTCCAGCGGTTTAATGTCGGACTGTAAATGTTCAGCTGATTGAAGAACTTGGATGCCTGCGGCAAAGATACACATTGATAAATAATACATCATTAAACACTGTCGTTGCTACCAGTAATTACCAACCTTGTCTATTTCATCCTTTTGCTTTATGATTATTTTGCTCAGTTGAAAAACTTGTATGCCTGCAGCCAAAAATAAAAATTTTACAACCGTTTTATATAAATGATACTGACAAGGGTGTAGTAAGCAAACTGTCAAAGTTCGCTAATAATGCAAAGATGACAAGATCGGTTTCCTGCGTAGAAAAGAACAGAGATTACAAAATGATTTGAGCACAATGACAGGTTGGTAAGAAAACTGGCAAATGGTATTCAATGCAGACAAGAGTTTGAACAGTAAGTTGTTATGCATTTAGGCTATAACAATATGGGAGCATACGATTATGCCAACCAGCATGGGGCCTATTATACAGCTCTCAGGACTTGCAAAAACCACATCAATAAGACAAAAACCCCAGCTGTTGCTAGGGAAAGCCAACTGTACACAAGTGTTGGAAAGAGAGCAAATGATTCTCGTATCATGTGAAAGGGCTTATGCAACTTCCTATTAGTGCTCAATAAGAACTCTGGCCCTAGTCTCGCCGTTTCTGAGATATGGCCAGTTTTCGATCAAAAACACACACTGTTCCTACCCTCCTCCATTTAAACTCAAATTTGAAAATGTTCCCCTTGTACTAAAGTCCGGTTTTTCCATCGCCAATCAAATCAAATTTGATCTCCGATTTATCGATCTTCGATTAACTTGATGTTCAGAATCGATCGTCGATTAACTGTGTTTCATTTTTCCATGCATTTTCAATCTCCAATTATGTGATCGGCAACTAGCTATTCTGCTGTCGACTGAGCCTACTTTATGCCAATCTGATTGGCTGACAGTGACCTCAATTTGCGGTGTTGTGCTAAATCACCCAGCATGCGCTGCGAGTGGACGCCGTAGCCAGTAAACGTCGTCACAGCAATGATATCGTCCATATCGTCTGCTGTCAAAAATACGTTCTATCGCAAATCAATACGGGAACATATATCCATTTTATTTCTTTTCATAAAACGCTTGATCGCCATGCCTGGAACTTTATTTTATTGTGTAAATTGCCGTTCTGACCGGCGACGTGAAGCGATGTTTCTGGTGCGAATAAGCAACGAACTGCAGATCGCCACGTTTAATTGTCAATCGTCTGACTTGATCCGCCAATATTCGGCCATCAACTTGATGGGAGATTTGATGGACGATTAGTCGCTAATTGGCGATGGAAAAACAATCACTGAGATGATCCCCGATCAAGTCCCAAAGTTGATTGGAGTTCAGTTTGATCAGCCATCAAATGTGCATGGAAAAACAGAACCTAAATCACTAAAATTCTGTAGGTGCCGAACCATCACACTAGACTAATAACTTGTGGAAAAGTTTTCTTGCAAGACCTACCATTGAGCCACATTACATCTGTGACAAACGACAAACAGATAGATGACTGATACCTCTCAAACCTTTCAGCTTACAGCTTAAGAGAAAGCCTAAAAATCCGAGTGCTGTTCGTCAATCGTGTAATCATGTAGCTAATTTGCTGGCTGGCATAGACTTAAGACGTACCTGATGAAATGTATATGGCGTTGGGTGACTCCATCCGCCAAACAGTATCAAAGAATCCTTATAAACAACGAGGCTAGCACAGGCCTTTGGTGATGGGTAGGTTCCTGTATGAATAAACACAGCACAGGAAAAAAGAAGTGAATGTAGGTAATAACTAACAAGAGCGAAGTAATCTGACCCTGGGTGGCATACTGTGAACATGCTATTCTGGAGAAGGGAAAGTCATGTGGCTTTGGTGATTGAACCGCTGGATTGGATATAATGCTGCCAACTTCCTATAGGCTGATTATACACCATGGGCCATATAAAAATGTGGCACTTTACTTTTGTCCATATCTTCGCCAATTATTGACCGATTGTCAAAATGCTTTCACTGGCACATTCTGCGGACAATTTGCAATCATGCGATTACCATACATCCCACCACATCATAAATGCATCTCTACACTACCTCGTAAAATACAAATGTAAGAAAAGCTAACGATAATAACATACATTTAGGTAAATTAAAAAAACATTTTAGACCAACAGTGCAGTAAGTAATCCATATGACATGACTGTGTTATACCCACACGATTGAGTGTCATACGAAACATTCACCACAGTGTTAGTCTAAAGTGTTTTTTAAAAATTTTACCAAAATGTTTGTTTGTTATTAACATTAAGCATACATATTTCATTCATATTTCACAAGGTAGTGTAGTTATGGTGTGGTGAGATATATAATAATCACGTAATTGCAAACTGTGGGCAAAGTGTGCTGGTGAAAGAATTTTGAAAATCAGTCAATAACTGGCAAAGATATGGACAAAAGTAAAGTGCCATCTTTTTTATTGGCCCACCATGAAGAAACTGCGAAAGGCTGAAGATTGCGCATAGCTCTTTATGGAAAAACCACTGCAGAGATACAAAGTGTCACCTGCCATATGGGATTACACCCAAAACAGGTGAAGGTGTGCAGCATGATCCATCCTAACTCCAACCAAACAGGCCGGTATTTGATTCACCCACCCAAGAGGGATGGAAGGCTGAGATTACCTTGGTGTTGGTTATAAAAGGGTCATCCCAAAAGTTTCCGACCTCAACATATTAGACAATAATATTTTCTACTATCTATACATCAGTAAAACGTGAACACTAATGAGTTGGTTGCGGATATGACGTCGTTGTAATTTATGACGTCATATAGCTCTAAACCAAACAGCATAAAATCAGGCTCACTGTTGCATGAAAATTTTCCAGTCTGTAGCCAGGTTTACCAAAGTGTAGCCCCATGGCATCTGATTTTACGAAAGCCCTGACAAATACGTCTGTAAATTTTTCATTTGCATACGTGTATATAAAATAGAATATATTTGCACTAGCCGCAAATAAGAGCATTTGTGTCAATTACGACTTCATGAAAGTACGAGGGGCATTCAAAAAGTTTTGAGCCTCAATATATTGAACAAAATTTTTTTTATTGTCTGTATATCAGTAAAAAGTACCTATTTTCCATATTCGTGTGAGCAGATTGTGTAAGTGACGTGATTGTAATTTATGACGTCACAGAGCATTAAGCTGAAACAATTTGATGCGCTAACGCAAGGAGCGTTTGAATCAGGCTGATTGTTTCATGAAACTTTTTTAGTCTGTAGCTAGATTTACTGGGGCTCCGTGGCATCTGATTTTATGAATTAACATTTATGAATTTCTCATTTGGGTCTGTGAATATAAGCCTACTATCTGTGGTAGCCGCAGATCAAAACACTTTAGCCAAAATACGATGCAATGCCAATATCTGATGGTATCGGAAAAACATTATTAAAAATTTAACTGTAAATTATATCAGTTGTGTTAATAAAAGGCCAATCAGGATTTGTAACTAGTTACATGGGCCCCTGATGGGCAGGGGGGCTGGGAGAGGCCCGAGAGCAAGCCCTGCGTAATTTCCCCAAATTTCAGCATTGCAGTCCAGTCCAAAGTCTATAATTACCCAGCTGGCTGTCCATGACTATAACTTTCTACACCAAGACCACTCTGCATACAGCAACGACCTTGCCCCCAGTGACTATTATCTGTTTTGAGATCTGATAATAATGGTGTCCGCTATCCATGATCATGAATGACTCAAGCCTTTTTCGTTGATGCTGGAAATTGGTTCTATTTAATGCTCTTTGACATCATAAATTACAACGACGTCATATCCGCAACCAACTCATTAGAGTTCATAAAGAATGTATGTTTCACTGATGTATAGATTGTGGAAAATATTTGCCTAATATGTTGAGGCCGGAAACTTTTGGGATGACCCTCATACGCTTAGATGGTTTACCTGTCTGCAGACAGTCACCCATCCAAGCAGAAACCGGACAGAAAGTCAAACCCACAACCTCTGACAGCCTATCATTAATCTGCCATGCCACCGTATCTGGAATGATTTGGCCGATGACTGGAGTTCCAACTTCAAATTTCCTTTGGCAGCCATAGAAGAGAGATTTAGTAGAGGTTTAGACTCTCTACTTTGTTCTTATTACTAATATTTTGATAATAATATTATTATTAATTACTGTAGTTGGTTGTTCTTTAACTGGTGCACTGTTCTTAACTTAATTCGCTCACTGGACATTCCACTTTGACTAGACATATGGGCCAAAACCTAATACCCATAAGTGAAACCGAGTATTTAAAAAACGGACTGAAACATGAGCCCAAATACCTGTAGCAAGCGGTCGAACCCATTTTCGTCGTTCAAGGTCAAATCGCCAGAGATCGTTGAATGTAGTACTTGTAGACGTGCAGCCTAACATTGTACGATCACTGCTCATTAATAAGTCCATAACTCTTACATCAGTACTCTTAGCATGTCACAGAAATTTGTAGTAGCCTCGTGCAAGTATCGCAACTACTGTGAAACTACTTTCACTACTACTAAATTTTACATGAGATATTTTCCGGCGATATTCCGTGTTGTGACAGATTACCAAAACTAGAAATATATCTATTACCGGTATTACTTGTTTTTTACACAAGATATTTTCTTGTAACTGGTTCCCGAAACTACAAATATGGAACCTTTATTAATGTGACAGCTGCAGCAGCACGCTTAAGTTAATATTTTATACCCCTTGATAATGTTACATGCCAAAGAAAAAAAATTACAGTCAAAGCTGACTGGATTGAGAAGTGTGTGATGATGTTAGTCTATGAAACTAGATAGTGGAAACTGCTGGAAGAACATGCATAAATAGTTTTAACCTTGTCTCGAGCAAGAAGAAGGCTTTAGACTATGTTAGTGATTACCAACTAAAGTCAGTTTGTAAGGACGCCACACGCATAGCCCCATCTAAAATTACCCAAATGATTTTTGCTGTTTTAGAGGACTGATATCATCACATCGTCCTTACGCACAGTTGTAAACTGGTAAGTTTTTTTACATACATTACAGTTACATGACAGCGAAATACAGATAGCAGAAGTGCTAATAGTGAATGCTTTCAATGAAAATGCTAGCATCATCCCGGAAACAGTAAGTAGCAATGTGCAAGCTGATATCTTAAGTGAGATGATAAACATAACCCACAAGCTGCAAAAACAAGAAGCCTAGCTATTGCTAAGGTGGGCCGACCATATGCCGGTGTCCAAAGGGCAGCAAATGTGAACGCCTATTAGTGATAAATAGCAACCTTGGCTCCTGTCTCTCACTGCTTCTGAGATACGATGTACCATTTAGCCACAACAGCACACACTGACCTTCAAGGTCATCAAAGGTCAATGATTTTCATTTCATCTGAAAAAGCTCTATCAGTGATCAATAGCAACCTAGACCCTATCACTCACCATTTAGCCACAATACACTGTGTCTCAGAAAAAAAACGTCAAACTCTGTTATTTCTATATCTTCACAAAATATTAACTGATTTTCAAAATTCTTTCACTAGCACACTCTCTGGACAATTGACAACAGAGTAATTATTAAATATTCCACCACACCTTAATTGTGTTGCTACACTATCTTGCAAAATACAAATGTAACAAAAACTAGCAATAAGCAACAATCACATTGGTAAATGAGCAAGGCACTTTAGACTAAGATCGCAGGGAAAGATCTGTATGATGTTACACTGTGTTAGAAATGCTGGCCATGTATTGAAAGCTGAACATAATTCAATTTCAGTACGTAAATTAGTAAAAAATTGTTTCAAAGGAACGTTTTGCGATGTATTTATTCTGATTATAGTCATTTTTGAATATCTGTATTTCACAAGGTAGTGTAGCAACACAGTTAAGGTGTGGTGAGTCATAAACTACTTTATTGCCAACTGTCCACAAAGTGTGCCAGTGAGAAAAATTTTTAAAAATGGTTAATATTTGGTGAACATATGGACAACGACAAAGTGTGACATTTTTTTTGAGACACAGTGTACAGCGGGTGGCCAAAAGTGCCATAATGCGATGATGATGCCAGAAAGTCATGAAGCGCACCACAAATAAAATAAGTAAAATTTCGAACTTTAGCGCAACTCTAGCCGATTTATATCTATGGTCATGTAGTTTTATTTATGTAAAATGCGTTGCGTCATTCGTGACGTCATTTTAATCGAAAATATTGACAAACGAAGCGATTGAAATGCGGTGGATATGGCAGGCAATGAATTGACAAGAGAGCAAAAGAAAATTATTATAAAATTCAGTAATAGTAATTCTAACAAAGAATTCATTTTGAATACATTAAACGTAAGACAGGCTTGCGTGCGGAAGTTTCCGAAATGATGGAAATGTTGACAAAGCGTAGAAAAGTGGCTTCAAACTGGCAGATGACCGAATCTGAATGAAGGAGCTATTGGAGAATAACTCGTCATGTTGAAGCACACAGAAAAAAGACATTGGCTGAAATTATAAACTACGTAAATGATATGCTGACTCAACGATTATCACCACGAATGGTACTACGTCGTTTGCGTTCCTGTGGTTTAACCAGACGGAGTATTTGGAAAACAAACTGTAACAAGCAGGCTGAATTAACCTCGCCATGTGTTTTGGTGTAGACAGAAGCTGAGCTAGAAGCCAAATAACTGGAAATCAGTTAAATTTATAGACGAAACTCAGATAGTAATATGACAGAATAAAAAAGTCTAAGCTACTTACGGAGAAGGCTACATGAAATCTGGAATCTCGAATGTCTTGTGAGGTAGCAACAGTCGAAATATATCACCATGTTTTGGAGTTTTATTTGCTATAAAAGAGTGGTTACTTTTCTACCAATTGGCAGAAATATTGACTGCTGTAACTATGTGAATGCACTTGATGCAAATTTGTGGCCAGGTGTGTGCCAACATTTTGCTGGAAAGCACTTCATTTAGCAGGATGATAGCCCCTGTACATCTCTCAGTATTTACTCATCTGTGGAAAATAGAAAATCACATTTTGGGTTTTACGTGGTCAGCACAATCACTGGACAAAAATATTATCAAAAATATGTGGAAAGTCATAAAATCTCACGTGCAGAAGAAATTGTCAGCTATTAACTCTCAACAGGACTCTATCAAGTCTGCTTTAACAACCTGAAGCAAAGTTCATTAAACCTCTATTCGTCAGCTTTACGCATTCATTCTGCGACGAATTTGTTCTGTTATTGCGCAGAAAAGATTTATAACAAAATTCAGAAATGTCGGGTAAGTGCTTTTGTTGAAATAATGTTGTTTACGATGTTTAAATTTAACTGGCAAAAAAACGAATCGAGCGTTTGCGCCGCCGCCATTATGACACACTTTTGGCCACATGCTGTATATCCGTTAGAAAGGGACAGACAATCAGACCCACAGATGACAGACAGCTCATGCCATTGGGCAGACCGTTAAGCTTTACCAAAAAATCACAGACCCGCAACATGATGGCAGAAACTAAGCCGAGTGTTTAGTGTAGAAGAAATTACCTCCAAAAATGTAGACAGACTTGTCGTAGTAGCAAGCGCTGTGAGAGTAACGTTCGGTTACTGTTGGACAACATTCCACCAGATGGCGTCTCCACAGCAGCTCTATGTCTCCCGTGCCCAAAACAGCTTTCTCAAACTGGTGCTTATAATGTCTTATCACTCCTGCAAATACACAACATCAAAGTTCACAAGCTCAAAATTTCTAAATACACGTGTACAGTGCACCCTCGACAGTCTCTGATGCACCAGAGCAGTGTGAATAATTGTCGATATCTGCAAAATAAAAATGTTGCTGGCTCACGTGCAGGTCTGTTGGGGTTGCGCACTGGGCCCATGAAGTGGCAGGATGGCCGCTTATGTGGTCACCCTCCCTGCAGGTAAAGGTGAAAGGTAAAGGCTGGCTCACGTGAAGTTCGATATCAGTGGTTCTGCCACCTGGTGGGCAATCGTGTACAGCATGCAATAAAATAATATTGCATTTTAAAGGAGTACGCAAATTTGAAGCCTCCGTATGGAAGACTCCTTGAATTTAAGAGGTTGGAATTTAGATTGATAAAAGTGGGGATGTTCTATGCTATAAATTTCATAGGCCTACGCAGGTTGTCCAGGTTTATCTCCAGCCATTTCGGTGCAATTCACTGTTGAAACGTGCACCGCAGCCGAAAATTGCCAAAAAAACACTAAAATCTTCTAACGTTCAAGGATCAAGGTCATTCAATGTCATTCAAAATCATCGATGTTGATGCCATTCAAAAGCTCATCACTAACTGCTTGTCATGATAAGCAGCATGTCCGTACCTATCTGCAACCGTTTTCATGCTACACGAGCCAACAGCAGTAAAATAACCACTTTTTAGTGGAAAAAATAGCAAAAAATGGTTTTGGGGTGAAAATATCACGTGTTGAATTCCAGACTGGCCCTTACAAGACTAACCATCTAAATACTTAAAATAAAAATACAAAGTCATAAGTCGCAAAACGAAACAATGTAGAACACCAGTCTGTGCCGACACCAGTAACAATAGTGTATCAACAGCACATTGACAGTTAGATGATGTGATAGTAAGTGATATCACCATTAATGATTTTTGCTGTTTTCGATGTGTCACTCATTGCACGTCACCGTTAACAAGTGTATAAACTGATGTTTTGTACATTTATGACAAGTATAACTGTGCCAAAAATTATTACAATTAAACCACCCTTCTACCAAGTTATAAGTTATAATAAAAAAATTGGTGTGTTTTTATGCCCCACATTGTACAACTATAGCTGAGGGGTCCAACTAAATAGCAGCAATAGTGAACTTAGAACTACGTAAGTAAATTTTTGGGGTCACTACTTCTACTTCTACTCAAGTAGAATTTTTGACCAGTTTATCCGACACTGAAAAATGGACAGACGAACAGACAGATTTGCAATGGCTAAGATGTGCTATAGCAGCACCTGCCATCGCATGTAAAAACCCAGTACACGAGAGAAAACAATATGTTAATTCTATTTTCAATTCGGCGAACTAATAAAAGCAACGCAAAATTTGCTACTTTCAAGTTCGGGGAAAACGGATAATGCCCGATGCTACCGGGCTGCTGACATCCTGCCTCCATCACTGTCAGGCTCTGAGTGGGTCTCACGTCACACTGCAGCCACTGATACCTCCAGACTTACCTAGTCAGCAGTCGACGGCCTAGCGGAACTAAAATGTAGCAGAAAGTTAACTAACTACCTAACAAAGCTGAAATAAATAAATCTAAGTTGCACAGTCAGATTTTATGTCCATGTGGTAACTTCACAAGCAGGCCATTATGGTCCAGTTCTGCCATTGTCAAGCTCAGAGTAAACTGCAGTGAAAGGTTTTTAACCTCTGAGTATTTTGAAAAGATGTGAATAAAAATTGTGGCACTTAATCATTTTTAGTCCATCTTTTACAAAGAAGAAATGTCGTTTTGCACAAGTCATGGTCGCATTACTGTCCACCTGTGCAGATTTCATCTCAGTAGCCAGCGCACGTAACAAGGAGTTTACTAGAAACTGGAATTAAAGGTCCTCCTAATATTTTTTTTACTTCAGAATTAGTGAAACTCACCATCTCTAATGCAGTACTGGTGGCAATGTGAAATTAATAGCAGCGCGGCCGAACTGATTTTAGTAGCCCAATAGGCTGTACTTCAGACTTCAGATCGCCGAACTGCTTTTTAGTAAATTCTGATTCTTTCGACTCAGTTTGGCGAACTGACGATAGTAATTTTGGTCACCGATATTTCAGTTCGCCAAACTGACTGTAGCACTGAGCAAATAATAAATGGTGAACTTCAACGAACATACTTTTTGTGACGTAATACCATCGCTTGGAGACAATGAGGGATGACTTAAAGTCACAATATGGTGATGTCAGTGAAATAATATACTCGAGAATCTCATCAGGAATGCAGTCAATGGTAACTTCTACTTCAGCATCGCTTAAATTATCTTCTGTAAAACTGTCTACAACATTTTGTTGTGGTTCTTCTGACAGCAAGTCAGTTGACATCATGTCCCATATATGATCTGTAACACAACATGCTAATGTTTCATGTCTTTCTGCAGTCTGTTGGTGCTAGCGCAAAATTCCTTACATAACAGTTAGAAATAGTGATCTATGCTTAAGATTTAGTTTGAGATAAAGTCAGCTTTAAGGCCAGGGTTAGGGTAATGGCAACAGACAAAGCTAGGGTCAGGGATAAGGTTAGCCAGACTAAATACGGCTGTCATTATCCACTAGACGGCATTGATACTAGGCTAGGAAAGGGTTAGGCTCAGAGTTAAGATTAACATTCAAATTCCGGCGAAAAAGTTTTACAACAGCATCTAAACTTCCTGTGAAAAATTTGACAATCACAGACTGTGTTTTAAAACAATAATTCTAGCGGTAGATCGACGATCTTGCTGTTAGCACTGGAAAATTGCTAGAGGTAGATCGGGTAAGCACATTATTAGGTAAATGGTAGAACTTATGTTCCGGTAGTCATAGGACCATGCCACGACACTGTCACATATTTAAATCAGGCTTATTCAGTATTATATCAGAGTCCATCTCAAGCCATATCTGTTTCTTTGTAACACAGACTTAAAAATATATTG
>Ga0209367_1009815_pt1 | contig 12919 bp, 9 predicted proteins | sample WorMetLIZISLAND2_FD_187412 | JGI IMG/M metagenome (GOLD analysis project Ga0209367, IMG submission 187412) | Marine gutless worms symbiont microbial communities from Max Planck institute for Marine Microbiology, Germany - Olavius geniculatus... ... | reverse complement strand
GTTTATATACAGTGTAAGGGTGACATCGTGGTTGTAGATATAAAACAGCACAAATCACAATTTAAAAATTCAAACTTTACCATTACACAGTCAGCAAAGTTCTTCTGACATTGTGCAATTGCACCAAAATGGCTGGAGGTAGACCAAAACAACCTGCATATGAAATTTTCAGCATTGAATGTAAATTTTAGCAATTTAAGTCTGGACCCTCTAGGTTCAATGAGGCCTGCGCATGTGGGTGTCAAATAGGGATTCCCCTCTTAAAAAGTGGTTATTTATCCGCTGCTGTCTTGTCTAACGTAAAAATGGTTGCAGATAGGCACAGACATGCTGCTTAACATAACAAGCACCGGGGACGGGCTTCTTAGGATTGTCAACATTGATGACATTGATTGACCTTGAACCCTAAAAATAAGGGGTTTTAGTGATTTTTTTAACAATTTTTGGCTGCTAAAGAGTGAATTGCAACGAAATGAATGGACATAGACCAAGATTACCTGCGAACAAGAACTGCTATAGGCTCTCGCGCGTCTCATGAGCATTAGCTCAGATTTCTTGTACGTAACTGTTACAAAGTGCTAAGTGGCTTTATCAAATGTTAATTTGTCAATATTCATTATTCTTCTGGTAGCTAATACATCTTAATACCCTAAAATAACGTTTAAACTACTCAATTTTCCTTTTTCATGGCTTCAGCAATTATCGCAACTGTGACGTCACTTGCGGAAGGGTTGCTAACTAGTTTTATTGCCTTGAGATCAAATGCAGCTTAAATTACAGCTAAATAGCCTCAAAAACCGGATTGTTCTTTAATAGTTGGGCCCACAAAAAAACGCAATATTCTAGCAAATCGTCAATTTCACTAATCGCACACCTTTAGTAGGCTACTGAACAGATCAACAATGACATAATTTTTGATGTCACCTGTGCGTCATTACTTGACTATAAATCCAACATTATTCTGAGTAAAACTGACAGACTTACTCAGTTTTCAATGCAAATGTTAGTTTGTCAACAAAGGCTCCTGAAAGTGACGTCATCAGCTATTGTGTCACCTTTGGGTGCGTTCGGCTGGCACAATATATTGCTCTAAAAATCACTTCAAAGTGACGTTTTCATTTCATTGAATCAGCGTATGATTAAATAGTGTTATAATGTACACATATTTAGCTAAGATCGTTTTTTTCATGCGACTTGGCGTTGAGTCGCGTAAACTATTCACAAATGAACGACGAAGCAAACTTAAGCCCAAATTCCATTATGCCGATTTTGTGACAAAGTCCGCGACAAGTTCCCGACAAAGTCACAGACTTGTCGCAGACACAGATCATTAAAGCTGGCGACACAAATCACGTCGCTGACTTTCATGATTTGTGTCCATGACTTTTCCCGCAGGAAAGTTTTGGTGAAAGTCGGCGGAATGAAATTTGGGCTTTACACTACCGACCGTCGGCAACCGTAAAATAAGTGTCAGTTAAACGACTGTCTGCAGTGTTAAACTCGTTCGCCACTAACTCGTTTCCAGTCTTGCAAACAATGGATAGTTCCTGGTTTTGGTGCCAATCTTGAGTTATCTATGGGTTAAACAGAAACAGCATTTTAGCAGCGCCTGTCCCAGGGGTAAAGACGCGGTAATTCGTACGTACGACAGAGTAATGAAATCCTTGAGTTCATCGGATATGCCGACCAGCTTGCAGTAGGTCATAGCGTGAGTGCTGTTCATTAGCACAACTTTCTGCTCGTATGTCTCACCCAGGTCAAAGTCCTGCACCAACACAAAGCTCAAAAAAATATTTTTAAAAATCGTGCAAAGATCTTTATGAAAAGCCCATCGTAGAGCTATGGTGCATCACCTGCCATACAGTGCTACCTGCCACCTGACACAGGTGAACGCGCCCCGCCTTAATTCCAGCTAGACAGGCTGGTACTCGATTTATCTACCTCAGAAAGGATGGAAGGCTGAGTTAACTTTGGTGCTTGGTTTTATACCGAGATGGTTTATTTGTCTGCAGACAGTTACCCATATAAGTAGTAACCATCTGACCGGGAGTTGAACCTATGAACTCAGAATCACAAGTCCAACGTCAAAAACTAAGCGTTACGCTATCAAGCCAGCTAAAGGAGAGAAGGTCTGCGACATAATGAGCAAGCTTTCTCACCACGTCAATCAAACCGCTCCACTTATCTCCGAATCAGTTGAGAATCCACCCTCTTCAAGATCAGCCTTTGTTTTTGCTCCGTTCCAGCGGCATCCTGTGTTGAACAGCAATTTTCCAACAGAATGCAGCTAATTTCCGACAGCGGAAATTATGGGTGCTAGCCCACAAATTCCTCCAAAATGTAGGACTTTGACCACCAAATTTTGTACTTTAGGAAAAAATTTCGACAAGAAGAATCGCAAAGGTCGGCGTCGGCTTGTCAGCAATAAGATGTAAGCTAACGCGATAACAGATTAAAACATGGACAAGAAAACATTTGTAAATTCCATAAAATGTCACATCATCTCTTCCACAAAACAATGTTGTGTTTATCACCGAGCTTGCTACTGCTGGCTGCATTACATGGCCACAAAGACATGTCATCATCAACACACAAATACCACGTGATCGTAACGACAAACTTCTCAAGTTCTTAACGAGAAGAAGTGTTGCTGACTTCCAGAAGTTTATCACCGTTCTGCCTAAGGAACAAGCGTTTTTGGTACCGCTGTTGGTTACTGATGAAGGTCAGATTATTTTCAGCACAAGTCATTTTAGTTTAGCTGAATTCGACCATCTTATTGTGTTAGCCTATACACTGACAAAACAAGAACATTTTGTAGACGACTGAACAAACCTTGAAGAGCACGAGTTCAGGAGTAGCACGAAAAGGTTGACCTTTGAACTCTCGCCCAGAAACGACCTGCTTCACCACGTGATTTTGACGCAATCGAGTCAATCTGCGCTGCATTATCTCCTGCACCAGAAACCAGACAAACCATAAGCTAGTCAGTTGTTCCGCACGTTCGTGACAAAAGCAAATTGCGCAAAAGTGCGCCCAAAAGTGCGTTGATGACCGACCTTAAGTTATCACTGTATGTTTTGAAAGTTACAGAGTAAACGAAAGACGTTACCTGGGGGGGGGTTCTCAACTGGACTGAGTTATACACCGTGGGACTTTAAAAAACGTGACGCTTTACTTCTGTCCATATCTTTGCCAATTATTGACCGATTTTCAAAAGTCTTTCACTGGTGTACTGCGGACAATATGCAATAATGTGATTACTATATATCTCATCATACCGTAAACAAGCCTTTACACTATCTTGGGAAATAAAAATGTAAGAAAAAGCTAACGATAATAATAACATTTAGGTAAATATAAAAGCACTTCATACCAACATAGCAGTAAATGATCCGTATGACACTAGACTGCGTTAGACCCACACAGTCTAGTGTCATACAGACCACCGCAGTGTTGGTCTGAAATGTTTTTGCCTTTCATCTACAAAATGTTTTTTGTTATAATTTATATATATATATATTTGATTTATATTTCACAGGGTAGTGTCAAGACGCATTTACGGTGTGGTGGGATATATAATAATCACGTTATTGCAAATTATCCAAAGAGTGTTCCTGTAACAGAATTTTGGAAATCGGTCAATAATTGGCGAAGATATGGGCAAAAGTGGTGTCACGTTTTTAATTGGCCCACCCTGTATAGAATGCTGACATAATTTCTGACGAACACAAAAGTAAAGAATTTACTGTACAGTGCAGAAAATTGTAATCACTAACGATAAGAAATAATTAAATAAAATTTACGGTAAACAATATGAAGTACGTTCATATATAAAGTGTGTCAACAATGAAGTGCGATTTACACGTGCGGAACAACTGTGAGCCAAACTAACGGTCCACTGCGTGTGAGTGACATCGGCGGACAGCAGTGGCACAAATTGTTTCCATCACAAACGACTCATATTGCAAATAGCAGGAAAAGGTAATGATATTTATATAACGCTCACATGCGGAACTATAGAGGCGCTGAAACTGAACAACATTTACGAACTCCCAGACCTTGGCCTAAATTTCCTGCACTAACTGTTTCAGTTTTAGTTATATTCATTACTGTTCTGGCTTTGGTGAGTCTGGACAAATTATAAAAAAGTCGTTCCCAAACCAAAAAAACACGGCCTATAGAACGGAGCTGACCTCCGTGTCCTTAGCCCTCAGCCAGACCCCAGTTTACACTGCGAGGTGAATACGGATACGGAGCTAGTGCATCGAGCGGCGTGTCTGTTCACTCCCAGCTTTCAGTGGTACTCACTGTGACTACCGACGAAGGGTTGGCCAGGCTGAGTTGACCTGCTATTGACCCGAGCAGTTATGATGATAGCCAAGCGCCACTGATGCATTGTATCAGAACCAAAGCACTTAAAGCTGCTAAGTAGCAACGTAAAAGTAATTTCTGTATTCAAAAATAATCAAACAAAGAATTAGTATGCTTAAGTAGAACAAAGACATTCAAAGCACTGGCGAAACATTATTCGACACAGACAAAGCAACAACGGTGAATGAGAATTCGGTGAAAATCTGCGCAAATATCTGTGTCATGAAGCGATTGATAATTTCGGTGCAGTGGCGGATCCAAGGGGGGGGCGGACGTGCGCCCCCCCTTGACCCCTATGCATAAGTAAACACTTTGTATGCTCTGCCGAACTGGTAATTAATAAGTTCGTGTAAGAAGAAAATGGTTAAAATTATTGCCACCAGATGTTACATTCTGAGGCTAAAATGCACCAAATTCAATTTCTGTTGAGGCTCCGCCCCAGACCCTGCTGGAGAGCTTACAGCGCTCCCCCAGACTCCCTAACTGGATTCAAGAAGGTCCTAGTTCCAAGGGAAGAGAAAGGGATATGGAAAAGAAGAAAGGAATAAGAAGAGATAGAGACAAGGGAGGGAAAAAGGAAAAAAAGGTAAGAGGGGAGAAGCGAGGGGCTGTAGCCTAGATCCGTCACTGTCTCGGTGTGCTCAGCATTTACATGTACCTTATCAGCGACTAAACCATTCTCATCGCGGCCAGAGACGGAGAGCGCTCCATTCTGCTCAACACGACTGTCTTTATACTCGTCATAAAGCCATGACAGAGCGACAGGCTGCTATAACCATCCAAAAGTCGTATATTAACAGCAACGTCCTTCGTTAAAAATATTAGGCGAGGCAAAAAGTTGCAATTTTTCCAACAGATACTGAAAATTTAAGACAAAATGCCGACAAACAGCTGCAAATTTTCGATAGAAGAGATTATGGGTGTTTAGAATTTTAATTTTTCCCTTAAAGAGTGTCTTTTATTTTACAGTTGCTTTTTATTAGTGTAGTTTTTATTTTATGGACTTGTTATCACATGCTGAGCTTGATAGCCTTTTCAGTTTCCTTTGTACAGATTGATTTGATTTGATTATTTTTCTTTGGTGTGTGCGTGTTTTCCCCGTCTTTCTTTTCTTTTTTCTTTCAGTTTCTAAAAACTTCAGTTAGTTTTTTGTGTACTACTTTTTATGTGTATTTTCACGTTGTTCTATATGTGTACTGCGTGTACGATTTCATAATAAATAAATAAATAAATGTATCTCTAAGCTAGAGGTTTTCAGCCTCAAATTTTGCATTTCAAAACAAAAAAGTCCAACAAGAAAAATATTTTGAGACAAATTTCTGACAGTCCAAAATTTAAAAAAAAGGGGCAATGGCATTTTCCACCGACACGCATTGACGTATAATCTCAGTCGGGGAGGTGCAAAAAGTAGCAGAAAAGTAAGGCCCGGTTTTAGTTCAACTTTTTTAACTAAGTTCAGTAACAGAAATATACGTTTGTATTGATGGCAGCTGATAATTTTGCATTTGCACATTTTTATTCTTTCAAAAGAAACGTGAAATCTAACTTTGCAGTGCTGGTACTGGCTAGTAGTCAAGAAATGGCTCTTCTGTTTATAGTCGAGAGTTGAAAAAACACAACACAAAAAAACTTAGCTAATAAAAATTATACAAAATGTCATATTTTAAAAGACTGCCGGGGTCCGTAGTATTTGTAATTTTTGCTACTAAACAGAAACAACGGAACGGGAGCAGAAGACATAGAACTAGTTGCAACAAAATTAAAAATATGCCAAACAGTAACAAAAATTATTAAATAAAATTAAAGTCCTTTCCCAGCCACACGGCTCATACCCAGTACAGCGCTGATCTGCGTTTCCTTAGTCGTCAGCAGACACAGGTTTACACTGTGGGGTGACCACAGCTATGGGGCTAACGCATCACACAGTGTGCCCGTTTACGTCCCAGCTTTCACTGGTACTCACTGCGCCTACCCACGGAGGGATGGCCAGGCTGAGTTGATCTGGGTAACAATGCAGAGATCTATGAATGGGCCGACCCAACCTGCTCCATCTTGCTGGCTTGGCACGCCTTTGTTCTTGTGACGTCATCAGTGGTAAGAGTCGTGCTTCTGCCTGGCTGAAAGGAGGCTTGTGACTGTTTGTTCCAGAGTCCAGCGAACTCTGGCTCTACCAGCTGTTCACTGTCTGCTGTGACAAAACATCCACCATTCACCCACCATGTAACGATTAGGTTTAATTCCTGGTCTAATCGCCATCAAGTGGACGGGTGACTGTGTCTGCAGACAGGTAAACCATCTCGGTATATAACAAACACCAACGTCAACTCAGCCTCCCATCCCTCTGGGGTAGGTAAATCGAGTACCGGCCTGTCTGGGTGGGGGTTAAGACAAGGCACGTTCACCTGTGTCGGGTGGCAGATAACACTGCGTGATCCCATATGGCAGGTGACGCTCCGTAGCTCTGTGATAGATTTTCCATTAGAAGTTATACACAACCTTTACCTTCACTTTTTAATATCTGCCTGATAATGTTATTAACGATAAAAAACCACGTTCTGCATATAAACTACAATTAGCTGAAATATCTACGCACGACTACAACGTAAGACCGCAATCTGATGAAAGCTCGTGAAATGTCAGAACTAATAATAAAAAAACTTTCTAACTAAAATGTGCTATTCAAAGTCTGCAGCCTACACACTACATTAATATTGTCGGAATTGTGACTAAAGTGTGTTAAAATTATGACCAAATTGTTTCTCATTATTTGCTAGTCACTAGTCACAGTACTGTCTTGCTTTGCAGTTATTTATCTGCTATACTTGTATATACTTATATACTAAATACGCTAAGTTCGTTCTAATAACGTTAATAACGTTCCGACTTCAATGTCAATACAACAAAACAAAATTCTTTGGAGGTTTTCATTCTGCCGTGCCGTTAGCAGAAATTGGAATGACTTTGCTAACAGCTACCACACTCAGACCCTGGTAGGCTTGGGCATGAAATTAGCGTATTCACAATATACTTACTAACCAAACTAACCAAAACCATTAAGCCATCAAAAACACAGCCATTATTGCTATGGATACAACAGAATAAAAATTACAAAATTACAACAAACCGTCATCACAGACGCGCGCATTCTCAGACGCGTTTTCAGCTTCAACAGCAGCTTCGTCTGTCGCATTCTCATTCTCATCCGACTCATCACCTGTCAGACCTTCGAACCGCTACACAAACAGACAACCGTTCTGACACAATCAGTTTCTTACAATGGCTTGGTAGTGTAAGGCTTAGGACGTTAGACTTGTCATCAAGAGGTCGTTGGTTCAACTACTGGTCGGGTCACTATCAAGTGGATGAGTGGATGACTGCAGTAGTGATGATTCGATATTAGGATTTCAACTTCTATACCATATCGATATGATATTTTACAAAATATCACAATATCGATATCGATGCTTTAAAATCATAAGTACGTAAATCTTATACAAGCATAGAAGCAAGACGTGAACACTGAGCAAGGCAGTATGCTCCATTTAGATAATAAAATATGTCTTCAGGTGAAACTATATTAGGATTGTAGTTAAATGATGACACAATTAATTCGTCCCATTTGTAATCTTTTTTCCAGTCACGCGGAGCGTCGCAGTGCAGTGAATAATCTGTAGAAAATATTGCGATATTGTCAAAAATATCGCAATATATCGTGATATTTTTGAATATCATGATATATTGAAAAACTCGATATTCTTTTCGACGATACAATACAATACGATATATCGATATCAAAAAAGATATATCAATATTTTCGATATATCGAATCATCACTAGTCTGCAGACAGGTAAGCCATTTCAGTATATAACCAACACCAAGCTGAACTCAGCCCTCCATCCCTCTGGGTTGGGTAAATCAATTACCGGCTTGGCTGGCTAGGGTTGAAGTTGGCCACGTTCACCTGTGTCGAGCGGCAGGTAACACTGTGCGATCCTCCTATATGGCAGGTGACACTTGGTAACTATGAAATGGATTTACCATGAAGAAACGGTGAAACTATTTTTGACTAGCTCGAATCAGACAAAATACAGATGAAATGAGTGCAAAGTCCTGCACATTTCCACAAAAGATATTTTTAAATATCACCGGTCAAAAATCACAGATTTGTCACAGGGAGAAACAGTAAAGTCACAGACCATCTCATCACAAAGGAAAAGTCGGCGTAATGGAATTTGGGCATACATGAAACGGGCGCACATTAATATAAGTTGCACGGCAGTACATACGGTGAGGTCGTATGTCTCCAGCTCGGGTTCTGGCTCTGGCTTCTGTAGTGCTGACAAAGTTTTCGACTGCTTTGGAACCGAATGCCGTTCAACTGGCTGCAATCAACAGTGCTCCTCCGTAAAAAAAACAAAAACAATGTTATCAGCAGAAATAACAGCTTGTCCTTTGGTTTATTGCATCTACTGTTTCTGTTTTCTGTCACACTTGTAAGAAAGTAAATAAAACGTGAATTTATATGGCACATAACCACAAAATTAACCTCTAATGCTCTAGATCCTCAATTGTTAGTTACGAGTGATGTGTCAAGTATATTTTAGAGTGAAATCTGTCTTTGTTTGCCAATGATCTTTGTGCACAGACTAAATATTGTGATTCTCGAATACTCAATGAATGGGATAACGTCATGCAGCTATAACAACTCTAGCAAACAAGAAAAGCCATGCTAACGCAAAGGGGAACGCGCAACAGCGGTGCATGTTTGAACTTTGAAAGCCCAGTAAAACAAAATCAGTCGCCAGAGGGCGCCAGACGACCTGCGGCAAACTATCTATAGTATTTTACTTGTACTCACCAGAGAGCGCCATCTGTCTCACTCAGCCAACGTCGTATCGGCTGAAAATCGCACATTTTTCCCACCCCCTCTCATTTAGCACCGTCGTTCGGGGTGACTTTGTTCGACTTTATGGAAAAGCTTTACTGATCCTAAAACTAGAGTCTTCCAGGCAGCCGAAGGTAAAGATTTGGTAATTCTAGCTTGCACCGTTTTTGACTGATCCACTCGTGTGACAGACAGACAGACGGACAGACGGACAGAATCGCGATGGCTAAGACACGCTACAGCAGTAGCTGCTGTTGCACGTAAACACTGGCTCAAAATCAGACGCACTTTTCGTCAACAACTGTAATAAATAGGGGTGTACCAAATATTCTATTTGTATTCGGATTCGGCCGAATAGTAGTGCAAAAAATTGACCGAATACCAACAATAAGCATATGCCTTCACCACTTGGTGCTCCTGCATTAAGATGACCAACTTAGATTTTTTCACAGTATGTGTGAGTGTTAAATCCAGGGCATTTTGCATTGTGTTCGAACCTGCATCAACTATTCGTATTCTATTCGCATTCAACCGAATAATGAAATAAATTATTCTGATTTTCGACTTCAACCAGCAGGAGGCCGCGCAACAGTTGGATGTAAGTGTGGCAGACTTCACAGTACAGGAGGTTATTAAAGCCATAGCTAAACAGAAGAATAACAAAGCAGCTGGAGTAGACGAGATTCCCATCGAACTCCTTAAACACGGCCAGGATGAACTAGCAGAAAAGCTGACAAATGTGTTCAACACAATATGGCACATAGAAGATGTTCCGGATGACTGGCGACAAGGTGTGCTTCTTCCTCTACCCAAGAAAGGTTGCCTGAGCGATTGCAACAACTGGCGAGGAATCACTTTGATGTCAGTCCCTGGGAAAACATTCTGCACAGTGCTGCTAAACCGTCTGAACTCGGAGGTTGACAGACTCCTTCGCGAGGAACAAGCTGGGTTCCGCCACGGCCGATCCTGCAGCGAGCAAATATTTCATAACATCATGGAACAATGCAGAGAGTTCCAGACACCTTTGTTTGTCAACTATATCGACTTCAAGAAGGCTTTCGACAGCATCCACCGTGAGTCATTATGGAAAATCCTCAAACTGTATGGCATTCCAGACAAATTCATCAACATCTTCAAATCTTTGTACCGCCACACGAATTGTTGTGAAGACACGCGATGGTCTCACCAGCCTGTTTGACGTCATCACAGGTGTGCGTCAAGGCTGCATCCTTTCGCCCCTGTTGTTCCTAATCTGCATTGACTACGTCATGAGAAAGGCACTGTCAGACATTTAACCTCAGCGACTAGTTCTGTCCGCCAGCGCCACTGAAGTCTTTTTAGCACATACTGGCGCTTTACAAGTCAGATTATTATTATTATTATTATTATTATTATTTATGAACTACCCAGAGTTTGGAATTCCTTGGGGCCGTGGCAAGTTGACTGACCTGGACTTCGCGGATGACGTTGCACTGCTGAGTCACTCTGCCACAATGCTACAGCAGATGACCGACAGCCTGAATACCACCGCGGAGAAGGTAGGGTTACGGATAAGCTGTGAAAAATCCAAGGTGTCAACGGTTGGTGCAACAACAGCCACCCCAACAACAATTGGTCAACAAGCATTGGAGGGCGCAAGGGAGTTCCAGTATCTGGGGAGCATCATCTCCACCGAGTCAGACGTTGAGGATGATATCCGAGCGAGAATAGGCAAGGCAGCATCCACCTTCCAACGTCTTCGGAAAATATGGTCAAGCCACTCCATCAACCTTGACACCAAACTTCGGCTGTACATGTCCATAGTCATCCCAACTGTGCTTCACGCTTGTGAGACTTGGAAGAGCACATTCAACATACGGCAGAAACTATTCTGGGAATATCATGGCGTGACCACATTTCCAACGACGAAGTCCTGCGAAGAGTTGATCTGGGAAGCCTATCTGAGATAGTACGACAAAGGAGGCTGAGATTTGCGGGTCACATCTTACGTCTGCCTGAAAACAGACCAGCCTACAAGGCCATGAATTGGTTACTTGACAACGGCAAACGTAGACCAGGAAGACCAACGAAGACCTGGAGGGCAACATTCAAAGAAGACCTTCAAGATATGGGGCTTACCTGGATGGGTGCAAAGAGATCTGCCAGCGACAGACTGAAATGGAGAAAGCTCGTCGCCCGATGTTCCGGCAGGAACTGGAGAAACTAAGGTCTATGGTAAGGATCGAATAGTAAAATCTGCTATTCGATACAGCCTTATTAATAAATTCTAACAGCAGAAAAATTTTTGAGGTTTCCCTACAGGATGTGCTACAGGGACCAACGTATAACACGTATCAATTTCAATAAGTGATGAACAATAACCGACAAAAATTATTTTCAAACAAAATTTGGTGTCAATAAGATAAAAAAATATAATGCAGTAGTAATGAGATATCTTGCCTTGACAAGTTCTTTGTTGCGATCAACAAAAAGATGTGGCTGTTGATTCATGCGAGTCCTTAAAGCTTTTTTCTCGCTGATTATCTTCTCAACTATATCCATTTCCGTCTGTCTCTCCACTTCCAGCTTCGCTCTGCATGAACGCATAGTAAAATGAATAACAGAAATAGTCACAGAATAACATATTGCTTATATCTAAGTTAATCTACTTTTTAAAACATTTCCAAGCAAAAATACAGAAAATGCTAAAGTTGCAATAATAATTAGTACATCAAATGCATTTCCTGGCAACGGCAGGTAAAATCACCATGACAACAATATGCTATATATTACGAAACAGCATTAAATATATAAAAAATATTATCTCAAACTGAAAAGCAAAACTTCCGATAATTAACCACACTTTTCAACATGCACTACAGGCTCATACTACCAGCAGTTAAAATTCTGTCGTAAAGACACAACAAGTATCGTAAACTACTGTTAACTGTTCTGACACTGCTGGCCATTGGACAGAAATGGCATCCGGCTTGCAAAAGACCAGATTCTCAGAACTTTTCATAAAGATTTTAGGAATTTTTTCATAGACAATACTCAGGACAAAATGCGCATTCTCGAACGTCATGTTAGAAAAACATCTCAGGAAGGTCTTACGAAAATGTCTTAAAACATGCAAAAAATGCTGTCGAGTATTCAAATGTGAAATATTCTTAGAAAATCCTGAGTGACCCAACCTAAAAAAATCTTAGAAAAAACAGAAAAATTCTTCGGAAAGTTTCAAGAATGTAGCCCCTGCTCCAACAATGCTCAGAAATTCACTTTTTAGACTTGTGTGCCAAACGTGCAGTAACTGCGGCAAAAATGCTAAACAGAAATGGAAAGTAAAAAAAGATGCAAGTGCAAGAGAAAGACATACTGTCGCTGTTGCTCGAACATTTTCTGTCGAAGTTCTTTGACAGCGGCAAAGTCTCTGCGATCATTTTCCTTCCCCTTCTCTGCCGCTGCATTTGCTGTTTTTGCACGAGGCGCCTGACGAGCTTTCAGCATGCGCTCACGTTCCTGACACATTCAGCACTACGCTCTTATTGTTCAGTCATCATCATCATCATCGACAACCGTGGGCTCAATGCCCGTTGGTGTCTGACGCCATTCTTACTATCGCTGCCCACCGCTGCCTATCTAGGGCAGCGTGGCTTAACTCCTGCAGGGTTGTCCCACAC
>Ga0209367_1009814_pt1 | contig 12920 bp, 9 predicted proteins | sample WorMetLIZISLAND2_FD_187412 | JGI IMG/M metagenome (GOLD analysis project Ga0209367, IMG submission 187412) | Marine gutless worms symbiont microbial communities from Max Planck institute for Marine Microbiology, Germany - Olavius geniculatus... ... | reverse complement strand
TCAAAAACTCAACCAACTTGCAAGCAATGTGTGCTGGTGCACTGTCATGCTGGAAGGTCTAAAAGTCAAGCTATCCTTACAAGTATGTGAAAGTGATCGTTTTAGGCGTTTTTGTAGCTGCAATGGTAAAACTTCAACAGTTTAATGTCATCAGCGACCCAGATAAAGTTCACCATCGATGCAGGGCAGCTATTCAGCAACTTACAAATATTACTTACTGTGACAAACCAGTTTGTACTCGCGCCACGCTATGATGTCAGCATTACATCACAACTAGCAAAGAATATTTAACTAACAGCCATATTTTGTCCATATATTTTGGATTAGCATTTCTTCAGCTACATCTGGTAAAAATTTCGTGTAAATTGATCATCATTTGAGTGAATTATGAAAGAAATAAAACGGGTGCCCGTTTTTTTGAAACACAGTGTAGATTTCTAGCTATTAGTTAAGTTTTCTACAGCCCACTAGCTACCACCGTAGTTGCTATTTTTAGCACGAAGAATTTCCAATCATCGCCATTATAGTTTTATAGTCACTTCAAAAACACCCATAAAAATAAGTCCCCGGCATTTTTCGGAGAAAAACTCTTCCATGTCCAAGAAAGTGCGGACATTTAACTGTCAAATGACGTTGTCCGCATACTCCTAGCATTAATATATCCTTAACGATTGCACGTCGAAAAATGGTTGTCGGAAATTCAAGATTCTAAGAGTCGGCCATTTTGAGCATTTTCAAGAATAAACCCATAATTCTTTGCGATTATAAAGTTCGTATTAATGTTCCTAATTTTCAGTAAACTTTCATTTATATCTTTAGGAATAATAATTTCGCGTCTTTTAATTTATAAAAAATACCATTTAATATTCTCAAAAATCTCGTCTCGCCAGGCGTCCGAATTGATCGAGCATTTTAAAATAAAGCTAAAGAGTAGCCTGCGCCCATAATACCAAAATATAGGAGAAACTTGTTTGGCGCAGACCACGCCCTCGAGCTAGGGGTATAAAAACCCTGTGAAACTTTCAATTTTCAGTTCGATCGACTGAGCTATGACGAAAGGTAGTCTGGCGTTTCCTTATGAAACTTACCTACTTTTCATGGTCGGGCATGCCTTGTCACTTGAATGAAAAGTAGAGTGGCAAGGAAGCCCAACCGACGGTAATCTCTCTGCCGTGGTGACATTCTTAGCGGGTGTGACCGTTCGAGTAAGTTGCAAAGTTTCCTTTAAATGTCCTTTTCAGTTTTAGCGGCAAAGGTACGTGGTCCTTCGACTGCAAAGCTGTTGTCCTAAAGACATAGGACGAGTGTCTTCGGACATAAGGGCCTTAGAGTCAGTTACATAGGATCGTCTTGTCTTTTGACATAAGACCGATGTACTGAAAAGACATAGGTCCGTCCTTTCCTGTGAAAAGTAACATCGTCCATTTAAAACATAAGTTCGCATTCGTCGGTTAATGTCACCCAGCTTTGATTGCCATCCACGGTAGCAGCGTGGCTGATGTCACTTTTCATTTGTTTTGGGAAGGGATAGTTTAGGGTAGTCAGTCGGTCTTGTAAATCGAAGTAAGAACAGGTTAAGGTTACGGCCTGTGGCGCCTTCCTGCCGTTCGTCATCTTCAGGACCGACTGGTTAACGTCGCCGTGGGTGGATAGGGACAGATAGCCGAGTGTGCGTTGGATAGTGAAGGCAGGTTGCAAAGTAAAGGTGAACATTGTCGCACCCTTCCAGCATTCAACGTTCGACGGACATTCACGTACCGTTCGATCCGCACATAGGAGTTTTTAGGGATAGGGAGCAAAACATAAGATAGGGATATTAGGAAAGATGTAGGAAAACTAAGGGATTGGCGAAAAGGTCACCAAAAGATATATACGAGGTAAGAGCAAGTTAACATTGACCGCGGTTACCCTTCACCTTCCGATTGTCTTCTTGTCGGAAAAGGCTTTGAGGAAAGTCGGGGAACCTTGCTAAAGCCGAGGAACAGTCGGTTGTAAGGATAGGTTAAGGAATACCCGACGTCACTGTCCAATAAGCCGAGGAACTGGGGTTGGTTGGAAGAGGCTTTGAAGAGTCGTCTTCACCTTCCACCAATCTTCGAACGACTCGAGGTGACAGTGATAAACAGGGACATCTTTACCTTCTGACAATCGCAGGATACTCGAGGAGCAAGCGACCAATAGACTTCTTCACCTTTCGCCCGGGGTCGGTCATCACAATGGACACGATATGGTAGCCTGACCGCCGGTATATTCCTGTCACTCGTATATTAAAACTCTTCTTTGTCATAGGTCGATCGTTCACTTGCGTATAGGTCGTTGACGATAGGATAAGACGTTGTCGTCGTCCGTTGCGTTCGTTGTCGTCGTCGCTTGCCCTAAAAAGCCCTTGAAAAGTGCGCATAGGTAGGATTTTTGTAAATCTGTCGTCTATCATAAGATCTGTCGATAAGGACTGTTGTAAAGTAGGCATTAGAAGTGGCAGGAACTTCTGCTACTTAACAGGAATAGGTTAATAGGTTTACAGTGTGTAAAGCGACCAGAAGCGAACCCACACTTAAAAACCAAATTGTCTTTTCATACAAAACAATACATATTTGCAAAGTACGCGACAGACAAGCTCTGTCAACATTAACTGCCACATACCGGCCGACCGCTGTCTGTGAAAAAATACTACGAGGAGAGATCCCGTGTGGAACAATCACAGCACAGCACCTAAATTGAACAGGACATTTAAGAGTCCTTAGTAGCGAGCAACTTTCTAGCCGAACACCTTACCGGCAAGGACCCCTTCCTACCATGGGTAATCAAGCATCTTCTGCCGGCAAGATGCTGAACCTGTGGAAACGAGATGTGACGCCCGATAGGTCCCCAGCCCACCATGGTAGAGGCGGTACAGTTGGTGGAGGCGGGAACTGTGCCGTGGACACAGGAGTAAGTAAGCAGAGTAACGTAGGACGGAATGAGAGTGAGACCATGGTAGGTTCAAGCAAAGTCGTGGTAGGTCACAATATGTGCAAATTAAAAAACTGACTTGCAGCATGCAGTACTAAATTAATGTTTGTGACAGCTACCCTCATTTAACTGTGTCTTTCGAACTCTTAACACGCATTGCCAGTCCGTCAAATTCTAGCCCTGCACTTTCGTCCGTCATTTCCAGTCCTGCATTTTCGGGTGACCCATTCGAAGCACCGGTTAAACGGTTAATGTAACAAGAAATTTGAGCTAAGGCTCACGAGACGCGCGAAAGCCTATAGCAGTTCCTGTTTGCAAACTGTCAGTCTATCTCCAGATGTTTTCACGAAAGACTAGCCAACAACGGTAAAATAACGACTTTTGCGGGGGTACCGCTGTTTGATGCCCTCGTGCGCAGGTTTCCTTGAACCTAGAAAATCGAGACTTGGACCGTCGAAATCTACGTTCAATGCTAAAAATTTCATGCGCAGCTTGTCTATGTCTATCTCAATTGGTTTCAGCGCAATTCGCTCTTAAAAAGTGTCTCGCAGCCCAAAATCGCCAAAAAATCCATAAAACCCATATCTAAGCGTTCAAGGTCATACAAGGTCATTGAAATCGGTGGCAATCGAGAGCCAGTGTACGACTTCCTATTAGTGATTAATAGTAACCTACGCCCTATCTCGCACTGTTACCGAGATACAGCGACTTATTATCGCAAATTTTGCGCACCCCCCTCTCATTTAGCGCTTTCGTTCTCAATGACCCCCTTCGAATTTATGGAAACGGTTCCTAAAACTAGAGTTTTTTTCGGGCAGCCGACAGTGAAAATTTGGTAATTATAGCTCGCACCGTTTTTGACTGATCCACCCGTGTGACAGACAGACGGACGGACAGACAGAATTGCGATGGCTAAGACGCGCTGAAAGCAGTAGCTGCTTTCGCGCCTAAAAATGGCGGTAGTTTACAATATTTATGTGCAAAAAGTAAAGTGGTGCTGATATAATAATGACAGATTGTGTATTTAGATTTACTAACTTGAATGGCAAAAAATTGGCAAATACAAAAAAATATGTACAAAAAATATGTACATGTATTCTGAATTGTCAAATTTCGTCAGTAACGCTAACACACTACTTTTAAACAAAAAGAAACGCGTTTTAAGTTTAACGTTATTTATTTTTCTTTAACGTTTGAGTTGAAGAGTGTGCTGTGTACGACACTGTTACAATGATCTGTATTGAAACCTACGCATAGCTGTTCGGAGCGACTTAGGTTTTTCTATGCATTGTTCCCGTTAGATGCCTATAATGGCCGGGTAATGTAATAATGCACAAAGAAAATTCTGATTTAGCATATACCCAGCGTTGCGAATGTACAGACGAAGTTGTAGGTCGCGGAGACCGATATCGAGTGAGTTGCGAAGACGGAAGCAACGAGGTATGCAAATCCACCCCCAGGAAGACATGCGACATAGAACAAGCCAAGCTGGACGCCGGCGCTTAGCTGCAGTAGTTTCGACAGCACTAGCGACAACTGTGATCGCGTAACAATAACAACGCATACAAACAATAGTTTAAGACTAGGATATGCCTACACGTACAAGACAAATAAAAATGTGAATAACGTAATGAACGTTGTATCCTAATATGCAAGGCAGTGGTTATTTATCACGTAAAAACAAACAAAGTTTTAAAAAACAATTTGTAACTGCTTTATTTTTTTGTAATCCTAAACAATATTGTTTAATTACGTACACTGATATGACATTTCGACTGATCACGGCTTGAAAACATGAGGCAGTTACTTCAAGTAAAATAAAGCAAAAATAGATTATAGACCGTCAACCGCCTATGTAGGAGATAAAGTGTTTTACGTCTAAGCATTGGGAAAAACGTTTCGTAAAACATATGCAAAGATGTTTTACAAATGTGAAAAGAAACGAGCACTGTTCAATTAAAGATTGTGGTTACGTGTAGGAAGAAATTTGAGCTAATGCTCACGAGACGCGCGAAAGCCTATAGCAGTTCCGGTTTAGTAGTTTAGCTGAAAATTAGAGTGTTCACGCTAAGTTAATATACAAATACCAAATTCTCTATCTGGATCGCATAACGATAGTTCCGTGGCGCCACCTTGTGAATGATATAAACTTGTGTCGCAGCCCGAAATTGCCAAAAAATTTATAAAACCCCCTATTTTGGCGTTCAAGGTCATTGAAAGTCATTGAATTCAGCGCCAATCGAGAGCCAGTGTACGACTTCCTATTAGTGATTAACAGTAATCTAAGCCCTATCTCGCACCGTTACTGAGATACAGCGACTTATTGGCCAAAAATCGCAAATTTTGTTCACCCCCTCTTATTTGGCGCCTTCATTCGTTTGAATTTAAGGAAAAGCTTTACGGGTCTTAAAACTATTGCCTTCCCGGCAGCCGACGGTGAAGATTTGGTGATTCTAGCTTGCACCGCTTTTAACTGATCCACCCGTGTGACAGACAGACGGACAAACAGTCTAATAACAGCAGCCATACAAAACTGTAACAAGCGCAGCTAAAGAAGAAAATTATGCTGCCTTTTAAGAATAACACATTTGCAAAAATTCCTACCGCCGGAAGCAGAACAATTAGCTGTGCAAATGGCGGGAGAAAGTCGGCGACGTTTTCAGCTAGATGTTGCTTTATTCTTCGCCAGTCGGCGCCACAGCCGAGCGCAAAGGCGTTGAACAGCGCCTGTCCAAGAACGCAGAGGTCGAACAGTCTGTGGACAGCTCGTCGCTCTCGTACGACTTTTACCGTGTAATCCGCAGTCGCTAGGATGAAGTCATCGTCGGTGCACACTTGGAGGTAAAGTCGGGTAATACCGATGTGGTTGGCGTCGACGACGATAGTGGTTTCCCGACTTATAAAAATGTTTTGGAAAACGTACGTTTTGGTTTCTAAAAACTAAACAAAACCGCAAAAGTTGTAATTTTAGTTTCTTAAATATTTTCTATTTGATGTGCAATTTGTGATGTAAATAAAATTAATTGTTAAGCGTATACTTTTAGCGTGATTTGTTAATTCTGAAATCACTTCATTCACTCAACAAAAACGATGTGGCGTGGAAAATGTTGAGTGTAGATCTATTAGATGTTCTTCGTGGGTCTTAAAAATTTGTATCTCATATTTGTACACAAAACCTAAACATTATAAAAACTTAAAACCTAAAACCTGAAAACTGTTATCAAAACCTAAGTATTTTCAAGCCCTGAGTGGTTTCGATGCGTGGAACGAGAACGAGCAGCGACAGACGACGAGTGAAGTTCGACTGACGATCCACTAGTCGAACGACATGCGCGTCTAGCGTCACCACCGTCAACAAGAAACGAAATTCTACAACAATCAGTCAGTTGATCAATATGATATTACATGATTCGAACAGATGTCGAAACGGGGTAATTTCAGTCAGTCCATCAACCAAACTTCATTTCGCCAATAACATTACGTGTAGTGCCTAGGCTACGTATACAGCTTGTTTGTAGATCAGTTTCTCAAGAAACAGAAATACAAGTAGCACAATGCAGACGAGACCTAGTGCTGACGATAAGCACTTTTCGGGCTTCAAAGCGTATTAGTAGGCTACACGTCAAACTTTGGCGAAGTTCTTGGTGGCTCAACTAACTTCGAGCCGTCTTTGTCGTGTTAGGCCGTCTTAGCTAAAGTTAAACGTCTAATAATTTTAAAAGCAATAAGCATATTTGTATAGTGGCGCCAATAACCTAAGATAAGAAACAGAAATGCTTGCATGACAAGCGGATCATCAGAGAATCAGCAATGACCGTTCATTGTTGTGTTGTCGTGGTTCGTCGTTCGCCTGCGTGGGCGAGCTACCGCCACTGTCACGTGCACGCTAATCTCTTTCCGGTCTGAGACTGTCGCGCAAAACTCGTCGGCCGGAAACAGTTCGATGTTAACCGACGTCGGCGGCCATGTTGAATTGACGACGTCATCGTGGCCGGGCTGCAGGTCAAATCGGTGACTGCGATGACCTTGAATCGTCGCGGTAAATACAGGGACAACCGTAACTACTAGATGCACGACATAATGTCTACAATACGCCATATCCGTAGGCTACGTCTACTCTGCTATATGCTGTGAGGTCTACCGTTCGCTATGCTGGGTGATGCGCGGCGGTCAGCAAAAAAACGCACGGCATAAACGCTCGGCATACGCGTGCAGAATCATGGATGGCGCCATGCACAGTGTGATTCTCAGTGTGATTGTGCACAGTAGATTCGTCCTAGTTGCAATGTATGGAGTTTGGAGGACGAAGTTCTGCAAAAGCTGAAGCAAATTTACTTGACTTTTTACAGCAGTTGAAAGGGTTTCCTGAACAAATAATAATACCTAATACTAACTTCAACGCAAAAAAACCCTCCTCTGGGTCGTCGGCTCGGGTCCCCTTACTTTCCCTTTGCTAATTGGAACTTACCCCCTACCGGGGGCGAACCGAGTCTCGTAGACACCCGGCGTTTCGTTGGCTAGAACTCCAGAAATTTCTGGTAGTATTCAGGCCCACAGTATGGAAGACCACGATTATAACCTAAGACAGCGTCCATTTCCGGTTACAGTTTCTGATCAAAGTTTATTTCCGATTTCCACCACAGCGTCGGATACCGTCCCGCTTCCTACAACGAGTGATAGTTCGATCTCGATTTCTACAATACCTAGGGGCAAAAGCTCCTATTTTCGTGAAAACAGACACAGTCTGCTTTACAAGGTTGTTATATATGGTTGGACCCTCAGCAACAACTTTTAGGTGCACAACCTTTTCAACAAGCTGCCGTAACTTGGCAATTCAAAATGGCGTCCAAGATGGCTGCCGTATCACAAACTTTGGCCATATCCAGGATTAGCCCCAGATGGGGCTAAACCTTTAGCCCCAACAAACACTATAAAAACCTCAAACATTTAACGTAGTCATGTTATAATGTACCTAAACTCAATGATAATGGCCACACTGCGTTAATATATAACCTCCAGGAATAGCCCCAAATAAGCACAAATAAGTTACAAATAAACGACAAAATAAGTGTTCTGGGGCTATTCCTGGAGGTTAAAAAAGAACGTCCGGCTAATCTTCACTTATATATAACCTTCGTTTCTAATAGCCCTAGATGTGGCCATCTGGGGCTATTCCTGGAGGTTATATATAAGAGCAAAGCTATCATTCTATAGACGTTTTCAACTATGTAAACTACAAGCTTACTGGATAGCGTCATTCTAAAGAGGGTTTTTTGATGGGGCCTATATAGAAAAAAAGGGGCTAGGTCTTTTTGGGGGAAACACAAATAAAGTACAAATAAACGACATAGTAAGTGTTCTGGGGCTATTACTGGAGGTTATAAAAGAACGTCCGGCTAATCTTCACTTATATATAACCTCCAGGAATAGCCCCAGATGGCCACATCTGGGGCTATTCCTGGAGGTTATATATAAGCGGACGTTCTTATATGACCTTCAGGAATAGCCCCAGATGTGGCCATCTGGGGCTATTCCTGGTACAAATAAACGACATAATAAGTGTTCTGGGGCTATTCCTGGAGGTTATATAAGAACGTCCGGCTAATCTTCACTTATATATAACCTCCAGGAATAGCCCCAGATGGCCACATGTAGCTATTCCTGGAGGTTATATAAGAACGTCCGCTTATATATAACCTCTAGGAATAGCCCCCGATGTGGCCATCTGGGGCTATTCCTGGAGGTTACATATAAGAGCAAAGCTATCATTTTATAGACGTTTCTAACTATGGAAACTACAAGCTTACTGGATTGCGTCATTCTAAAGAGGGTTTTTTGATGGGGCCTATATAGAAAAAAGGGGCTAGGTCTTTTTGGGGGAAACACAAATAAATTACAAATAAAGTACAAATAAACGACATAATAAGTGTTCTGGAGCGCTATATAGAGTTAGGGGTTAGGGTTAGGGTTAGGGTTAGTGTTGCAATAGTATTAGGGTTAGGGTTAGGGTTAGTGTTAGGGTTAGCTAACCATAACCTTAACCCTAACCCTAACTCTAATGCTATTGCAATACTCATATTAGCTAACCCTAACCCTAACCCTAACCCTAACTTTAACATAAGTGGGAACAGTTTTCTAAAACTAACCCTAACCTTAACCCTAACCCTAACCCTAACATAACACAGTTATCTAGAACTAACCCTAACCCTAACCCTAACCCTAACATAAGCGGGAACACAGTTTTCTAAGCTGTGTTGCGGGTTATTCAGCTATGAACATAATTATTATACTTGTAATAAATGACCCCCAAAAAGTCCAGCCCCAGTTGGGGCTAAAGTTGGATATTGCCCAAAATTTTTAATAACTTTTCAAGGAAATGAGCTAGAGAAATAATTTTGGTGTCTTTGCTTACATTATTCGGGTCAAAAAATCTAACACAATCCTATATTTGGTAATGAACATATTTGGTCATGGAGAAATCCAAGATAACGACCGGCGGCCATATTGGAAATACAAAAATGACCATCTCATTGCAACTGTATGGCACGCTTTTATAACATGCCTATGCTAATTTGTTCCTTATGTGTTACAGTGCTATTACATCTTTTGTAAATATTACTAATAAGTAAGTATGTAAGTAAGAAAAACGTAAAATTATATAGCGCATTTTGTTTAAATTACTTCTAATGCACTGATATTGCATCTTACGATATGAACAGGTTTACTGATCAATATAATGCTTCAACATAAGATAAAAACTTACGGTATAAAATTAATGGTCACAATCATCAAATTTTGCAGTGTATTTGACTCGGGTACACTTAGTGTTTGATCCATGACAACAGCATTCAATGTAACAGGTCACATTTTTTTCTGACACAGGAACAGTTTCTGTTGCATCCTTTGGAGCAGCCACACTCTTAGGTGCAACATCTGGAGCTTCCTCAACCGTCTTCTCGAGGGTGGCGCTTCGATGATGCAGACGCAGATATTGCCTCAACTCTGCAGATCGGATCCCTTGCACAAATCGATCCTTCATCAACTCGTCGCGTCGGTCTCTTTGGCCAGATGGTCGGTCTTTGGAGCCAGACAGTCGGCCTTTGAGACAGGATGGTTGGTTCTTAGAGCTGAACAGTCAGTTTCTGGGCCGAATTGTCGGTCTCTTAAACAGAACGTGGGTCTGTGGGACCGGATAATTGGTTTCTGAAGCAGGACAGTTGGTCTTTTGGGATCAGTGGTCGGTTTCTTGGGCTGCATGGTCGGTTTCTAGGCCCAACAGTTGGTCTGTTGGGCCAGAAAGTCAGTTTATGAGGCCGAGCAGTCAGTCTTTTGGCCGGACATTCAGTCTCAGGGGCCTGAAATTCGGTCTCTGGGGCCAGGTGGTGGCTCTCTTGGGCCGGACAGACGGTCTTTCGGGCCAAACCGTCGGTTTTTTGGCTGTATAATCGGACTTTGGGGCAGAAAGTTGGTCTTGTGGCCAGACAGTCGAGTCTCTGAAGTGGGATGTTTGGTCTCTTGGGCCAGAGAGTCGTTTTGGGGCCAAATAATCGGTCTTTGAAACCCGATAGTTGGTCTCGGGGATAAATAGGCCTAGGCCTATCACTGCAAGCTTATTACTGCCCGGCTGTAGACACTGACCATCTGGCACGAGAGACAGAATGTTTAGCGACGTTTGTCAAGAGACTGACCAACCAACTCTAGAAAACCTACTGTCTGACCCCGAAACCAACCATCTGGCCCCAAAGGTTAATCATTTGACTTTCAAAATCGACTGTGTGGCCCAAGAGACCGACCATCCAACTTCAGAAACTCAACTCTTTGGCCACAAGATTAACTCTATGCCCCAAAGACTGATCATACATTCAGAAATACTGGCGGTCTGGCCCGAGAGACCATCTGTCCGGCCCCAGAGAGCCAGCATCTGGCCTCAGAGACCGAATTTCCGGCCCTGAGACCGATCGTCCAGCCACGGACGGGACCAACTGTCCGGCCAAGAGAATAACTGTCAGGCCCCATAGACCGACTGCCTGGCCCAACAGATTAACGGTCCGGGTCTAGAAACCGACCATTCAGTCCCCGAAACCGACCACTAATCTCAGAGACCAACTGTTCTGCTCCAACAGCCGACCATCTGGCCCAAGAGACCAACTCGCCTGCTTCAGAGACCGATCATGATGCCGATAGTTCGGCTCCAGAAACTGACTGTTTAGCTCCAAGGACCGACCACCTTTTCTCAAAGACCGATTGTCTGTCTCCAGAAACCGACTGTTTGTCCCAAAAAACGACCACCTGGCCAAAGAGACTGACAGAACAAGGTGATAAAGAATTGATTCGTGCAAGGAGTCCATTCTGCAGAGTTGAGGCAATATCTGCGTCTGCATCATCGGGGCGCCACCCTCGAGAAGACGGTTGAGGTAGCGCGATTCTTCGTTTGAGTGTGGCTGGAATCCAACCATATATAACAACCTTGTACAGCAAACCGTGTCTGTTGGAGCAGCCTTGCCTCTAGGTATTTGACAAGGCCGGTGAAAGACAGTAAGACTTATCAAATTAAGCGACTGAAGGCTTGTGTTGGAGCTAGGAGCTGGCGGTGGACACTTCGAACATTCACAGTGACAATGAAATTCTGGCATCTGATCATTAGTTAACCTCAAACTTACGGGTCAACACTAACCACAAGACACTTGCACCTACACAGGCACTTAGGTGTGAACAACTTGCTCAAAGTTGTTACTTGGTAGTGCACCAGCTGGGAATTGAACCGTGGACGGTTTCGTATCCAATGCCTTAACCGCTGAGCCACCCAGCCGCACGGCTTCAACGCAGCCGTTTAATATTATTGAGTTATTTTTACAGTCGAATTTCTAAAATGTGCAGGCCGTGTATTGTTTCTTTTGTCTGTGTGCCTTTATGTGGCCCTTAGGCCTATATAGGCTACCTGTGTGCCTGTTAATTTCGCCACATAACGCCTGATGCTATGATAAACGTTAAGCGTATCATCTATATGCAGAGCACGTCCCCCTTCTGCCTGCGTCACACCACAGTAGGCCTACACTGAGCGGAAACGCTAACTCGAGACATGCGCACTGCAGTGTCGGTGTACTTCCGGCGCCTGCTCGGTGCTGCATTCCGCACGCACTGCGATTGCGTCTCAACTTTCAAATGTAACTTTAGGAGCATTAATTTCCACCGCGCTTGCCGAAACATTGAAATTTATGTGCTAGTTTACAAAAAAGGATCCAGCTTTAGGGTAATGTCCCCTGACCAACTGCCCCGCGTTGTTTAAATTCCAAATATAGGGCTGTGCACCTCAGACTCAGAGACATGCATTTGTAGAGGGCCTCAGCTTAAAGGGCCTAAGTGTACGGCACGCTATACGAAGTGGAGAAATGCGCCAATAGAGAGTAAAGTAAACTTTCTATCGTGGCTGCATCACTAATACCTCGCTTAGTCGACGCTTACACGATAAAGCTGGCTCGTCGAGTGTTCGACGTTTAGGCCTAAACGACAAAATAGCCAGCTCGTCGAGCGCTCGCCGAGCCAGCTTCGTCATGTAAACGGGTTATAAGTAAAAAGTTGACACTCGTTCCGGGATTGGGATTGAAACAGCGATACGTGGATTGCAATCACTACGCTCAGTACGCTGCCCGGACAACATTAACTGTTACGATTACGGTATCACAAAACGTTTACTTATTTAGCAGCGTTATCTGTTACATGCGTGATGTCATCGCACTAGTTCGTGACGTCATTGCAACAGCGTTTAAATTTTTGCAATGTTGTTTCATTGATATTTATTTATATTAATTTACCCGTGCTTGATGCGTAAAAGTGGTCAGTTGATGTGTTGAAAGTATATTGTGTTTGGTTGCATTGTCGCTAACACGCGTAGACATAGATTCATTCATTCATTCATTCATTCAAAGTTTAATAAAAAACAGACAAAACGCTGTTAGACAATAAAAACG
>Ga0209367_1009813_pt1 | contig 12921 bp, 5 predicted proteins | sample WorMetLIZISLAND2_FD_187412 | JGI IMG/M metagenome (GOLD analysis project Ga0209367, IMG submission 187412) | Marine gutless worms symbiont microbial communities from Max Planck institute for Marine Microbiology, Germany - Olavius geniculatus... ... | reverse complement strand
CTACCAGTGATTCAATTTTGGGGGTGATCTGGAAGGAATCCTGGATTCTGGATCACTTTGAAATTTTCATTACCATTGCTTTCAATGGGGCATAAGGGAAACTGCTGCAAAACGGAAGATGGTGCTGCCAGCTAGCGAACAACATTGCCTTGGCGGAGGTGTGCAGGCTTTGACTGCTTTCTAGTTGTATTTATTTATTCATTGATTTATTAATTAGTTGACTGATTTATTCACCTGCGTTAGAGTTAAGAGTTAATTTGTCAATGTGCGATGTTGTGTGTTGCAGACCATCAATGTGCCAACCCTACAGATCACCGCCCCCAGTGACAGCTCAACTTCAGCTCCGGCCAGTGGCAACACCTCAACAATCGTCAACGGCCAAGAACCGGAAAGAAAACATCTCAAGTCGATCATCAAGAAGACCGTATCAAACGGCTCATCTTTTACCGAGTCAGGAGATAAGGGTACACCGCGTGATGTAGCAGCTGCCGCGGGTGAGCCCGCATCTGCCTCCGCAGCTGCTCGGCCATCGGCCAATGTTACGAAGCAGACTTCGGTTTCATCGAAATCTTCCGCTGCCTCGGATAGGAGAGGAATTTCTGGTAAAAACTGCTGCACCATTCTATGACTGGCACAGCCTGTATTCGACTTTGTACATTTTTTTTATATTGGCGAAATTTTCCAGTTTTAGCGTCGCACGTTTTCTGCCACTTGTTGCCTTTCATTTCATAACCATTTTCTATTGAGCCGCTTTACAATTGAAGCATTGACCAAATAACTTGTACTTGGGCAGTTTTTGGAGTATTTAGTCGTCAGAACGTGTTGACGTGTATTTTACTAAAATTTATTTTTTGCATATTTTTTTTGATTGGTTTTCTTATGTTGCCATTTGGCATTTTGCTGTAAAGAGAAGCAAATAACAACTAAGTATTTGTTATAAATAATAACTCAGATTTGCTTAAAAATTATTTTCTAAGATTATCTATCGACTTACTGTACATATTATAGGCTTATTAATTGCGGCTTGGGTTGCTTTGTCAGCAGTTTGATATATGACATTAATGACTTGCAAAATAGCTGGATTAGGTAGGTGCCTTTGCTAGGACTAATGTCATTGAATGCTGTTGAAACTTGAGGGGATGTGTCTCATGTGTTTGGCATGGTGTAATGCTAGATTGTAGATGAAATAGCCAGCCATGGCTGTAGGTCTGAGCAGAGCTGTGTTTGGCTTAAGCTCCACCGAGACTGATTTGTTTTCAAACAACTAGATCATATAAGTGGAGTTTGGGCCTAATGCTGTTTGCCTTTTTTCTGCTCATTTTGTTGTTTAACGGGAGTCAGTTCCTTACGGCATTGTTGAGCATATTTGTTTACCATGCATTGTGCAGCTACTTGCTCTGCGAGATCTGTTCAGTTTTCTCACACTACTTAATTTTTCTACGGCATTGTATTATACAAGCATATGGCAGACGAGTACATTTTTACAGTCAGTATGTTTTACCGTTCAGACTGCTGGATGGCTTATTCGGCTGCTGATAGAAGTTTTTCTGATAAACTTGATGATAAACTTGATATGCTGCGTTTTGGTGGAAAGATGCCGGTATAAGCCCAAACTCTACTTGCTTTGATTTATTGCATACAACAAGCTGTAAGACATGTCCACAAGAAGTCGAAAATCTACGTGAAATCCGGAACAAGTTTGTATCAGCTGGAAGGCTTACAATAAATCCACCGGATGCTAGCACGTCAAGATGTTGTAGCGTTTGTTGAAGTAGTGGAGTTTGGGTCTTAACCAAACACAGCGGTGTTGTACGTTAATCTTTCACAAGCAGCCAGTTTATTCCAGTTACGTGTAGACTGTACATAATGTGATATGTTTTAGCATATGTTATATTTTTTCATGCTATTACGTATCGGGGCCATACTTACGCCAAGTGAGCATTGTCGTATTTTGATTCTGAATTTATTCGAGCCTATGTGAGTGCTTTTGTCATTTTGGTAGACCGTATCGTGCTGCATTGTTCTTTTCATGATTGATGATTTGTAGATTAGATCTGTCAATAATTGTTGAAAAATTACATATGAAGCGCGCATCATTCAAAAATTGCATACTGAATGAGTTAAAAAAGTAAGCTATTTTGGACGTGGATGATGTGATTCTTTTTACCATCTGTTTAATGGTAACAGCAAGTTAAATCATGTATGCTATAGTGTGGTGCAGTTTTGTATCACTTGTGATCAGTATATGGCTAAATTGCTTGTATATTGTAATTGCATCTTATCGGATCATCATGTTGTCGCGTCTCAGGAATGAGTTTGTTGCTCTGCGGTGACGTGGATTTGAGTCTCTCAAAACTTGAAGATTTTTAACCAAAATTTATTCGACTTGCTTTGCGGCTAGGGTTAGGTTTAGGCTAGGTTTTCACCTTTACTGGTGAAAGGGGGTCACGACCTTTCTGTGAGGAGCAAGAGACATGCCGACAGTCGTTGTGGCATTGTGACTGTTGGCTTAACACGTCTACACTTCACACTGTCAACTACCCGACACGGTCTGGAGTCTTTAACAAGTTGAAGTTTGACCGTCTACTGAAGAAGAAGGCTTAGTGTTGGGGTTAGGGTCGGCTTGAATCTCAGGAGTCTAGGTTTAAGTTGCTGATAATCGACACTATTCGAAACTTGACTCGATGTACTTTGAAACAACTCATCGGGAATTCTCATCATCTCTTAGCACTTTATTGCAGTTGGCTGCATGCCACAGTGATTTCCAAAAGTTTATGGCAACAAGTCTTAGGAGCGTGGCATAGATGTAGCTATTCCCACAGGTAGCTGCCGAGCCGATTTATCTGGGCAAATTGCTTTGCCATTGCCGGGTCAAAATCCACAGCGCAGGTAGGGCTCTGCGGTTTAGAGCCAGGTTTCTTTGGATCAACCAGTCTTCCATTTACAGTCTTCATGTGGACCAGGGGTGCACAACTTCTCTGGGCATCTGGGCCACACTGGAGATAGATTCTAAGCTGGCGGGCCACACGACCCAGGCCATCATGAACGTGTTTAGGATATAGCAAAGGGGGGGACATGACGAGCGCGCGGAGCGCGAGCCTATAACGCGGGTCTGGGGGCAGCCCCTGACCCTCCAACCAGGGGCAGAGCCCCTGGTTGGAGGGTCAGGGGGGCTTTGCCCCCCTGAAGCTGAAACACTTTTTGCTTCTGAATGTTTAATGGAAACCGCAAATTCGCCCATTTTTCTGAAATTTGGAAACGCAAAAGACCATCAAACATTGTTGAATTTTGCAGTTCTTGCTGGAAAATGACAAAAAAAACACACCTTTTCATATAAAGTCGCCTGTAAAAAATTTTCATGGTCGGGCCAAAGGGGGGGCATGGTCCCCCCCTTCCCCCTAAATACGCCACTGATCGTGATGCTTCATCAATGTTATCAGTTATCTGGCTGTATTGTAGGGCCTTGTAGGCCACAATGCCATTTTTTGACTCAATCCACAAATAATGCCGAAAATTAACAAAGACATGCATTCGAATGAAAATGAGAATTATGACAACCACGACTGGTGATCAAAAAGCAGTCACATCATGCAACAATCTACTTTAGTAAACTAAAATAATTCGTGCTTCTCAAGTTCTTCATCGCAATAATGTTAGATGTAGTGCACTCACTCAGTGAGAAATATTGCATTTCTTGTCTGAAGCCAGTTGTTCAATGTTCGGAGACAAGTGGGAACAAGCAACACCCATAACGGCATGCAAATTGTCGTTTGTTAAATGTGGGTAGTTTTCCTTATTCTACAGCAGGCGAGGCGGGCCACATCTTGGGTCTCGGCGGGCCGCATGCGGCCCGTGGGCCGTACGTTGTGCACCCCTGATGTGGACTATTTGAGCTGGAGGCTAACTCCCAGAAAACCAGATCTGAGTTAGCAATGCGTGCAGTTTAACACAATCGAGTGATGGCTGACGTTGGCTATTCATGAATTAATGAGCGAGTCTTGTGCCGTCCAGCCAGGAAGTGGATTGGGTTTATTCACTCTTCACCTGATGGTCCCTGTTTAGTATGGGATTGCTAATGTTGTCTGTAGTGTTGTCTATTTATCGTCCATGTTCAGCATAAGTATATGTGAGCTTAACAAATACTGCTTGAATGTCATAATGTCTGTATTTTTCCGCATGGTGTGGATTTGTCCGTAAGGTATTGTAGCGATGCTGTGGACATGTGTTCACCAATTAAGACCAAGTGACTGGAAGTTGTGTACTTGTCATTCCAGTGTAGTTGCTTCATGTACTCTTGCTGTGCATATTATTTTGTGACCGTCTTGATAAGTCATTGTTATTTCTTTTGTCCAACTGTCAGTTTATCTGTCCGTTTCGTATCGGTTCCTAACTTGAAAAAAGGTTTAGAAAAACCAGAATTGGTGCAAACGTTCCCCAATGCAGTTGTGCAAGTATTCTATTGTATTTTTCCCCTGAAAAAAGTTTACGACTCCTGGTGGACGTAGCGATATGGATATACCAGAGCACTCTTTAGGTTTAGGTTCAGTTCTGTATTTAGTATAGACTGCAAAAAAAACAGATGCTGGAACTAGGACGTGATAAGTTGATCTATTTTGTTTCTAGCTGTTGTCGCTGGTTGCTCTTACAAACGTTGTGCTTTTTTAGTTTGTGAAATGCACTGGTCTGCTGTGGAGTCTTTGTGGTACTTTTGTATGATGATGCTGGATACGGCTTCTTATGCTGGTGATGCACGACCAAGAAACTTGTGCTAGTTTCTTGTACGAGTTTCTTGTTTGGATTTTGACGTTGGTGCATGATTTTTGAGAAACTTCTTGCAGCAAACGCAGCCTCATTTCTCTGAGATTAGGTCACTTGCCTTTTGCACCAGAGAATAAATGCTTCCATGTAGACACTTAGGCCGTAATCGATTTAGAAAAACCGAAACCAGTTTCGGTTTTGGGTTTTGCTGTGTAAATCGATTGCACCAAACCGTTTCCGTAGGACGGTAGGATTGTAAACAAACAACATGGCGAGCAATGTACCACGAAACTTCATCATAAATATTTGTCTGCACGAAGTGTTATTTAATACTGAAAAAATAAATTCATCTTACTTTTGAAGCTTTATAACATGATTTATAACTTTAACATGATTTATAGCTTTATAACGTGATAACAATTCAACTACAAGTAAACAAAACAGCAACAAGCAAACGGCTTCCGGTTTCGCCAGCGAAACCTGCTCCAGAGTCGGTTTCAAAAATTAACCTCGGTTTCGCGAAACTGGCTTAATCGATTGCAGAAAACTCTACCCTGAAAGGAAACCGGTTTTGGTTTTTGCTAAATCGATTACGCTCTTAAGATGTGAAAGTTTGTGTGTAAATATAATCTTGCACGAGTTTCTTCACTGTGTGTCATCAGCATTAACGTATTTATATTGTGGCTTTGTACATGTGTATTATAAGTGTATATAGTGCGGTGCTAACGGGCTTTGGTGCATTTCACTGTCTCCATTTACAGTCCATCTCGTAGTGTTACTAGTGTTGTGCTAATGTTTACTGCTGTTATTAGGTTATTAATTATATCATTATTATAACATTTTTGTCACCATCATAATGTACTGTTTTGTATCGCGTATAATGGCTAGTTACTTACTAGGCCATTCTGATTTCTGACCTACTTCAATGCTGTTTGTTAAATATGGAAAAGGCATCCATCTATCCAGCCTGTGAAAATCAGTGTTCGGATGTTGGGGGAATGTTGGAGAATGGAACCCCTCACCTCCTTTCCTGGCCCCCAAAATGTTCTCCGACCCCAAACACATACAATTTGCAACACTCATTTTGAATCCCAATAGCAAACAAGGACCAAAGTAATTTGGCAAAAGGTGGAATTGCTCCTCGTTTGTATTCACCAGGTGGCAGCATAGGACTGATGGTTTAGCTGTAATTTGCACTTGTATGTTTTCTTTCGGGGGGGTTGGACCCAAGTCTACTCTTTCCCTGATAGGCCAGGGAACTCCTATCTAACTAACCCAGTGTGTCAATGGACCCAACAACTGTACTTGCCAAATGGCGTCTAAATCAGGGGTTACCATGCACCCCCTCTGGGGTCTGAGCAGGGCACATGAATGTGACAGACAGATGGGTGATGACAGAACACGCTATGGAGAGATGTGTAGCAATAGGTGAAATTGCTGGCGCTGCAAGAATAGACCTGCGAGTTGCTGAGGTACAGAAACTTGACCTGACTTGAGGCTACAATGACCCCAAGTCGTCGGCAGTCGACTTGACAGTGGCATGTCAACTTGAGTCGACTTCAAACGATCTGAGACATTCAGAAGTTGTGATAAACTTGCGTGAGCGCTATATGTATACTGTAGGCTATTCACAGAGTGTTTATATTTCTTCGGCGGATGTCTTTTGTTATTGTCATTTGTTGAAAGAAGTTCGTACAGACAGTTAAAAAGTGTGTGTTACGTGACTGTTTTTGACGCGCTACGCTGTATGGTATCTTTGGCATCATTGTCGTCCGGCCATCTGTGATGTATGAATTTGGCTAATCGTTAGGGCTTACGGAAAAACTTTTACACTAATAATTAGCCCTGTTTCTTAAACCTAGGCGTGCAAAATTTCAGCGATTTTACATGCAAGGGGAACAACAACATGGAAATAATGTCATTCACACTAGGCTGATTCACACGAAGGCCTATAAGTCAGCTAACAATTAGGGCTGTGTGAAGCATTGGAATTCGATAGTCCGTTCATCCTAATCAGTATACTGTTATTTTTATACGGTTACTGAAATATGTTACAACATGCCTTATTTGCCCAAACTCATCGATAGCCAGATCTGAGAGAACAGCTAGGTGCAAGTCGACTTGAAATGACTTGTAATGAGACCGACGGTGCCAGAAAATTTTGATGGTGACGCTGCTACAGACTGACGACCCAGCTTGGGAGGCCCAAGTCGACTTGATCGACCCAACTCGCAGGTCTGTGCAAGAAGTGATTTCACCTGAAAATTTAACCCTATAGCTGCTTCCTCAATTCCAGTGCTGTTATAATGCCACTTCAGCAATTTTCGTAGGTTTCTGTGGGACTGTTGGCTAGGCTGTGCAAATAACCTGTTAAAATGAGTTGTGTGTACACTTGATTCTTGTGCGTTAAGTTAGCGTATAAAGCCGTTTTGCTTCAGGTACCGCATCATTGCTCAGTGGTCAGCTTTCTTTTGAGTAGTGATTCAACTTGGGAATTTCACTGACAGAACACAACGATTATCATGTATAATGTTTGTACTATTCGTAGGTTAGTTAATTTTTTGGATAGTTTTAGTAAGCACCACTTAATTTGTAAAATGAAATTTGGAATTGTTGGCTGCAACTGCTGTTGCATGTTTATTTACAGTTTTCCTGTTTGCAGCGTAAAGCATTTGGCATGTAGACCAGTTTGGTCATAAATGTGACTTGTTGGGTATCTTTACAAGGTTCATACGTTTTGCTATGGTCTATCTGTCTGTCGGCAAAATTACTTTGAAAGTTACGAATGTCATTGTGAAATTTTTTTGTAATTGTAGGCTTTGAGCTGGTTTCTGATCCTTAACCAATCAGTCAACCGAATTCATTAATATTCATGATGTCTTTGCCTGCACAGAGTGACATACCACGTGGTTGGTTAACAAACAAAATAGTTTACTAAAAGAACGACGGCCTTTAGTGCTTTCTAGTTGTATGCGTTCCACGTTACTATTACATTGTAGCCTAGTTTTTGCTGCATTGATAATGTACGTTTACGTGTTAGTGCATGTGAATGCCATTTTTATTAGCAATATTGCAGTGAATTTCTGGAGAGAAAATGATGTCTACTGTCGTTCAACTTAATACTGTAAATTTTACAGGGTATTGCTGCAGATATAAAGACTTAGCGTTTTGTCAGTCGAGTTTCATAACGCTTGTAATCGTACTGCTAATTGCCACTGGTTAGATTAGAATGTAGAAATTGATGTGTTTATGTCGAGATAGGTGCTTGGCCCTTAAGCTGTTGACGCACACCAGTCGTCGTTAACTGCTATTGCCCAGCTTGTAGCATAACGTTAGTTTACTGGACAGACTTTACAAGTAAAGTCACACTAGGATATGCGTTACTAATCGATGGATTTTTATAGCCTTAGCAGTTTGTACGCTGTTGTCTGCTAATGTTAGGACCAGTCTAGCAGGCTTTTTACTTATCCGGTACATTACTGTGCATTAGTTGATGCGTTGTTGTATTCGTGTTGTGTGTTCATTTATGCACCGTGGGTCATAAAAACGTGGTACTTTACTTTTGTCTATATCTTTGCCAATTACTGACCAATTTTTACACGCGATAGCAGAATGCTTCGCGCGTCTTAGCCATGGCCTGGGCGTCCGTCCGTCTGTCTGTCTGTTCGTTCGTCACACTCTGGATCTGTATCAAAACTGTGCAAGCTAGGATCATGAAATCTTCACTGTGTGCTGCTCCAGTAACTCTAGTTTTTTGTGACAAAATTTTGTGCCTCTGTGTAAGGGGGTTCCCCTCGAATGAGGGCGTTAAAGAGGGGTACTTCCCACCCCCTGAAAAACGTTATTTTGCCGTTGTTGGCTCGTATAGTGTGAAAACGGTTGCAGATAGGTAGAGACATGCTGCTTATGGTGACAAGCACTGGTGACAGGCTTTTTAGATCTATCAACAACGATGACCTTGAACAACCTTGAGCCCCAAAAAGGGGTTTTTAGTGAATTTTTCGCAAGTTTTGGACGCAGCGCACATTTTAACACTGAATTGCCATGAAATGGCTGGAGATAGACCAAGATAACCTGTGTACAACATTTTCAGCATTAAACGTAGATTTTAGCAGCCTAAGTCCCGACCCCCAAGGTTCAAGGAGGCCGGCGCAGGCGAGTGTCAGAGACAGCTATCCCCTAAAAAGTGGTTATTTTACTGCATTTATCTCGTGTAGCGTGAAAACGGTTGCACATAGGCACAGACATGCTGCTTATCATAACAAGCAATAGTGACAAGCTTTTTATTGGTGTCAACGTCGATGACCTCGAATGACCTTGAATCCCCAAAATAGGGGTTTTTAGGGAATTTTTTGTGATTTCCGGCTTTGACACATATTTTAAGAGTGAATTGCGCCGAAATGGCTGGAGATGGACCTGGACAACCTGCGTATGACATTTTTAGCATAGAACGTACATTTTTAAGAATCTAAGTTTCAATCTCTTAAATTCAAGGAGTCTTTCATACGGAGGCCGCAAATTAAGGTACTTTTTCAAGATGCATTAATATCTTATTGCTGTAGGCCTACACTGATTGCCAAAGTGACTGGACCGCTGCTATCACGCGTCACGTAAGCTTTGCTTAAATTACTTGTCATTTTTTTTACTGGCACACATTGCAGACAGTTTGCAATAATTTATGTATCATATATCCCACCACACAGTAAATGCATTTCTACACTACCTTGTTTAATATAAATGTAAGCAAAAACTAACAATAATAAAAAAATTTAGGTAGATGAAAAAAAAACACTTCAGACCAACATTGTGACGAATGATCAGTATGACACTAGACTGTGTTAGACCCACACAGTTTAGTGTCATAGAGACCATTCATGCAATGTTGGTCTGAAGTGTTTTTTTTCAGTTTTACCAAAATGTTTGTTTGTTATTGTCATTATATAAATGATATTATAAATGATAATGTTATATATATGATATTTCACAAGGTAGTGTAGAGACGCATTTACGATGTGGTGAGATATGTAATAATCACGTTATTGCAAATTGTCTGCAGAGTGTGCCAGTGAAAAAATTTCGAAAATTGATCTATAATTGGCGAAGATATAGACAAAAGTAAAGTGCCACGTTTTTTTGGCCCACCCTGTATGTCTGGAACTAACCGTGACAGTTGTCTGTGGTCTCTCACTAACGTTCATGGTCGTGTATGCACTGCCTTCAGAAAAAAATTGACTTGTGTCAAATTCTCTTTCTGTTGTGGGCCAGCTGGTAGTGTCTTTTTGCCCTAATGCTTCTACGTGTTATTTCTTTTGTACTGGATAAATGTGTGTGTTGGATGGGTTGGATCTTGTAATGGCTACTGGTTAGATAAATGTCTTGAGATGCATGATCACGTTATTACACTTGCTGTCAGATACTGGAACGTTACAGCAAAGGGTGGTCTCTAGCACTCTAAGTGTAACATCGTGTACATCAAGGGACGATATTGTGTGAGACAGTAGGCAATATGTGTCTGTAAAATATTATTTCATTAAAGCATTCAAAGGATTGATTATTCCCATTCCAGTGTCAGCGGTAAATGGCTGTTGACGTGTGCATGTGGTGTTACAAAATATGCTACCTCAATGTCTGATTCATTTCCCTGCCCATTCGATGTTGAACGAATTTAAAGTACTTCGGAAATATAATACTGTTTCAGTCATGCTGTACGGGGCGCAAGTAAAAACAAACAGACAACAGTGCAGATACAGAACACGCATAAGAACTGACTTATAAACTCTATAAACCGCCTATAAAATCAATGGTGTACGTTTATGTGAAACTCGCCGTTAGACTGACCTGCAGTATGATACCAGGATAACATTTTGTAATGTTTTCTAGGGAGTAGATAGCTTGTGGATTTCTTCTGTGCCGTTAACTGAAGCCTGAGGAACCTCTTTCTGAAATGTGTCGTTGGATAACGTGGTCATGTGTCTGTTTTGTTTTGTGATTCCTTCGGTCAATGTGCTAGAAGATTTGTGTGTATATATATATTGCTGTACGTAATCGTATATGATATTGTTACCAATTGACTCTGTGATCGAATGTCCGTCAGTGGTTATAAGAAGCTATTTCTAACGCCAGTACCACACGTTCGATTTGAAATGCTGGAAGTTGTGCGTTTATATAGCAATAAACTTGTACCATTGACAACGATGTGTCGTTATAGCCGGCCGTTTCTTTGTCCTTAAAGCTGCCGTTACATCTGAAACAAACTTGATATGTCATCTAGGTACGTAATTTGTGTAACCTGTCTTTGTAGCTATGCTTACGGCAGGATAAATTTGTCGTTTGTAATAATAATGACAAGAAATGCCCTGCTAACGCAAAGGGAAACGCGCATCAGCGGTGCACCATCGTACGCTAGTGATCCGTAGACTTCGTCCGTAGATCTCATCCGTACGGCTTTTGGCTACAATTTCACAGAAGGCCCAGTAAAACAAAATCAGTCGCCAGATGGCGCCAGACGACCTACGGCTAAATATGTATAGTGTTTTACGCGCGAAAGCACTTACTGCTTTCAGCGCGTCTTAGCCATCTGTCTGTCACACGGGTGGATCAGTTTAAAACGGTGCAAGCTAGGATCGCCAAATCTTCACCATAGGCTGCTTGAAAGACTCTAGTTTCAGGAACCGTAAAGCTTTTCCATAAATTCGAAGGGGGTTACCCCGAACGACGGCACTAAATGAGAGGGGGTGGGCAAAATTTGTGATTTTTGGCCAATAAGTCGCTGTAACGGTGCGAGATAGGACCTAGGTTACTATTGATCACTAATAGGAAGTTGTACACTGGCTCTCGATTGGCGCCGAATTCAATGACCTTGAATGACCTTGAACGCCAAAATAAGGGGTCTTATGGATTTTTGGCGATTTCGGGCTGCGACACAAGTCTATCATTCACAAGGTGGCGCCACGCTACTATCGTTATGCGATCCAGATGGAGAATTTGATATTTGTATATTAACTTAGCGTGAACATCCTAATTTTCAGCTAAACTACTGAACCGAGACTGCTATAGGTTTTGGCTCGTCTCGTGAGCATTAGCTCAAATTTCTTGTACTTTACTCACCAGAGGGCGCCACTGTCTCGCTCTGGCAACGCCATATCGGCTGGATATCGCAGATTTTTCCTACCCCCTCTCATTTAGCACCCTCGTTCGGGGTGACCCCTTTCGAATTTATGGAAAAGCTTTACGGTTCCTGAAACGAGTCTTTTACGCAGCCGACGGTGAAGATTTGGTGATCCTAGCTCGCACCGTTTTTGACTGATCCACCCGTGTGACAGACGGACGGACAGAGACGGACAGAATTGCGATGACTAAGACGCGCTACAGCAGTAGCTGCTGTTGCGCGTAATAATAATAATAATAGCAGTGGAGGCAGTATCAATGGCGTCACCATTAGACTTTCTAACTGAATATACAGGGTGCGGCAGAAAAAGTAGCCCCCTAAAGTTTTTTGCTGTTTTCTCAGCAACCGTTTAGCATTTTAATTTGAAAATTTACAGATTTATTTTCTAACTTGTTCTAGGTCTAAATGCCAAATAAAATTTGATTCCATTGAAAAATGACGAAGTTATAGATTTTTTAACATGACCGCTTACCGATTTCTCAGCGTGGAAAAATGTTCAAGCTACAACACAAGTTCAATAACATCGTTGAAACAAGTCAAACAACACAGATGACTAATGATCAGATGCCAAAATTCCATTGTCACTGTGAATGTTCAAAGTGTCCACCGACAGCTTTAAGCTGCAACACAAGCCTTCAGTCGCTTAATTTGAGAAGTCTTTCACAGTCTTGTCGATCGGTCCTAGTGGTAGGTTGCTCCAGATAACCTGAAGCGATTCCTTGAGTTCTGCGATTTTTTGGCTTTGTTTTGAGCTTGCGGTAAGCTCCAACATTGCACACCACACGTGATAGTCCACCGAGTTTGCATTCGGCGAATTTAGAGGCCAATGGTGTTTTCTGATGAAATCTGGACAGTTGGCCCGCAGTCAGTTTCCTGCGCTGCGCGCTGTGTGTTCTGGTGCGCTGTCCTGCTGGAAGATGAATCCGGTGGGCAGCCGGCGATTGCTTGAAAAGAACGACAATTTAGTGATAATTTATAAACAAAATAAATTACTG
>Ga0209367_1009811_pt1 | contig 12921 bp, 9 predicted proteins | sample WorMetLIZISLAND2_FD_187412 | JGI IMG/M metagenome (GOLD analysis project Ga0209367, IMG submission 187412) | Marine gutless worms symbiont microbial communities from Max Planck institute for Marine Microbiology, Germany - Olavius geniculatus... ... | reverse complement strand
CACGCGCCTATGGCCGATGTGTATTATGGTCCCGATGGGCCGAGTCCAAGTGATATGCGATTTTCGAAACTATAACTACTGAACTGGAACTGCCATAGGCTTTCGCGCGTCCCGTGAGCTTTGCTCAAATTTCTTGTTTTGGCAATGACGTGGTTTTGCATGGCCGATTTTTTTGTGGAAAGTGGTAATTGGCTGAAGAATAATTGCATTATTGGTGCATGCAAAGTATTCTCAAATACTGAACCAAATGCTGAGAAAAATCTTTAAAACTGTTACCACCAGATGTCATCTTTCAAAGCTAAAATGCACCAAATTTAATTTCGGCTGGGGCTCTGTCCCAGACCCCGCTGCATGGGGATGTATGCAGCGCACCCCAGATCCTCTAGCTGAATATGAGGGACCTACTTATAAGGGCTAGGAAGGGAAAAAACAAAAAAGGATCAGAGGGAGAGAGAGAAAGGAAATGGGGAGGGGCGAAAAAGGGAAAGTAGAAGAGGAGATAGCCTAAGGAGAAGGAATTTTAAATTATTGTAGGCTCTATTCGAAGAAGGGTAGCATCACAGACTGACGGCTTTGATTGAAACTTTCAAGCTTGTCACGACACATTTCATCCCGTCATCGTTACGTCACGAGGAGCAAAAACTGTGCAACTATATGTGTAATTAGGCGTATATCGTTCAAATATTTACAATTAATAGTTCTATTTATTTAGCTGCAGCTGTTAACAATTTCTTGTAAATTGATCATTATTCGACTGCATTATTACAGAAAGAAGGGTAGCTTTTCGTGAAACACTGTGTATGCCTAAGTACCCACGATATAGGCCTACAGGATGTTTAAAAGCCCATTAAATATCAAGCTGGGGGCAGTGGGCGCCATGCGTTGTCTTGCCTCGGACATAGGTAGTACGGTCAGCTTTTTCTAGCGATAGCTGAGCTTCTTGTTTTTTGTTGTCTTAGGTCACAATGTGGCAGTAAATTTTGTGGCAAAAAGTAATGTCTTTGTGGCAGCCAACAGTGAAGATTTCGTAATCCTAACTCATAATAATAATTCATGCAATTTGTCAGTAAATTAGAATTAAACATATGCCCAGGCTCTGACAGAATGGCGTGTTGTTAAATGTCAATTTGTCTTTGTGGTAAGGTCACGGTGTAACGCCGTGGTAAGGTGCAGTAATCAAACTTGTTACTTCCTAAACGCTAACAAACAGCGACACCTAGCGGACGTTGTTATGGCTGGGAACCTAGCAACCTGTTGTTTACAGCTGGAGGCGGTGCCCGCCCGATGGCAGTGTAGTTTTTTTTGTGCCAGTTTGTTCACAGTTGCGTATTATTTTGAAATGGATGGTTTGCCATTTTTGCCGGGAAATAGCTTCACCAATCCAACAGTAAGTATTATATGAATACCAAGTTTAACAGCATGATTGTATTCGTTTATCGAATGACCAGCTATTTTTCTAGCAGGTGCCCGTCCATCTATTCCGTGTCTGGCCATTTTTTGTTCTTGAACTTTCGAAGAATATTGACTTTCAGAATCAAAAAATTATACTTACAGTTTTTAGGATTGCGTTTACATTAGTACTATAACATTATAATACCATAAAAAATTTGTAATCTTTACAGACGCCGTGACGCTCACGGCTCGCCACATACGGCTCTGAACTGAGTCAATACTTTATACTTTACTTGTTGATTAGTAGCCAGTAAGTTATATACAGGTGGTCCAGCTAAAGTGAAGCCAACTTACATTTACTGGTAACATTTGAATGCATAAGTAAAATTCAAAGATTTTTTTGCAAATGTAAACTGCATACAACAAGAAGTGGTGTGATGCAGATTTTAAGAAATCCAGCATCGATTTTTTTGATGAGTCGGTCAAGGCTTGATCTGCACTAAGCTTTGCTGGCAAATTCTTTCAGAAAGCGGCGAGAGCTCCAGTTCTTTTCCACCCATAACGCCTTTATAACAATTCTGTCCTCTCGTGTTATTTTACCCATCAAAATGCAGAAACAGGTAGTTATTCCCAAAGATATTATTTTAAAAGCAAAGGCTAACAAATACCAGCAAAACCAGATGATTTTACCATAGAATTTTATTAAGTTCGTCAAAACGTAAAATTATCGGCTTATGCAAGTAAATCAGTAAAATGAGAGATGTAACAAGGGAGAAAATACCTAACCTGGTTACGCCATCTGACGAACAATATTAAATTTTTATGATTCCCAATGTGTGTGTTTGAACTATTATCACATTCGCAAAAAATCATTGAATTTTACCTATGCATTCAAATGTTACCAGCAAAAATGTAAGTTGACTTCACTTTAGCTGGACCACCCTGTATGTTGCCACAAAATTTTTAGGAAATGTTTAGCAGGAAACAAGTATTCCACCGGTAAAAAAATTAGATATTATTTTAGTACTAGTGATGCTGACATCATATTTTTCCATGTTTGTAAATCATGGGTTTTACCATTGAAGATAAAACAAAACTGAGTTGGTGTTTTTTTTTCTGAACACAGTATATATGCTGCAGACTGTTATCATAAGTTATTTTCATGGAAAAATTATTAGAGTAGTTACATAATAGCATATAAGACATTTTTCAGTGTCAACTTACATGTGTATGCCAGAATATTATTAGTTGTTACTTTGTATGTGTCAGATAATGAATTATCACAGAAGCCACACACTTGACTATACAAATGGCTATGCAATGCAGAAGCGTCCAACATTAGGGGTTGGTGGTGTACCAATTCCGTACAACCAAATTTCAGAGCAAGATCTTGATGAACTGGCAAGTTATAATCCACAGCTAACTTATGGACAAGCAAAGCAGGCTCCCCCAGAAGAATTTGTTCCAGCATATGTTGCTTTTGATAAAAAGGTGAAGCAGAGTTTGATGTTTATATTTGTAGTTTATTTTGTGGCTGTTCTAGCACTGTCATTGCTGACAGCAGCTAGTTTTACTGTTTGATGCCATTCTGTTTACTTCAATGTTTATGACATACATTATATCTGACTCACTTACTATTTTCTTGTATTGTGTTTACACAAAATGCTAATTTGAGTTGTATGTGGTTAATGAAGTTTGATGCTGACTTAGCAGTAAAATTTCGACAAACAAAAATTGGTTTTGTGTAAATTTTGAGAAGTAAAACTTTTGGTGTACTACACATATACATCTATTGGTGATTTCGTTTTTTTTTGTTTAAGTAGTTTTCTGTTGTGTTTAGATTATTTTAGTGCAAATATTTTCTATTTGTAACTAAATTATGCAGTTGTTTGGTATAAATAAAAATAATGATTTGTGCTAACAGTCAATTTTTCAAAGCTGGTCATTGTGTCTGTTTTGAAGGTGATGAAGTTCAAAGCTTGGTATAAGGAGAATGTTAAAGAGAATCCATCTGAACAGTACAGAATTCGTTATGTTGATATACTTTATTTTCTGGAAGATGACAGCATAACTATTGTTGAACCCAAAGTGGAGAATTCTGGACTGCCACAAGGTTTATTTTTTGTATCTCATATTATTATAGAATATTTAGTGGAGATGAAAAATTAGATTTTTATGTATTAGTATACATTGACAAACATATTTTTGTGGATTTCTAATGTAGATATATTTATGTAACTTAGTCTTTTTTGATTTGTGTTGTTAAGTGATTTTTCATACTATGAATATTAATTCAATTTGACATATGAATTTTACTTCTGTGTCTTAATGTAGATGGAAATTTGATGGTAATTTGACTGTCTGTGTAATGCTTTCCGTGATTTTGAGCCGAAACTATACCTTCAGCTTTTTGTTGTTTGATAGTTTACCATAATGTTTACTTACTCGGTGGCCTTGGCCTTGGCTTTGGCCTTGGCCTTGAAGGCCACTTGTTTGGCCCTGACCTTGCCTTGGAAATGCTGGCCTCAAAGCTTAACCCTATTCCTGAAATGCTGTTAATGTGTCTGGTTAGTTTCTGAACTTGGCTTTGTTAACAGGCAAGCTGATACGAAGACAGCGACTGCCAAAGAATGATGTTGGTGATTTCTGGTCGTGGAAGGACCTCAATGTTGCTATGAATCTTCCCTGCTATGGTTGGGTTTTTCGGATCTATGATTGTGATCGATGGACAAAGGTAGTAACTGTTGTTTGTGCCAGGTATTGTGCGTTGGGCATTTGTGCTACATAATGTGGTGGATTAGTGTAGTGGTTAACACATTGTACCCAAACAATGAAGTTCATTGACACCAGGCACAGCTAGTACTGACATGGACGACCACTGTGGGTAGCCATCTTGGTATGTAACCAAGCCACTTGGGCAAACTCAGTCTGGCCTTCCCTTTGTTGGTAGATGCAGTGAGTACTAAATTACTGATGATGGTTATGAGTCATTGAAGAAAAAGCGGCATGTTCTACAACACAGTAGGCTCTGTGTTTAAGACTGCCATTGTGCTGACTCTGTCATGTAAATACTGTCCCAATGGGGTAACTATTTATGTCAGCTCAAAAAAGGCTAGAAAATGGATGGGCTCCTAACCTATGTATATCAATTTAGCATGGGGACATTTCTTTTTATTATTCTTAATTAGTGCTGCATATTTTCTTTTTTACCTTACTTTTTAAAGTTTAGGCAAAAACTTAAAGCATAACTTTCTGTCCCCATTTGTTTCATTCTAGTGTTATTGTAGTAGGTGTTAAATTAAGTTTGTTTGTTATTTTAGTGTTATTCAGTCAAGTCCACCATTTTGCTGTTGTATATTTGTATATTTATTACCATGTCTCATACAGCAGTGCAGTGCATGTGTTTCTGTAACTAGGAGTATCTCGAGAGTGAAGGTATTGAGGTAAATTCTCCGGAAGATTTTCCGGAAGATCCACACACTTTCACACGCAAGCAGTCATCATTGCCGAAGGTTGCAAAGACGCCAAGTGATATGGACAAACAGCGCAAGTTCCTGGAGCTTGATCGCAAGGTGCTGAGGTTCTACTGTATCTGGGATGATCGAGATCAGATGTTCGGTGAAGTGAGGAAGTTTATTCTGCACGTAAGTTAACATGCTTAATTCTTTGACATTTCTGGTCATGCTGCATCATTCTTGTCCATTTTGGTGACAGAATGGAATGACAGTGCATGACAGTGCATGGAATGCTAACAGTAAATTTATGACAGTGTTCTCAGTTTGGTGGCTACACTGCTTGTGTAAGATATGTCCTCCTCCTTGATGGCAAACTCCTACTAGAGCATAGTGGTGTCGACAACCTGACGCCACTGTCGGCGATCTGCAGCGAGACGCCAGGCCGAGTGAACACTGGTGCTGAAGTTCTGGACGTTTTGGGAAACAGTTCTTAACCATGTATCACGAGGACGTTCTCTGGGTATTCTGCATCCTGCACGCAGGTTGCTCATCACAGCTATCACGACCCTGTGGTGGTCTTTTTCAGGCTTTTCTGGCCAGCTGGTTGAAGAGCTGAAGCCTTCTTATGTGCACTAACCTGGAGGTAACGGAGTGGCCTGTGATAATTTTCACTTCTGCATTTGTGACATGGCACATGTATCGAATCCAGAGAATTCTCCATTGGCAGCACATGTCAAAGGCATCTATCCCGTTTTTTGCTTCGTTACTCTCATGTAAGATGAGTGGCAGCATAATTTACTGTTAAGTTGTCAGCAGCAGGACAGACAGCCAAATATCATGTCAGCACTGACACACACTGTGCTGCTTTCTTATTATAGATACTCACCTATTAATGAAACCTCCCAGACATCTGCTATATGATGCATATGGTGCACTGTCTGTTGTGTTGTCTGTTTAGTACTACCTTGTTAATGACACTGTGGAGGTCCGCGAAGTGCACAGTCCAAATGATGGCCGAGATCCGTTTCCAATCCTCATCTCTCGTCAGAGAATTCCAAAGAACCGCTACGATGTCGGATCAACGTTTCCAGCCGTGGCAATGGAGCTCAGTGACAAAGAGACTAAAGAATACTTCTCGCCGGTGGACTTTGAGATTGGAAAAACCGTTCAGATCTACAACCGCCAGTTCTTCCTGTATGACTGTGACAATTTCACACGAGCCTACTACTGGAACTACTTTGGCAAGACTGGCTTTGATCCAATTACGGTCGACAGGAGAGGAAACATTATTTCCCAAGAGGTTGGCGTCTCTAGTACTAGTAATCGGCTAAACTATATGAAATCTAACTGGCTTATTCTGCATTTACCTATAATTTAATATTGCTAATGACTTTCCAATATAAGTCACTGCTTTGATTTATGATCTAGTTGTGGAAGTCTACAGTTGTATTGTTTGTTGCTGTTTTAGGTACAATTAACAGAAAGAGATGACAACTTAAAGGTATGTGCTTTATTAGTTCAAGAGTACCAATAACAGTAGTTGAACCACAACTTTCAGAAACCACAAATTTCCTTGTCAGGGTTAAGTTTGTGGTTACTTTGACAGAAAAAATAACGTTGTTTTCTACATTTTTACTTTCGTTTTTTTTGCTGTTGTTCATGTGTAGCCCATAATCACTGTATTAAGCATTGTGTTGATATGTTTATTATAGGAGATTGCTCCATACACTGGGTTTGGAACTCTGGAGGATTCAAAGCAATCATGCAACACTCTGATTCCGCAGCCTCCAAAGAAAGATTTCATCAAGATGCTGGAAAATGATGGATTAGTTCTGAGATACGAAGCTATCCTGGTCTGTACAACACGCTGTTGGATAAAATGAATTGACTATTGCATGTAAACTCTGGTTTAAAATACCCACGATTTTTAAAAAATTCTTTGTTATGTAGAATTATTGAGAATTCTAGTTTGTCTACTTGAAGGTCAACATTGTGGTAGTGACAATATCAAAATGGCATGCTGGTGTGAAATTTTGTTGGGCTGACCATTAAGCTGTAAGCTTAAAGGATTCAACCCATTGCTACAATGTGTCTGTCTGTCGTCTGTCACAGATGTTTTGTGGCTAAATGGTAGGTTTTACCAGAAAACTTTTCACATGAATAATTAACCTGGTGTGGTGGTTTGGCGGCTGCAAAATTTCAGTTGATCCAGTTCAAGGGGAATGTTTTCACATTTGGAGTTGAATGAAAGGTATAGGAAAATGTGCATTTTTCAACCAAAAACTGCCTATCATTCTTAGAAACTGTGAGAGACAGTGGCGGATGCAGAAATTTGAAATAGGGGGCGCAAGCCCTTCTCCCAGAAAAATTTTTAACATTTTGTGCAAAATAATGCATTTTTGTGCAAAATTTTCACTTGATTCAAGATGCATCCAGTCGATAGGGGGGGCAACCACTCTCTTTCTCTCCCCTCCCCTCTTAAATCCACCACTGGTGATAGATAGTGTCAAGGTTGCTACAGATGACTAATAGGAAGTTGCAACGAGCCTTTTTAGATAAGATGAAAATCGTCAACCTTAGATGATCTTGAAAGTCAGTATGCACTACTTTGGCTAAATGGTATATCGTATCTCAGAAATGGTGAGAGATAGGGCCAAGGTTCCTAATGAGCACTAACAGGAAGTCGCATAAGCCCTTTTTCATGACATGGAAATCACTTGCTGGCCTTCTGACATCTGCATACAGTCGGCCCTTCCCAGCGAAAGCTGGGCTTTTTATTTATTGTTATTGTTAATGATACTAATAATAATACCAATAATGTTTAAAAACTGTTTTTTTCAGTGCCTACGCGTTTAATGCTTCATGTGTGTATGAAGCAAGATTCATAATCTAACTTCATGGAAAATTTTGCTTTGATCAACTAGTAAGATGGCGCTATATGAATGGCAGGAGACATTGGCCTTGCAAAAGTGGTGTATACTGCACAGCACCATAAAAAATAAACTTTGGCAACGTGCCCAATCACCCATTGATTTTAGCAGTTATGTCCCCAAAAATGTCTTTGTTGTATAACATTGTTTAAAATTTAGTTTGTCTACTTGTTGCTGGAAAATATTGTAAATGACAGTGTCAATAGTGAGCTTGTGCAACATTTTGTTTTTCTGGTTATGCAACAAATCGTATAAGTTATAACTGATAGAGGCTAAAATTGCAACTGTGGTGATCTAGACAATATACTGATTGGTGACGTGCTGAGATATGATAGTACGGTGTTTGGTATCATTGTGTTGAAGGACACTCCGAATGCTTTGGACAAAGGTCGACGATTTGTCATTTCATACCGTCTGTCCGACGACATGATTACGATCTATGAGCCTCCAATTAAGAACTCTGGCGTGATTGGTGGCAAGTTTTTGGAGCGGACGCGCGTTGCCAAACCTGGAAGTACGCCAGAAAGGCCGCAGTTTTACGGTCCTCAGGATTTCAACATTGGCGCCATTGTACACGTCTTCAGACATCGATTTCGCATCACCAATGCTGACGCATTTGTTCTGTCATACATGGAACAGCACCCTCAGCAGTTCACTAGTATGTAGTACTATAGGCCTATTGTTTCCACTGGGCTTTGATGAAAGATTAAAGCTAAAGCTAAGTGTAGGCCTATCTCTTCATAAGCTACGGATCATCACCTGCCATATGGGATCACACACATGACACAGGTGAATGCATCCCATTTTTAATTCCAGGCAGGCAAGCCAGTACTTATTTGCCTACCCAAGAGGGATGAAAGGCTGAGTTGACTTGGTTGGTTGATTGCATATTGAGATGGTTTACCTGTCTGCAGGCAATCACCATCCAGGTGCTGACCAGGCCCAATGTAGCGCAACTATGTTGATTGGACACAACGTGTTGCTCACCAGACCTTGTCAAACTAATGACTTAATTTTTTAAATTACTTAATTGCTACATGGTACGTACTGTTTGACCGACCTACTTTATACTGGATTAGGCTGGGTCCCAGAGGAAGAAAGCTGGGAATCTTTCTAGTAGAGTTCTGTTGCGTTGCACACTGAACGATAAAAATTCGCCAGCCATGATAAAATCGTGTCGATTATTTTAAAACTGAGCGGTAATTTCATGTGTGAAAGTTGGCTTCCTTGTCTTGAAGTTTATTCCACAAGAATTTGTTGACACAGACATGCTGTTGCTGTTTGTTGTTTTGACAGGCGAGTCAATTGAGACCCTGAGACAGCATTTGCGCACGTCGTCGTCGTCGTTTGCCACAACTCAGAAGATATCAACACGTCGCACTGGAGTGTGAGTTTGCGCATGTATCCAGACTGTATACATGCTGTATTTTCTGTATTTTCCAGTATACGCTGGAAAATTTAATACAGAAAATACAAATACAGCCATTTTTTAGGTGTTAATCAAATGTTACTTTTTCAGCGTTTTGCTAACCATATGAAGCCAACAGTACTAATTAACGTACATCCACAAAATTACTCAGATCTAGTTTGATGAATATATTGTAGTTGACTGATAGCAAGGCTGGTAATCAAAAGGTAATTTTGTGGTTATGTTTATTTTGTTGCTTCATGCTTCGTTTAGAGTGCATCAATTACTTTGTTCTGAGTTCTCACATTACTCAAAACGAATAACAATCGAATGTGATGTCTTGTTTTTATTGTTTTACTTACTATTTTTGCCCCCAGTACTCCATTCTCGAGTAAGCCTGAAAGTCGACTAAGCAATATGAAGGTTGGTGCAATCTTACAACTAAGCCTTCTAGGCTATCTCTCCAATCTCTAGGGTAGGTAAACTGAGTATGGTTTGTGTGACTGGGGTTAAGGCGGGTTGCGTTTGTGTGTGGTACCGCTACGTGGCAGCTGCGTTTTTCGCGTGTCCGACGAATTTGTATGAATACTGTGGCCGTATGCGTTTCTGCTTGCTGATAGTATGACTGCGTTCTAGCCTGTGGTTTCTGGAGTACGAAGGTTCATGTTGTTTTCCAGTATGCCGAGCACTCGTGGAATATTTCATCTGGAAAACCTGCTTTGTGCTCAAGCCTAGCTAGACTGTTGGCCGCGGCCATGTTCCGTGTGTCCTACATGTTCAGCCATGCGTGACCAAGTCTACAGTCGTTGTCAGCTGCTGGGGCTATGGTTGCAAGCCGAGTACAGCTTCACTGATGTCACTCGCCGCCAGGTCTGCGAGGCTTGGGCATGAGAGGTCCAGGCCCCGCGACCGTTGCGGAGGACAACACCAACATGCAGCCGCCACCCATCGATGAGCTGATCGACAACTTGACATCGTCTTGCTGCTGTTTGCTGGATGACCTGCGACGTTTGCCTGAGATGCCATTTAGACGTGGATTGTGTGTGGCGCCGCGTGTCTTGGACGTTCGTCAGGCTACCAGACATTGTCGCACATGACACACTGTCATGGTTTTCAGACAGTCATACATAGTTTGGCGTGACTTGCAGTTTCATTTATGGACCTTGAAGTTTTTTTTTACTTAGGCCACATCAAAAAATCGTAATGTAATGTAATGTTTAACTGTGTCAGATCACTCAGGTGGTACATGATCCGGGATCTAGTATGGTAAGTGACGCTTCATAGCTGTGAGATAAGCTATAGACAACCGCTACACTTTTGACTTGTTACAGTGATGTCCTTGATGAACAGAGTTAATTAATGAAGCGTGACTGGTGGATGGGTGGGTGTGTACAGGGGTGATGAACTGGACCATCTGGTGGATGAGGTCGCCTCTCAACTGAGGAAGCAAGTGATCACCGGCAGCAGACAGAAGGACCGCATCATGCTAGGTGTTGATGTTGGTCGTCTGGGATACGTCAACAGAGGCAACCTGCGTGACATGTGTGTCAACCACCAGCTGCCCTGTGACGACGACATCGTGGATTCGGTCTGTTGCGCCACACCACTCACCTATCACCACAACAGTTTGCACTGCATTTTATGCGTCAGAAACATGAATAGTAATCAACAAAAGCGGATGCAAAGAAAGTTAAAAAAAGTCAGAACCTATGATTATTGAGACAGACACTTGGAATAAAGTTGAGCAATAAAGGTAGATTTCTGCAGCTGGCATAGTCACAGTAAGTTCAGTAATGTTGTGGAAACAGGAGTAACTAAGTAAGCAATAGTTAATGCATATATCAAACGTATATGCATACATAAAAAATCCAATCAAGTTCCCAAAGCCTATATGGTACAAAAAACAGTAATTGAGACAAAAATTGTATCTTGCTTAAAATATTATAGAGAAACCACAAGTGTTTCAAGAACGTTTTTAGATTAGGCTCACATAAGCAGTATAAAAGTGAGTGAGTGAGTGAGTAGGATTTTATGTCCCGCCCGACACAGCACAGGAGAACGACAAGATGAACAGTGAGAAGTGGAGGCTCATAGTGACTCTGGAGTCAAAGGATTGGGCACTATGGTGTGTTCACAGATGCTATATTAGAAAGATGATCGAAAACCACTCGCAGATGAAATGCAAAACGTGAGTCGAGATACATTATGGCGACTACAGGGTGGGCCAAAAAATGGCACCATTTTTTGTACACCTTATAATTTCACTAAATATTAACTGATTCTCAAAGTTATTCACTGTCAGAATCAGGAGACAATTTGTAATAAAATTATCACTGTGATATATGACTTTTTTGACAATAACTGAGACAACAAACACATTGTTTCTGTTGTTAATTTCTTAAAATGTGATGTTGCAGAAGTTGTTATGTTTTTAACTGTTATTCTTAAGACACTGACATTTCACAAGGTAGTGTAGCGACACACTAGAGATGTGGTGGTATCTATAGTGATAGTTTTACTACAAATTGTCTCCTGATTCTGACAGTAAAAAAAGTTTGAAAGTCGGTTAATATTTGGTAGAATTAAAAGGTGTACAAAAATGGTGCCATTTTTTGGCCCACCCTGTAGGTCAAGGTCGATTTGAGAACTTGTTGGTACTGGTGAAGCTTCTGAGTCGGTAAGTGAGTGAGTTGGTTTGGTGTGCTGTAGCTGGCACGACGAATTGGTCGTGATCCGGATCACATCACGTTTGACGAGCTGAGAAGTTTCTTCGAGAACGTGTGAACGTACCCACTGCTGATGAAACCGTCTTCATACGTCACCATATCTCCACTGCTGAGCATTCTACTTACTGTTTGACATATTACTGCTTATTACTGATCATGTTTTGAAATAGCATTTAAGAATAATAAAATTAGTATTATAATTTCATATCATGAAAGAATAATAAAAATAGTATTATAGTTGAATAGTATTAGATAATTGTATCACATGTACAGGGTGGGCCAAAAAATGGAGATTTGGCAAAGTTCTGACAAAAACAAGTTGGGTCATTTTTGGGCCCACCTTGTGCATATATTTGTTTAAAACTGTTCCATATGTTCATTATCATGCTGTTGTTGCTGTATTCTGTGAACTGTGATATTTGCTGCTGGTCTTGTGACTGTATCTGATCACGTTTGTGTGTGTTTTATTCTGTATTGTGATCAAAAATCCAGTATATTCAAATATTTTGCTGCATTTTATGAATGGAGATAATTGTTGCAGTGAAATTTGTGGATAATAACTATTGATATTGAACTACAGTATCGTGTATGGCGTTTACTGCTGACATCTCGCGTTTTTTTTAGTTTGTTAAGTTGTTATGCAGCAATGCAATATTGTTTCTGCAGTTATATTAGGTATACAAGTTACATTATAATAGAAAATTCACGAATCTGCTGAACTGTATGCTGCTGATGTCATCACAGTTATACACAGCAAAGTTTGGAGCGTGTGTCTTTGTTTTGTGTTTTTATTGCATGCAGTCAGTTTCTATGCAGGTCTTTTTCATTTCTACGCGCGAAAGCAGCTATGCTTTCAGCGCGTCTTAGCCGTCGCAATTCTGTCCGTCCGTCTGTCCGTCCGTCTGTCCGTCCGTCCGTCTGTCTGTCACACGGGTGGATCAGGCAAAAACGGTCCAAGCTAGGATCTCCAAATCTTCACCGTCGGCTGCCTGGAAGACTCTAGTTTCAGG
>Ga0209367_1009810_pt1 | contig 12923 bp, 14 predicted proteins | sample WorMetLIZISLAND2_FD_187412 | JGI IMG/M metagenome (GOLD analysis project Ga0209367, IMG submission 187412) | Marine gutless worms symbiont microbial communities from Max Planck institute for Marine Microbiology, Germany - Olavius geniculatus... ... | reverse complement strand
GCTGACTGGGGTTGCCTAGCCGGCCGCTGCGCCAGCCTGTGTCTGCAGGCTGCACACGGTGGCCGTGCGGCAGGCGGCTCTGGTTAGTGACGAAAGCGCATTAGAGGCGTGTTTGCGACGATGCGCCATACAAATTGATGACCTTTTTACCTTTTATAAACACAAAAATCAACATGACTAAACAAAACAAAACAAAAAAAAATCTTGGATCCAGAGACAGAAACAAAGTTTATAGTAACAATCAAAGACCAGCTTCTGAACTGTCCATCTTGGGCCTTTGTTCAAAATTAAGGGTGACAAAAGAGAATACCACACTGCATAATGTCAATATAATCAAAAACACTCTGCAAAAACCTATCCCAAACAACAGTGAATATATGTTGATTACTTTGCCTTAAGATCTTCAACTTCCGACTGCAGTTTGTTGGCTTCGAGCTGCACTTTGGCCTTTTCCTGAGCCAGCACATCAAGAAGTCTCCTCATCTCGGCCAATTCGCGATCGTACACAGCCTTCACATTGCTGCTCTGGCGCTCGATGCGCACCTCCATTTCACGGCAGATGGTCGTCAGCCTGTCCTTGTCTCCTTCCAGCTGACGAACTCGCTCAATGTACATGGCCAGGCGATCGTTGAGCGCAGCCAGCTCGTTTTTCTCTGCTACTCGCGATGTCATCACAGGTGAAGTTGACCTGCCCCAGTAATGTAAACAAAACATTCTTCAAGAACAAGAACAAGAGCTTCCACTGTTAATTCGTTAATAACTACCAAAAAAATTATACTTCGACGTTTTGACACTTTTCTGGTCACTATTAGTGAATTAACAGTCACTAAAAGTAAATTCGACCAAATGAAATTATTCATTAAGAATGACAGCTTTTTTGAAATGATGAAAAACACTTTTTTCAACAATTATTGGCCAACCATAGTAACAGCTGAGCCTATGTAACTGTTGTCGGTTTGTAATGCATGTATTGCGGCTAATTGACGGTGCACCTTACAGGAAAAAATGTCTGAGCAAGCAAATAGCGCTCCTAAAGAGCTACCTTGTGGCACCGATTCAGATCTCCTACGACCCCACATTCCCCCAAATGACAGAACTATCACAGTCACTGACCTGCCCTGGGGGGAATTGGCCGCTGGAGGACTAGTGTCAGCTGGACGACCGGTGTGTCCTGCGGACGGAGCACCGGACTTTTTCCCACGACCTGACATGACAACCTGCCAGTAGCGTCTCCAGAAGTGAATCCGTCAACAAACGACTAGAATGTAACTTCAGCGACTTCCACACTTCCACACTTCTTGCTATTTCTCACGAATAGAGCTAACTAGACATAATCCAGACGTCCAAATTTCACAAACACACCCAGGACGTCGAAGCCTCATCAGGGTCACGTGTCCTAGCGCAAAGCTCTGATTGGCTCGCTGGCGAGCACCTGCAAACAACAGCAGCGCACCGACCAGAGATGTGCGGATCCCGAAATTTTGAGTCCCCGGACTTTGGCCAACATCGGTCCGCTTCCGAAACAGAAGAAAAATATTGGATCCGCTGTCAGTCCGTGTCCCCACAAAATAGGTCTAGTGTTTAGCACGTATACTACGTAAAGTAGGTTTTCACTTTAGACAAAACATGTTTTCGAAAAGAAATCACTCGTTATGAAACAGAATCCGCTGTTAATCCTCGTCCGCCAAAAAATTCTGCGGATCAGCTACAGCGTCCGCAACCGGACGCGTTTGCAGTCTTCATCAGCATTTAACATATTTGGTACCGTCTTTCCTACGGCGGCTGATCATTTGATGGACCCGCGCTCAATGTGGCACTGGAATCGATTAGTTACCGCCGCAGGTCGAAATGGATTGGTAACTCACAAGAGAGGCTATGCACGAGGTCATGTGGAGCGTAGACACGATGACCTTAACCTCAGGGTGAGTTTAATCACTAGACCAAGAGCAGCGCACTGCAGATTTTGACGCACTAGTGTTACATACTTAGTTACTTACAGTAGATTATCATTCTCAGATACTTTTCATATCCCACAGACATGATTTAACACATAAATGATAATCAAAATGCACAGATTTTTACCAGTGTTTGGCAGTTTGGCTCAACAAGTATATACGGCTACGGCTAGATTACAGAGTACAGGTAGATGCAAGACATAGCTTGAAACTTAAACCCATCACTCAGACACTCACTTCGTCAGTGGCATACCAGCAGTTACTTGTTTTGATGCAGCATTTTGATTCAGTGCAACACTAAAGCTATACAGGAAGTAGGTCAGTGGGTGTGTCTCCGCTCCGTTGTAAACATTGTTGTTTTTAATAAGTTAAAGTTAGCATTAAAGTTGAAGTATAACTGCTTCGGCTGTAAAAGAATTGTAGAGAGTTTATTTTATATTGTAGCTATTGCAAGAATGACGGAGGAGGATAGTAGCGCGCAGTCGCAGGCTGATGCTGTTATTAATGATGGCAACGAACTGTTTTCAAGTTCGCCTACGTCGTCGGTTAGCAATTTGCTGTTGACGTGAATTATGAAAATCATTTGTTCTTGTTGATGGGTTTGTCGAAATTTTATGTTAATGCACAGCTTGATGTAGCCATTTGTCGTGTCACAGTGCATATTATGCGATCGATCGGTCTTATGTTTGAAATAAGTCCATTCATTACTTACCCATCCGTGGATTAATGTTAGATTATTTTTAATGTACCTGTTGTGAGATTAATTTCTTGAGCATTTGACATCATTGCGTATTATCCGTAAATGTCAGATGCATTTCATTGTGAGTTCAAGCTGGTTTATATACAGGGTGGCTTACAAAATAATAAGTTATTGCAGTTTGTCTATATCTTCGCTTAATGTCGACCAATTTTCACAATTTTTTTACTTGTAGATTTTGTAAGAAATTTGCTATTCAGTGGCATGCACGCCACACCTATTATATTGTTACACTACCTTGTAAAACATAAATATCCAAAAACCAACAATATCTACAGATGGGCAGAAGATCTGGTACATTTTAAGGGATTTAACTGAAGTGTTGAATGTTAGTTATAATAAGTACAAAAAAATTTAAATGTAGCCACAAAGTAAGTTTTCGTCTTTCAGCAAAATAGTGCACAGCTTGTAAGGCTGCACAATCGAAATACAATGCTCATGCAGTTAACTAAGCAAGACTGCAGCCACCAACCAGCATTAATGTACACTAAAAATTAATACACAGTAAAAATATGTTCTCCATTGACACCACCATTGTTCTTGATACTTATTATAACTCATATTCAACATTTAAGTTAAATACCTTTAAAAATTTTCACTGGACCTTCTGCGCATCTGAAGATACTATTGGCTTTCGAATAGTTAACTTTTACAAGGTAGAGTAGCAACATAATAGGTGTATATCTGTGTCCACAGTGTTTCGTAAGAAAGTTTTCTTTTTCTTCCTTTCATAATTTACTCGGAATTTAATGACGATCATTTTACACAAGTTTTTTTTACCACATGCAGCTGAAGAAATATTAATTCAAAATATTTTGATAAAATATGGCTGTTGGTTAAATGTTCTGTGCTAGTCGTTATGTAATGCTGACATCATAATATGCCATGAGTACAACCTTGCCTGTCTCAACTGGTGCTGTTAGTTGCTACCCTGTTTTGATGGTAAACTTTATCTGGTTCAGTGATGAAAAATGTTCATCGTATTAGCACAAAACAACATGGGAGCATGAAATCAGGCATCTCACAAGCCAGAAATTCAATCATTTTGCAAGCATTGTGTGCTGGTGCACTGTCTTGCTGGAAGGTGTAATAGTCAAGCTATCATGTGTTTTTTTTGTGGCTGCCGTGGTAAAACATCATGACCAGCAAAGAATATTTAACTAGCATCCACATCTTGTCAAAATATTTTGAATTAGTATTTCTTCAGCTACATGTGGTAAAAATTTCATGTAAATTGATATCATTTGAGTGAATTATGAAAGAAAAGAGAATGGCATTTTTTAATGAAATACCGTGTACATTTAACTTGAGTACAGAGCTATGTAACAGCTAACTCTGTCCAGCATTGTCTTTTACTAGTGTTTCATAGTCATAAAAAGTACTAAATATGTTACAGTTTGGTGAAGTTTCCACGAAGCACTTTTATGAATTTTAAAATCTGTTTTTCACTTTTTTTGCTGTTTTTATCCTATTAGCACATTTTAAAAATGTTTTATGTACTTTGTGTTAAATATTCAGGTGAATAATGAATTAGTGTTTACAGTCTAACTGTAATATCCTTTCTTTGAATGTATGTTATATTGCAGTATGCTACTTGTGATCTTGATGCTAATTGTAACGATGACTTATTTGCAGGTAAGCAAAGCAACTCATCATTTTACTGCATTGCTGCTTTTAGCTCATTTTTGTTTGCTACATTATGTTATTCATTCATTTATTTATAAGTAATCAGTACTGGGAATCAATATACAGGGTGGGCCAAAAAACGTGGCACTTTATTTTTGCCCATATCTTTGCCAATTATTGATCATTTTTCACAATTCTTTCACTGGCACACTCTGCAGATAATTTGCAATAATGTGATTATTACATATCCCACCACACCATGAATGCATCTTTACACTACCTTGTGAAATATCAATGAAATATGCATATAATACCTTAATAGCAAACAAACATTTAGGTAAAATTGCAAAAAACACTTCAGATCAACATTGCAGTAAACAGTCTGTATGACACTAAACTGTATGGGTCTAACACAGTCTAGTGTCATACAGATCATTTATCGCAATGTTGGTCTGAAGTGTTTTTTTCATTCACCTTAATTTTTGTTGTTATCGTTAGTTTTTGCTCACATTTATACTTCACAAGGTAGTGCAGAGACGCATTTACCGTGTGGTGGAATGTATAATAATCAAATTATTGCAAATTGTCTGCAGAGTGTGCCAGTGAAAGAATTTTGAAAATCAGTCAATAATTGGTGAAGATAACAAATGTAAAGTGGCATATTAACTGCATTAAAGAGCACTGTTATGGCCCTTGGTGCATATAGTAACATTTGGTTCTGATACATAATCTGTGCATTGGAGTAGACTCTGAGCCAGTGCTGACAAAAAGTGATGATGCATCTCAAGATCAAGCTTCTTCAGCAAATGATTCACAGGTTCGTGTTTTTTACATTCTGTATTTTTTTCCTATTATTCAGTGTGCAATTTAGTTCTTTAAATTTATTGTCTAACTTGTTTGTCATCATCACCAGTATTGTCATCATCTTATCAGTCAAGCAAATGCTTAAAAAGCAGCAGACAAATGCATATATGGTAGAATAATTTTTCATTTTTTGGTAAATGACTTTGATTAATGACTCTGTCTGACCATGGCATAATTTGTCAGTTTGATTGCATACCTATGGTTTTGTCACATTTTTTAATTATTAAAGATTTTTACCTCTTCCATGAATTCAATAAGATAAGATTATTTTACCAGGTTGTTTGAGAGAGTTTTTCTTGTCCCAAAACGTTTGTTAGCACAATATCTATCATATCTTAGAATCCAAACTTTTGGTTCTTGGTATAGTTTAAGTTGGTTTTTACAGTATTACTGATATTTTTTTATATTCTTACAGTGAAGTAAATGACAAGTTTTGAGTGTTTTGCCCACTGGGTGTAGAATGCCAGGGAAGATGGAGACAAGACAGAAATAACTGTGTCTGAACCTAAGAAAGTCGGAGATGGAATGAGTGCCTACATTGTCTACAAAATTACAACAAGGGTAAGAATTTGCGAGTTTATTTCTCAGAGACTGTGTTTTTTTAATTTTAAGGGTTTGTTTTAAATGAAGTGATTGTTGATGCGGCAGCCAGAAGAATAGTCCCAGGTTATTTCTATTATTCTGTGTAGCTGCTAAATAAACAGAAAAAAACAAACATTTTTCAGTGCAGGAGTCACAATGTCAACCTAGTTTAGTGTTTAATGCACCACTTATTTCTCGATTTTATTGAGCTTATAAAGGCTTTGTTCTTTTTCAGTGGATTATAGAATATCTGTGTTTGTGATCTTATTTTTCTGTTCCATGAGTTTGTCACCATGATCACATTTTCATCTTCATAGCACATTAAGTAAAAAAATAAAATAAATTAGCAGGGATGGGGTTTTCGACCTTGAGGACAGCTCAAGGACAAAAAGATTGTGGCCTTAGTTTTGGCCTTGAAGAGTTCTGGCTTTGGCTTTGGTCTCGATGTCTTGGCTTTTATTCGCCTGTAATGACTGTGCTCTGTGCAATGAAACTGAAACTATTTGGACTTTTTTTTTACTGTTTTGACTGTTAGGCCTATAACTAGTCTCAAACATTGAAATGATTATGTCTATCTGACCAATTTTTGGTTCGTTATGGTTTGAAGATTAAGCTGCCTTTTGACATCTTACTTAACTTGCTTGGCTTAGTGGACTTGGCCTTGGCTGCGAGGACCAATGGCTTTGGCTTTGGTCTTGAAGATCACTAGCTTTGGTTTTGATCTTGGTTTCGAACTCCATTGCGTATTGGCATTGTGCACAGTCTGGTTTTTGTGCTGTAGACAAACATGAAGCATTTCAAGCATCCTGAGATGACCGTGACTCGACGTTTCAGTGACTTTCTTGGTCTTCACGAGAAACTGGTTGCCAGATACCAAACGCAAGGAGTCGTTGTCCCTCCTCCACCAGAGAAAAGTGTTGTAGGTATGAACCAGGAATAGTGCTGCTTGCTTATAACAGAGTTCCCATGCCTTCCGGAAAGTGCTTGAATTTTTTTTCCTTGATTTTCCAGGCCCCGGAAAGTCCTGGAAAATGAAAATCCTGGATATTTGGTTATTTCTTTATGTTTCAATTGTAGCACTAGCATAGCATAGCACTTACATACTGCATGGGTTACCTGACAACTTTTTGCTTCTGTAGGTCTTTATATTTAAACGTTGGTGGGCTCTTATTATTAAGGTCCTGGAAAAACGTTTTGATGGTCCTGGAAAGTCCTGGCAATTTTTGTATCAGTAAAAGTGTGGTAACCCTGTTATAAGTTAGTGTGCTTAATAGGCACAATTTAACAGTTAGCCACAGTGCACCGCAATCTCAACACCAAACAAAAATGTCTTCAGCAGGAGCTTAAACTGTTCAAAGTTGATGTTAGTCTCTCTCCGATGAGCTAGAAGGTGGTTGGTAAGTTTGTTTATGTTCCAGCTTCCACTGGTACTCAGATTGTGTCTACTCACGGAGGGATGGCCAGGCTGAGTTGACCTGAGTGGCTGGTTACATATCGAGATGGTTTACCTGCCTGCCGACATTTACCCATCAAAGTACTAACCAGACCCGGTGTTGATTAACTTTGTTGATGCGACCAACGATGTTACTAACTAAGCCAAACTAAGTATCTAGTCTGTCATTGAATAACTTTTGAGATTCATGTGTTCTGGCCTAATATAGAGAATAGCCATGGCAGCAAAAGATATGGGACAGGTGCTGGCTATTTGGCATATATATGTCCCCTTTTCTTATTAAAACTACCTAGGTATAACTAGGGATATATCTTCATTGTTTGCTTCTGCTGTTATTTCAGATATGACCAAGGTTAAAGTGACGAAAGAAGAGTCAGGGTCTTTGGATTTTGTTGAGAAACGAAGGGCAGCTCTGGAGAGGTAAACGTTCGATGTGATTCCATTTCGAAGTTCTGCACTTTCTGCTGCTAATACTGGTCTTGGGGGAGTTTGTGAACTTAATATTAGTGATGGGCAAATTTCAAATCAGATCCCATATTCAAACTCTCAAGTCATTGACACTTAAGGTTGTGACATCACTGCTTGAATCACAGGTCCCAATTTTAGTCTTTTATCTCAAATCTGGAATTTTCTGCTCAAAATCAAATCTCAAGTATCAATTACAGCATCACAGAACGCTCATTACTAAATAGGCTTGTCCATAAAAAACACCAGAAATCATTTTAATCTTCTTATTTTCTACTGCTGGCATCCACTTTGCCCAAAAAGACAACAACAGTACAAAGGTACACATGTTAAAGTGATGATCAAATTAAATCCCAATTTGATTTTGCCTGCCAAAGTTAGTGCAACTGTTAGAATGTTGGACACAACAATGCATGGCAAGGTTGTTGGTTCAACTTGTGGTCATGTTACTGTCAAGTGATTAATATTTGGATGAGTGACTGTCTGCAGACAGATAAACCATCTGAGTGTATTACTGACACCAAGGTCAACTCATCTTTCCATCCCTCCTGGGTAAGTAAATCAAGTCTGGTTGGTTGGGCTTAAGGCAGGGCACATTCATGCATGTCAGGTGGCAGGTAACACCATATGATCCCATATGTCAGGTGACGCTCCATAGCTCCGAGATGGGTTTCCAACAAAGAGCTGTACTTTTCTTAAAACACTGTAGTATGTTTGTAGGTTTCTGAATCGGATAGCACGACACCCACGGCTGAACAGCGACACGGACTTTGTTGACTTTGTGGAGTTGGATGGTACGCTGCCCAAGTCAAGTAGCACGTCAGCGCTCTCTGGCGCCGGTCTCATGAGGCTGTTCAACTTCGTTGGTGACAGTATTGGCAAATACACCTATACCATGTCCGAGCCTGATGATGTACGTGAGAGATATTCTTTCTCTGCTATGGCTAAATGGTATGACTCTTCATTGGAAACCCATCTCTGAGCTATGGATATATGGTTACCTGCCACTCAACACAGGTGAACGTGCCCCACCTTAACCCCAGTCAGACAGGCTGGCCGGTACTCGATTTACCTACCCTGGCAGGTGGAAGGCCGAGTTGATCTTGGTGTCCGTTGTATATCAAGATGGTTTACCAGTCTGCAGACAGTCACCTGCAAGTAACCACTTGATCTGACTGGTAGTCAAAGCAATGACCTCTTCATCATAAATCCAATATCCCAACCATTACAGCACCAAGCCAGCCTTAATCATGATGTGTCACTCGCGTGTCCCTGATTATGATCATTTGACAGCATTTTGTACAAATGCAAATGAGTGCATAGTTGATTGATGTTGAGTCTCGAATGACTGATGATAATTGACAGACTTATTAACCGTAGCGAATCTTTCTACACATTGTCCCTAAAATAGTGGCCCCCTGCATCAAACACGCCTATTTTAGTCTGTAGTTCATGGATTTCAACGAAATATCATACACTGCACTATCTTAACATTACTTTCAGTCACACCCATAATGACATATGCACTTTACTATTGTGCTCAGTGTAACGTCGTTATGATGTCAGAGTTTGTTTGCAGTAAGCTTGCGTAATACGTTCAATACGTTGTTATTGACAAAAGGATCCAGCAGCAGCATACCTGCCTTAGACTAAATTCTTGTGTCGAGGCCAAACATGGCCACTTTGAGCTCGAACTTTTAGTGCCAGTTCAGAATGATTGTCTCCATGACTGTTTCAAATTTTCTAAATATCTATCAGGTATTAATGATTTTACACAAACTTGTCTGTAGGGGCGGGGGCGCTATTTTGGGACACAATGTGTACTTTGATGCTGTCTGTTACGTGTCGGAGCTGAGCAAAGGCATTTGCTTTTATGTGTTTTACTGTGGTCGTTACTCAGCCGAAATCTGAATCATCTTCATTCAGTGAACAGATTTCCGATGTTATACTTAACGACAAAGTGCACTCCCAAAGATGGAGCAAATTAAGTCTTTGAATGGGTTTTTGTGAGACACATGATCTGATGTGTTGTATATTGGTGGTCTATGCTGTGCAGTGGTTTGAAGACCGAACTGAACAGCTCAATGTTGTGGAACGTGACTTACAAGAGCTCCACGAAAGCATTGAACTTCTTGTCCTTAACAGGAAAGGTAAAACTAACGTGAAAAGACAACAGTAGTATATGAGTGCACAAGATGAATTGATGCAAAATTGAATCACAATTTGATTTTTACGCTTGATGCACTATGTGCTAGCGCGCATTAGCTATGGTAATTCTGTCTGTCCATTTGTCTCTCCATCTGCCTGTCACAACCTGGTACCAATTGAAGCCCGGGTTATATAGAGACTTCCAGATTGCACCGTATCATAGTGCAGGGTCCTTAGTTTCTTGTGACAAAATTTTGTGAAGCTGGGTGGGAGAAATCCCCTTGAGCAAAGGTGTCAAAGAAAAATAATTATTTTACCACTATTAACTCATCAAGCATGCAAACTGTTGTAGATAGGCACAGACTTGCTGGTGATCATAACAAGCACTAGCTGCAATACAGTTTTGAAGAGTGTATTTCGGTCGAAATTACTGTAGATAGATTGAGACAACCTGCATCGCGAGTATTGTGAGCATTAGCCAGATTTCTTTTTCTTGTATCGTACTTGCTGATGCATTTCAGAGCTAACACTGAACGCTGAGCTACTGTCAAAGTCGGTGGCAGTGCTTGGCAGTACCGAGGAGGATATGGCACTGTCAAGAAGTCTATCACAACTGTCGGAAGTCACGGGCAAAGTTTCACAGCTTCATGCCGACCAAGCCGATGCCGACTTCTTCGTCATATCAGAGCTCATCAAAGACTACATGTCCGTCATTCAAACCATAAAGGTGAGTGCTGGGTAGAAGTCTACTAAAAAGTAACTATTAACTACTAGTTTCATTAATTTGCTTTAGGTAGGTGTAGAGTTTAAAGGGAATAAACTGTTTAAGGTTTCTTACCATACGTTACTGTCCATGACGACGGCAGTATTGCTTTCAGCATCGTTGCTAAGTTTTTTTTGTTTTTGTTTGTTTGTTTTCCTCTGTGAACATGATAACTCCTGAACCGTGCACTTAGCTTCATGAAATTTTGCACAAATGTGTACCTCAACAACTGCAAGAATCCTTTTGAATTTCAAGGTCAAAGGTCAAGGTCGCAGGACCAGATTTTTAGGTACTTTACCATTGTGACATAGGACTTTGCTACTAAGGGTTGCTGTTAGGCAGGTCCAACTTAGGCTGATAGCTATTATTCAATTCTGACGTCATTGCTATAAATATCGCAGCATGCTGCAGCTGCTACAGTAAACATATTTAGCCTTGCATGAAGCTTGACAGTCTTGTGTCATGCCAGCTATCTTGGCACAGTCTACTTTTGCCATTGATAGGAGTCTTTGAACTGAGTCATCCTCGCTGTATATTTGTCATTTGTGAATTAAGAATCCCTGCATATATTTATGTCAATAGATATCTATATCAATAGGGGTGGTGGTGATGGAAATATGCCACATGTCTTAAGAATTTTGAAAGTACTGTGTCATACTGTATGGCAGGATGCTGCCGAAAAAGAAAATAAAAACTAATAAACTTGGCACGACCTTCAGCCTCCATTGTCAGCCCCTTGAGCCTCAAAAGGTACCCCAACTCTGTTTTCTGGCTACATCTATGCTGAAGCGCACATGAGTGATGTGTTATGTCAGGATGTGCTCCATGAGCGTGTTAAACTTCACAAGACCTGGAAAGACACGGAAACGCTTCTGACGAAGAAGAGAGAGGAAAAAGCAAAACTGGAAGAGCAGCGGAAGACCGACAAACTGGCTGTAGTCACTCGTGAAATTTCCGAGGTCGTTTGATCGTTTGGTCTTCATTTAACTGTGTATAGAATATATTTGCATGCTGTGTCAGACTGTCAGTGGTGTAGACAAGGGGGGCAGCCACACAATCTCAAATTTTTGTTATAAATAGATATATAAAACTCAGGAAAATAATTATCTTTGCTAAGGTGAATGTAGTGAATTTCCGATTAAGGAGATTATGGCTGCTCAGAATTTCGACCTTGCCCCTAAATTTCCCCAAAATGTGGGTTTTCAGCCCCAAGTTTTGCATTTTTCGGACGACAACATTTGGACTAGGAAAAGATTTTCAGAGCTGAAAATTTTTGGGGGGGGCAACAGCCCCCCTTACCTCTCCACTGGCCACAATGCTGCTGACTCCATCGCTGCATTTTGAGTTAGTTAACTGTTAGCTGTTTGTGTGGGTCTGGTGGCTGTCAGTTGGAGCAGAGAGTTGTGAAGACTGAAGCCGACTTCAACGAAGTGTCGGAGACAATACGCAAAGAGCTGGAGTGGTTTGATCAGCAGAAAGCTCAGGACTTCAAATCAACCTTCGCCAACTACTTGCACTGCATGATGAACTATCAGCAACAGGTTAATTCCGTGCCTGTGATGATTATGATCTTTTCAGAAATGAATAGCTTACAGAAGTGTTGCTGTCAGAATTAAATAAGTCAGTAAATCTGTTTAGTGCACAGTGTCAATGGGAAGAACTTGCTGAGGCTTTGATTTTCTGGTTAAAGGCGAGTACAGAGCGATGTAACTGAACTGAACTGACATGGTTTAGTTTTTTTACAAACTGACCAATGGACAAGCAGTAATGCATTACAGTAGGCAGCATCTAACGGCGTTGGTGGCCTACGTGACTGACTACGCTCACGTACGTGTCAACTGATGACCAATGGGCTAACCCTGCTTGCCCAGTAGTCAGTTCGTCAAAAACTAAACCATGTGAGTTTAGTTCAGTTACGTCAGTCTGTACGCGCCTTAAGAAAGTGTGGTTGCGTACAAAATGCAGATATATGTGTCTGCTGCTGATTGGGACAGTACAGCAGATCCTAGCCCTGAGACTGATAGCAGAGAAAGCACGACGAAAGGGTAAAAAGATCTTCAACTGCTTCGTCAACTTCCAGAAGGCATTTGACAGCATAGATCAGATGATGACCTGGGCTGTGCTAGAGTCACATGGAGCGGACCACCAGTTAGTCCGGTTGCTAAGAGACGTCAATGAAAATGCCCAGGCAGCAGCGAGAGTATGTGGGCAAGAAGGAAGCTGGTTTGCAACCAGCAGGGGTACAAGACAAGGAGATCCAATATCGCCCACTGTGTTCATCGCGGATCTAGAGAGAGCCATGGACAAAGT
>Ga0209367_1009809_pt1 | contig 12926 bp, 9 predicted proteins | sample WorMetLIZISLAND2_FD_187412 | JGI IMG/M metagenome (GOLD analysis project Ga0209367, IMG submission 187412) | Marine gutless worms symbiont microbial communities from Max Planck institute for Marine Microbiology, Germany - Olavius geniculatus... ... | reverse complement strand
CCCTTCCCTTCTTCTGTCCTCTCCTCTTCCCCTCCCCTCCTTAAAAGTAGGACCCCTAAAATCCAGCTAGGTGTCCGGGGGAGGGCTGTGAGCTCCCCAGCGGAGTCTGGGTCCGATTCCCAGCTGAAATCGAATTTGGTGCATTTTGGCTGTAAAAATGAGATCTGGTGGCAACGATTTTAATTATTTTAAACTGATCAAATTGGCCAATTTCGTGCAGTTTAAACGTATGCTTATGTTTTGTCTGGAGGATTGGGGGCTGGGCCCCTGCTTTCTCCTTGGCTACGCCACTGCTAGGAAAGAAAGGCGAAGCCATACCCCAATTCACATTTCTGGTTACGCCGCCGCTTAACTTGTGATTTATATAGGCCTATTCATTAACTGCTAGGCCTAACTCTCAGTTCAGTTCATTTCTGTGGTGCTGTACACGCCTTCAGTCGATCGTTAAACTCGTTATTATCATCCATCGGTTGTTCTTATATCGATATCGAGTCATTGTCCGAATCGTGTTGGTCTGATACGCCGCTGCACGTCGGCTGAAACGCGCTGCGTTTAGACGCAACCAGTTTATCACCGCGACGAGCATCAGACGGCAATGGCGGCAGAACACGCCGTCCTGCGCGCCTCAGCCTTGCCGCTCCAGACCCCTGCACACACTCCGAGTACTGCCGTGGCTCTGGGTGACTGGGATGATGATGGTGTGGTAAGTAGAAGTAGAACGGTGCTGGTCTGGACGCTTTGCCATTCAGCTGGTAACAGCGTTCCACTTGACAGCATATGCACTATGACCGTGAACTACTACTACTACTAATAATAGTAGTAGTAGTAGTAGTAGTAGTAATTGTTGTTGTTCAAGTTTGTTGTTGTTGTTTTTGCGCCATTGTGCAGTAGTGGTAGGCTAACTAGCTGGTTACGGCGTTCCAGTTGATAGCGGTCAACGGTCATCGCAGGTGGCTGATTAATGGGCGTGGGAAAATACCCACGGCTGTAGTCAGCTGACAGTACGGTGACGTCATTCACTGAGCTCAGGCCATAGATGGAGGACTCTTGTGGGTCACGTGACCGTTCCAGCGTTTCCGGCAGCCTTTGTGGCAGAGCAGCGATCCCAGTACCACCCCAGCCGCGATGTCCGTACGACGTCACACCGCCGCCAGCGTACAGCTGCTGACCACCGGCGTCGGAACGCTCGCGATGCATGACGGGAAGTTGTCGACGGACTTTCTGTGACGTCATATCCATGACGTCATCGTCGTCGTCGTCGTCGCCACTTTGCACTGGTCGCACTGTCGAGCGCTGTTGACTTTTGGCTACCAACGACAGCAGCGACTGTGCGTGCAGAACACATTGATATCTGCTATGGATTTGTTTGCATTAAACAGAAAGCAGTGAAAATAGCCTTAAACTGGGTTGGTACGTTGGTGGCGTGACGTAGCGGTAACGCGTTGTGTCTGATCAACGAAGTTAACCTACGCCGAGCCGGGTTAGTACTTGGATGGGTGACTGCCTGCGGGCAGGTAAACCATCTCGGTATGTAACCAGCCGCCTAAGTCAACTCAGCCTTCCATCCCTCCGGGGTAGGTAAATCGAGTACCGCCCTATATGGCTGGGGTTCAGGCGAGGCGCGTTCACCTGTGTCGGGTGGCAGGTAACACTGTCTGATCCCATACGACAGGTGACGCTCCGTAGCTCTGAGATGGGCTTCCCATAAAGAGCTATAGACTTTAGGCTTAACCTTTAACCTCTAGCTATATGGGAGTGACCTGAGAAAGTTAAGCTGCATCAAGTCACAAGCACGCGATCAGCATTCAACACGTTTTCTTATCCAAAGACTTGAAACGAGTGAAAACGTGTGTGAAGAAAGCAGCACGTTGAAAACGCAGGGTGTGGAAAAGCCTTTATACCCGTATCTGACTGACTACGTCTATATGAACGTTAATTTCATCAGGTTTAGGCTTATAGCCTACTCAGTCACCGATCACGCTGAATGTATGGTACTATCTTAAATCAAATATTCACAGCTTATTCAGCCACTAAAGTTCGAAACATACCGAGGATTCTCATTTCCCATTCTGAGTTTCAACAGTAGGCTTATATCATAAGCATGTCTTGCTTGCAAACTTCAGCAGAATGTTTTCAGTATGTTCAATAATGAGAGCGTTGCACATGACAGTCGCCACCCAGTCTAAACTTGTTGAAAAACTGACAGCGATATTTTTAAAAAAATGCACTGCTGTTAGACTCACTATAGGCCTACAGTGTCCTATATTCACAGGGAAAAAAACGATTACATGCATAAGAATACCTTAGCGTCCTCAGATTCCGAATAGGATTGTGCCGTATACCAATGCGCTGTATTTCGCAATCCTTTGTCAATGCTGTAAAAACAAAATGTTAAAATACGCACAAAGTTATAGCGGCACACGCGAAGAGTATTAATTTAAAATTTACATTCTTTTACAAACAAAATTGTAATACCCCGTTTACACGATCGAGCAAACATCCAGCAAATGCATTCAAAATACATTTGCACGACGTGTGCTCTAATTGCTCGATTTTTAGTCGATTGATTGTGTAAACGGGGTACAAACTGACGCTGACAGTTACTGTATTGCAAATGGTAAGTTTTATACCAAACTGAGTAACATTATCGCATACTGTGCCCCCAAAACAATTTTAATACATGTAAATAAATATATTCGTGGAAGCACGAGATTTATTTAAACTTCACTTAACTTAGCCTTTCGTCCGTCCTGGATAGGTAAATCGAGTACCTGCCTATATGGCTGGGGTTAAGGCGAAGCACGTTCACTTGTGTCAGGTGTCGTGATCCCATATGGCAGGTGACGCTTTGTAGCTATAAGACGTGTTGTCATGATGAAGTGTAGATACACTGAACCTTTTTTTCTGTGGACCTGCTACGTATAAACAATATCGGTATTCTACAGTTAAAGGTGGTGTATATAGTTTTTATAGGAAACCTATCGCAGAGCTACAGAGCGTCACCTGCCGTATGGGGTCACACAGTGTTACCTAGTCGGTATTCGGTGTACCTACCCCGCCGGCTGAGTTGACCTAGACGGCTGGTTACGTACCGAGATAGTTTGCCTGCCCGTAAGCAGTCACCCATCCAGGAACTAACCCGGCCTTGCGTACAGCAACTTCGTTGATCGGACACAACGCGTTACCGCTACGCCACGCCACCAACCCAGTTACTGTTGTTACAGCCTGTGGCTAAACGGTCCGATCACAGAGCACGTTACGGCAGACCTGCTTGGTGAGATCTTAGAGCCGTAGGACTCAGAATCCAGCGGCTCCAGCTGTGCTGTGAGCTGTCTGTGCATCTGACGGAGATCAGTCGAACGTTCACCGGGCTGACTGTGACATTGGTGGTAGTAATGGTAGTCAGGCGGCTTCCCAGTCTCAGTAACAGGTGTGTGTAGCGAGATGTCACCGACCTTGGTCGCTTTCTGCTCTGTCCAGACGTTAGTAGGCCTATATAGGAGTCCTTGGTCCAGGCGCTGGTATGCAAAAGTCCTTAGTCGAACGTTGACCAGACTGACCATGACCCTGGTGGTGGTAATGGTGGTGGTTAGGCCGGTGCCCAATCTCAGTCCAGATGCTGGTATCTAGGAGTCCTTGGTCATTGGGCAGTTGGTCGTCCCTGGAGAACGATGGACCGACGGCGGCCGAGCTTCGTCTTGACCATGACTGCTTGACGGTGCCGATGAGACGCGTCAACAGTGACGTCACCTGCAGGCAGATATGAATATACACTGTACGTCATTCGTGTCGCATTGAAAATAGAGCGTTGCAGCACAAATCAGTGGCGTAGACCAAGGGGGGGGGGCTAGCCTCCTCCGCCCAATCATCCAGTCAATACATGAGCATACGTTTAAACTGCACTAAATGTGCCAATTTTGTCAGTTTATTATCGGGAAAATATTTAAAATTGTACTTCACCACCAGATCCTTTAAAAACTTAAAATGCATCAAATTCGATTTCGGCTGGCGTTCTACCCTAGACCCCGCTGCGGGAGCTCACAGCGCTCCCCCAAACCTACTAGCTGGATTTTAAGCGGTCTTAATTACTTGTAACAGAAGGGAGAAGAGGGAAGAAGAGACAGGAAAAGGGAAAGGAAAGGTAAAAAGGGGAGGAAAAGAGAGCGGAGAGACGAAAGAAAAAAGAATAAAAGAGGGAAAGGGAGACTAGCCCCCAATTGACATTTATGGCTACGCCAGTGCCACAAATGACTTTCAAGTTTAAACCTTAAATTCCATTACGCCGACTTTTTCCGTGAGTCCCTGCGAGGATGTCTCGCGAGAAAATTAATTTCGGGGATTTCTCGAGCTTGTCACGGAAAAGTCTCGGGCGTGGACCACGAAACGCCAATGTCACGGAGAAATTTTAGGCTTTCAAACCGTCTTGACATGTTGAAATGGTTTGATAGAGCCCGTGAGAAGCTCGCGACAAACTCGTTCTAATTGAATTTAGTAACGAGCACGACACGACAAACGAACTTCTGTTGTCACGAGAAAAAAAACGATGAAGTCGCGAAATTCCTCGTATTTCCTCACTGTCTTGTCACGGGAAAAATACGAGGAAGACACGCCGACACGAGGTCAACTCAGCCTTCCATCCCTCTGGGGTAGGTAAATCAAGTACCAGCCAGTCTGGTTGGGGATAAGGCGGGACGCGTTCTCCTGTGTCGGGTGGCAGGTACATAACACTCTGTGATCCCACATAGCAGATGACGCGCCGTAGCTCTGTGATGTGTTACCACTTAAAAGCTAAGCCTATATAAAAAAACAAAAAGCCCATGTGTCGCTAGGATAACCGACCGTACTGGTCGTCAGTGACCTTCAAAGTCATCTAAGGTCGATGAATTCATTTCATCTGAAAGGGCGTGTGTCACTTCCTTAATAGCAACCTAGGCCCTATCTCTCACTGTTTCTGAGATATGGTCAGTTCTCCATTGAAAACGCACAGTTTTTTTTTACCTAATCCATTTAACCCGAATTTGAAAATGTCCCCCTTGCACTAAATCGCTAAGATTTTGCATGCCTATGTTTAAGACCTAGGGCTAATTACACGTGTATAAAGTTTTCCCCTATGACCTAAGGCTCAGCCGCAATACATTCGTTACAGACGACGGACGGACGACAACAGTACCATAAGCTCGACCGTTACTTAAGTACGGTCGGCTAAAAAAGCACGAAGAAAAGAGCGCGAGACAAACTTGGAGATGTTGGTCGACTTGGTGAGGCTGCTGAGCGTTAGAACGAGTCGAAGTTGTACGCCAGTTGGCAGCGATCAGTCGACACGCGTAGATCTTGCCGACAGTCAGTTTGAACGCGCCCAGTTCTGTACGGAACACCGCCACGAACGCAGCATAATAAACAATTTACGGACAGGCGAGATAATACGACACGTGGCTTAATGGCTAGCATACATGCAAAACCGTTCTAGAAAAAATTATTTAAAAAGCGTTAAAAACGTTAAAACGTCAGAGAAAAAACGTTTAAAACGTTGATAAAAAACGTTAGCCCTAATTTGTTCAACTTTTTGTTTAAAACCTGATAATGTAGGTGCAGTTTAGCTACAACTTAACAAACAAACAAAATTTTATTCAATTTTAATACAACCTTGTGGTCACAAGACCAAGTATGGACTAAGTAAGTAAACCACCACCACTATAGCCTATCAATTCGTTTCTGTGACTTCAAAAGTGCTTCTGGACGTTTCTTATGAATTTTTAAAACTTTTTAAAAAATAAGAAAAAACGTTGAAAAAATAAAAAAGCATTAAAACGTAAAAACGTACCAAAAACTGAAATTCCTAAAATACGTTTAATACATGTGTGGTGGTTAGGGCGTCGAACTTGCGATACGAAGGTCGCGGGTTCGACTCTGGCCGGTTTACTGCCAGGTAACGACTCTTCGCAAGCTGTTCACTGACATGCCTCTGTCACCTAGCAGTATAATTTGCATACCGGGGCAGCGAAGTCAAGGCGGCGATTGTATATAGATGGGAATGCACTCTAGCTTTGCAATAAGCGACATAAACCTGCAGCGTGCGGTAGAAGAAGAGGCAACAGCTTCTTGGACTGGGTCGGCCAGATCTTTGAGATGGCGTGTCTCAGGTCAAGATCCAATCTGTCCATTTCCAGCGCTGTACCATGCACAACAAGCAAACAACATATGTAGTCTAGTAACAGTAGGCCTGCATCGTGGAACCATAATCATAAGTAGGCCTACTGGTGCTATTATTTATTCCAGTGCATATGCACCGTAAATATGAAAGGGTTTCTTTAACGTTACGCACTGTGAAAATTTACGTTTCACTCACTTCCTTAGGCCTACTTACTTACCGTAATTGACAGAAAGCACACAACGTGTGAAATCACAAAATGCCGGATGGCCCGCAGCTACCACTAAGCGTTCCACAGAGACAACTTTAAAGTTGATGACACACTGGCCAGTTTCATCAACTTTAATATAGCTTTTACAACCACAGGGAAAAAATATCACACCAAAAATCCGGGGCAAACTAAATGTGACGTCAGTCTTATACCCTGTGATGCAAGTTAGGCCTCGATGTACGATGTACATAGCCTGTCATAGCCATACTAACAGCCTACGCTTTAGTCTTTGCCAACTCTTCATGATATAGCGATCAGCAAACGAAAGTAGTATTGTAAAACAAAAAAGAAGTGCTGACATAATACGCAGCCGTCCGTTCAGTGTCTGAGCGTCACACTGCAGTCATTAATAGCCGCGTTTGATCACAGCACATGCAGTGACTATATGCGAGATATGCATCACTAACGTTCGGCGATCCTATCTTTGGACGTTATAAACTGAACATTGTTGACACACCGATTACTCCTTATGCCCTGGGGAAAGCTGACATCGTTTTCTGTTTATTTTCTGTGGCGCGCCTTTTCTTGAAAAGTCAAAGACTGTGGGGGCAAAAAACGTTCAAAATTTAATACTTCAGTACTTTTGGAAAACAGTAATGCTAAAGTGCGGTTTGGTGCATGGTGTAACTGTAACGTGTCGGACTGGTCACTCCGAGGTTGCAAATTCGACTCCCGCCCGGTTAACTGTCAGGTAACAACCTTGGGCAAGTTGTTCACACACGCGTGCCTCTGATCACCAAGCGCTATAATTTGGTACCGGCCAAAAAGGCGGCGATGCCCCGCGGCTGGGAAGGTAACTGGCGTCGCACTGGCCATGCGTCACAGACTCAGTGGTCCATCAATAAGAACTATATGGGAGATCAGCACCGCGCCTATACCCCAGATGGGGCACGGCCCGGTTTGCCTTTTTAAATGCTAAACTGTTATAGCTGCACTGTACCTGGACCAGTTTTGATGGAGAGTGATTCGCGAACCAAAGCGAACATGGTCGTTTTGAACTGAACCGTTCCATCGGAAGCAAGTGGCATGTTCATGCGAATTAGCTTCTGTATAATTACACCCACAGCAATATTCCTGTCCATCCGTAATTGAACTCACCTTATCAGTGCAATGTAGGCTACTCTACTACGTAAGTAAACAAGAAATTTGAGCTAATGCTCACTCTACGCGCGAAAGCCTATTGCAGTTCCGGTTCAGTAGTTTAGCTGAAAATTTGGGTGTTCACGCTAAGTTAATATACAAATACCAAATTTTCTATCTCGATCGCATAACGATAGAAGCGTGGCGTCACCTTGTGAATGATATAGACTTGTGTCGCAGTCCGAAATCGCCAAAAAAATCCATAAAACCCCCTATTTTGGCGTTCAAGGTCATTCAAGGTCATTGAATTCGGCGCCAGTCGAGAGCCAGTGTACGACTTCCTATTAGTGATTAATGGTAACTATAGGCCCTATCTCGCACTGTTACTGAGATACAGCGACTTATTGGCCAAAAATCGCAAATTTTGACCACCCCCTCTCATTTAGCGCCCTCGTTCAGAATAACCCCCTTCGAATTAATGGAAAAGTTTTACAGTTCCTGAAACTAGAGTCTTCCAGGCAGCCGACGGTGAAGATTTGGTGATCCTGGCTTGCACCGTTTGTGACTGATCCACCCGTGTGACAGACAGACAGACAGACGGACGGACTGACGGACAGACAGACAGAATTGCGATGGCTAAGACGCGCTGAAAGCAGTAGCTGCTTTCGCGCGTAAAAACTATCTGTTGGTACTAGGTAAGCATCTTTATAATAGAGGGGGTTTTTTCTGCGCCCGCCGCCGCTGGTACAAATAGTTCTCTACTTACGTATTATACCGAGTTAAATAAAGAGCGCAGAATGAAATTAGTTGCGTGATATTTCTCAGCAAAGCGTTAGTCAAAATGTAGGCCTATATGCTCTCGAATTTATCATTCTGTTAGTTGCAACTATTTACGTTATGGACTTGAAGTAATAATGTCGTAAATTCACTTTCAAATCTACACTGCAGCTGCACATTTTATACCGCTGATGACAGAAACAATTTCGAGAAAAAAATATACAAGAACTGACGCGATAAGCCAGTCTGTAGGGGCATTTCCTGCCGAAGCCAAGTGGCGGCTCGAGCTGTTTGAGCAACTCGTGCAGTTTCGAGTGATGAACACGTGCTCTATATGTAACAACAACAGCAACAATATAAAGATATATTATCGTACGAACTCATGCGATGCAATGTCCCAAAAGTTGCCGTATGTTTGTTATATGACTTTAAAATATTTTGCAGACGAAAGTAAGTAGTTTGTTGAATTTAATAACTTACGTAAATTCATCGAAAAACAACCTTTCATTGGATACTTGTTGACGTTTCGTTCGGCAACCGCTGCTGCCTTCTTCGGAACGACCGTCCGCCAGGTGTCGCTGCGGCGAACAATAAGTAGTGACGTCATAAACTGGGACCGCGTCAAGGTGATCGACAGAGAAAGCAACAGGATGGACCGATGGATCAAGGAAGCGATACACATCAGGAAAGAACAAGACAAGTTGATGAACCGAGACTAGGGGTTCTACCAACTTCCACACGTCTATGATTAAGGCTTACTTACTGTTCGCCACAGTCGTTCCGACGTAGGCAGCAGCGGTTGCCGAAACGTCAACAATTATCCAATTAAAGGTTGCTTTTCGATAAATTTATGTAACTTATTAAGACTAGTTATCGTCTCAACTTAGTGTTTGAACTGCCGGGGGGTTGAGAGAGTTCAACCCCCCAACTGTTTTTCCAAACCTCCCTAACACACTGTTAAATTATGTACAGGGGAATCAGCGATATACTGTATACATACGATTTACATCACAATTGTTCGGTCTCCGACCGTCGAAAAGTTCAACCCCGCAGCTAATTTTTCACAATTCAAACACTATCTCAACCTATATTATAAACTATTCAAAGACAGTTTGTGGAATACCAACACAGTAAGTAAGTAAGTAAGTAAGTAAGTAAAATGTAAATTTATATAGCGCATAAGCACAGTATGGGCATAGGCATAGGCGCACATCTTGGCTTGACGTGGCAGCGCAAGGGAATAAGTCAACCACAAAAGTCAAACTGGCATGTTTTGTGACCGCGGTTGAATCACTTTGGGTGTGTGCTAAACGAACGCAACGGTGATTTAGCACACTTACAACACAGCCGCCAACGGCCATTCAGTAACCTTACACTGTGGTTATAGTATATCTGGTCGTGTTTCACTGCACCCGTAAAGATATCAACCCGTTATACCATTTTTGCAGACATAGTGCCAGAGATATAGGCCTAAGCAACTGCAAGACAAGTAAAGGTGTCATGGGTTACAAAATCTGGGGGGTAAAATGTTGTAGTTTCCCGACAGATAAGTGCGAATTTCCGACAGAGAAGACTACTAGTGCTCAAAAATTCACTTGTGTTTATAAGTTCCCCCAAATCAAAAACATCATTTAGGGTAGGGGACTGGTGGTTTGCGGACCCCCCAAGCATTTGTGATTTTTTTTTCCCTGAATGAGTCCTGCATAAACGACTGATGACAACTTTTTGGTCCCCAATTGACTTTTACTGTGTAATCTACTCGAAATTCGGTCAGTTGATTCTCAGAAAAATCATTCAAACTGTTGCCAGCAGCACATTTTAAGGCTAAAGCGCATCAAATTTGATTTCGGCCGGGACTGCTTCAGACACCGCTGGGGTAGCTTACAGCGTTCCCCAGGCTACCTAGCTGGATTTAAGGAGAACTATTTCTAAGCGGAGGAAAAGGGAGGAGAGGTAGAAGAAAAGAAGGGGGTAAGGGAAAGACAAGAGAAGGGAGGAGGAAAAGATGGAAAAGAGAGCAAGACCCCAAGGATTTACTGAAATGACGCCACTGCCCCGAATGTGAAATTTTCAGTCCCAAATATTGCATTTTTGAAAAAAAATTGGACAACAAGAAAATCATTCAAACTGTTGCCAGCAGCAGAGACAATGAGGAAGAGACAATCGTATAAGCGCGATTGATGAATAATACCCCGTTTACACGATAAAGCAATTAAGCTAACATCAAGCAAAGATCGAGCAATTAGAGCACACGTCGTACACGTGTATTTTGAATGCATTTGCTGGACGTTTGCTCGATGATTGCTCGATGTTTGCTTGATTTGTCACGACGTTTGGGTTGATAAAGATAGAGCGACGGCCGCTATAGCCTATACACACGTACGTGGCGGCAGGATCGTAGAGCGCCCAGACGCGAACAAACTCGTCTAGTTGATGTGGCCCAAGGATGCTCCTGTCACGAGTCAGGTACTTGAAACTGTCCGTGATGACGGCCACAAACAGATTCAGCATCTGACATTTTGCAACAACATCAGCAGCAACATTTTCACCGCTTTACATCGCTGAAACGCTGTCACTCGGTGTTGGCAGAAAAGCACTCAATTAATGGCTAAATGGTTAAATGCTATAGCTCTTCATATGGAAAACCCATCTCAAGGCTACAGAGCGTCACCTGCCGTATGGGATCACGATCACTCAGTGTTACCTGCCACACGACGCAGGTAAACGCGCCCCGTCATAGACCGGTACTCGATTAACCTATCCCGGAAAAAAAAGCTGAGTTGACATAATGTTCAATGTCTGACACCGACTTTAAAAACACCACATTATTAGACGGCATAGCTGAAAGCATCAGTAATGCTGGCTATTGCGGCAGACGTTACAGTAACGTAGTCTGTATGTCTGTCTGTCGCGACCAATTCACACCTACGACGCCGACGCGACGCAACTCAACCGCTGAGTCGCGTCGGAGTCTTAGGTGTGAATTGGCGGCCGTCACACTCGTGCAACCCGCAAATACCCTTGACCAAAATGAGATGCCACCGTGAAGCGATTATCTTCAGCATTTAGCTCAGACTCGGTGTATACGTATACTACAGGGTGGGCCAAAACGTGGCGCTTTACTTTTGTTCACATCTTCGCCACTTATTCACCGATTTTCAAAATACTTTCACTGACACATTCGGCAGACAATTTGCAATAATGTGATTATTATGCGATATCACACCGCACCGTAAATGCGTCTCTACACTACCTTGTGAAATATAAATGAAATATACATTTATAACGATAATAACAAACAAACATTTTGGTAAATGTAAAAACACTTCAGACCAACATTGCGGTGAATGATCTGTATGACACTAAACCGTAGGTTTAACACAGTCTGGGTCATACGGAGCGTTCACCGCAATGTTGGTCTTAAATTTTTTTAACTTACCTTAATGTTTCTTATTATCGTTATTTTTTTTACCTACATTTATATTTTACAAAGTAGTGTAGAAAGTAGAAACGCACTTACGGTGTTGTGGGATATAATAATAATCACATTATAAAATTTGTCCGCAAAATGAATGTCCGGCACTGAATGAATTCTGAAAATCGGTCAATAATCGGCGAAGATATGGACAAAAGTAAAGTGACACGTTTTTATGGCCCACGGTGTATACAGGTGTAGTGAGAACAAATGTAACGTTGTGTTATTCACCAAGAAAGCGGAGAGAAAGTTGAAGGAAACGAAGTAGGGAACGGACAAGACGTGTCCACAGGTCGGAGAATGGTGGACGTCCTTTTCAAGCACGGCTGGATCACACGATTGACTGGGCATCGTCGACAACATCATCTCCACCCAATTGTCTAACGTCGCACTCCTGAGACGCAACAATTAAGATATACAGTACGACAAGAGAAGAATAATATAACTCGTGTCTTCTTCATTTTCCTATAGGTCTATTAAACTTTACGATGGCTACAATTAATACTAAAGTTTGAAATAAAGTTTGAAACTTCGAACTATATGGCATGGCACCATAACACAACATATTATCTCAAACTGTTATTCAATAATTTCCACGAAAATTCATAATCATTAGCCTACTCGTCTACACTACCACATGTACAAAGCCAAATTAGGCCTACCGTACGTGTTACAGAGTGAAACCAATAAAAATGCTGGGTGTCATTAGGACTATGTCTAGGCCTAGGTCTAGGCCTATCTATAGAGCTGTATACAAAACACACACACATCTTGATTCCCCGTATTCTGTAGACAAGAAACAAACAAAAAATAAACAATGACAATAATTAAAATCAAAAGTAATCTTCATTTGTCAACAACAACAAAAATACAAGGGAAGTAAAAAGCTGCTATAACTCGTCTAGCCATTATACTCTGTTGTGAAAACAACAAAAATGCCAGTCGTATAGGCGGTAAACAGGGGGACGCTGAAATCGCGAGACCTGACATCGCGAGACTGGACAACGTGAGACCATGTAGCAAGGGTGGACATCGCGAGACCTGACATTGCGAGATCATGTAGTTTAAGCACTAGATCAAACAGCGGTTGGACATAGGGACTGGATAGTCCTTGACGGATTATTACTGCTAAGTAGAAATCAGAAAACTGTCCGTTGACAACTAAAATGTTGACT
>Ga0209367_1009807_pt1 | contig 12927 bp, 15 predicted proteins | sample WorMetLIZISLAND2_FD_187412 | JGI IMG/M metagenome (GOLD analysis project Ga0209367, IMG submission 187412) | Marine gutless worms symbiont microbial communities from Max Planck institute for Marine Microbiology, Germany - Olavius geniculatus... ... | reverse complement strand
CTGGTGTACGAAATAATGGATGGTTCTAACAAAAGAGGACGACCTCACCGAGAATGGTCAGATGACATTGAGCAGTGGTGTGGGGCAACCCTGCTGGAGTTAAGCCACGCTGCCCTAGATCGGCAGCGGTGGGCAGCGATCGTAACAATGGCGTCAGACACCAACGGGTGTTGAGCCCACGGTTGTCAATGATGATGAGATGAGAAAGAAGCGGGCGGCTCGGTTCCACTCGCAGTCAGAAGCACCTCAGGCCCCCACAGGTAAACAGGAAAAGACCCAGGAGAAGGTTTCTTCCCCTCAAAGTGGTGCTTCGGACCCGGGTCGCACGGATTTTTACATGGCGAGCCTGCCAGGAGTCCAGTTATCTAGTCCGTCTGTCGATTTGGCTGCTGTTACAGATAGGCCTACTGATGATTTAACGACTGTATGCATTGATACTCTTGGTAATGTCGATGATGTCCATTTAACCCTTGCTAACAATGTAGGCACTAGCGATTATGCTTTGTCGAGTGATATGGGGCAAGCATTGAGTGCATTTTATGTTGTTAAACCACGTGTGGGTTAGATGAAGTCGTAGCATCTAGGATCCAGGATCGTGATAGTGTTTTTGATTCTCAGTCAGCTGCAGCTGATAGAGAGGTAGAACTGATTTCTGAGTCTATGCACAACTTGACCTCGGTGGGTGGTCTAACAGTGGCTGATAGGTCCCCGCCACTTTTGCTGACGCCTCTTATCGTTCTAGTCGCGCAATGTCGCGCCAGTCTGTTTACTCTAGGCATTCAGTTTCGTCACAGGTTCAAGACACTATGTTTGATTTTATGAAAAGTTTGTTGTATAAAGCTACCAGACGAAAAGCGGAGGCTAGAGCAGATGCAGCTAGGCGTGAAAACGAGGCTCGTGAGAAAACGAGATTAGAAATGCAACTGCAGCAGTTGCAGCAACAATTAGCAATGCGTACACCTATTGGTGTTATGTCTGTCTTTGTCTCTGCTCCGTCTGTCAGTGTTGCCACTTTGTCAGTTGCACTAATGACTGCTACGGTCATCGAGACTGATAACACTGATGATGTCGCGACACAGCCAGTCAGCGATACAGGTAATGTGGGTATAGGCGGTGCTATTCAGGCACCAGTAGATGTAAATATAGGTCAGTCTGTAGGCTTGACCGGGTACCCATCCTCTGATAGAATGTACACAACTTCTGTCCCAGCAGATAGGACCATTGTGTCTACGCAAGTTAATGCACCCACGTACACTACTACTGCTGTAGGCTTAGTAACAGATAGAGAGGTTAAGCCTGTTGCTGCTGTAGCTTTGTCATCTATCACTGGAGTGCAGCCACAGGATACTGGTATTACACCGCTACCACAAGCTAATGGTTTATCTGCAGCTGCAGCTTAGCCGCCACCTAGTAATGTGTTTGGTAGTAATGTAGCTGTGTTAGATTAGCAGTTTCAATTAATGTCAGGTAGAATTACCGGTGAATATGGATTTGAGACCAACACTTTAGCTACTGGTAATGCAATTCATTCGCATACAACAGCTTGTTAGCTGCAGTTAGTACAACTATGCCGGTTATCGGTCAACGGGCAATGGGCCCCGCATCCAGTAACTATGCTGTTTTTTTCTAGAGTCAGCGTACGGCCACCGATGGCCACGACCTACTCGCTATTGACCGCAAGGCCGAATGGTTATGCAACACCGTATTGGCCAGGGATGCCAGTTGTAAATCTTGTCTGGGGTAGTGACCCATTTTATGGTACATATCCTTTCCCACATAGGTCCGCTTGGCCTATGGTTTCAGCTGTGTATCAAGCCCCCGTCGCTAGTGTTGCACAGTCAGTATCAGCCCCACAGGATGTAGATCTGGGTCATAGCACTACTACACAGACTACTACTACTACAGCTAGTTTCGTCTCTGTGATAGACGCTTCTAGGCCCCAAACCCAGACTGACATGACTGCTACGACTTGGGTTGTTGGCGCTATGTCCGGTCCAGCCAAAATGGAAGTGGGTCCAGGTTTTCAGCCGACAGCTGCTGCCGTGCCTAATGCTGGGCGTTCGACTACAGTGGCCGTGGACCCAACTACTACTACTACCACAATCACTGACCTACTCTTGTCAACAAGGCCATCAACGGCATCTACGTCTGCACCGTCGATCCAGATTGCGGGTACTCGCGCTGACGTGACATCGTCAACGTCAACTGCTGCGCCGCTGGACATACCATGACTTCAATTACTGCTGGTTCGGCTGCATCATTATCGGTGTCTGGTATTGCTGTTCCAGCTGGCGATCCACCACCACTGTCAAGTTCGTCCACACCAGCTGTTGTCATGGTGTCAACTACTGCTGCCTCAACAACATCGCATGCTGCTCCTGTCGTCGTCGTGCGCTAATTTCAACCTGTACGCCCGTACAACGGTTCAACCAGTTGAAAATTGTTCCGCGAACATTATCGTCGCGTAGCCAAGGTGAATTTGTGGACGAGCAATGAGGAGCTGCTTTCTCACCTCACGTTGGTGTTAGAGGGACCGGCTGTCGAAGTCTTCCGGGACTTCGACGAGACCTCACTGACCGCTCTTACCGATTTGTGGGCGCCTTTGGAACATCGCTTTGGGGAGGTTGACGGGGCACGTAAGGCAATGCAACGATTCGAGGCAAGAAAACAGTCCGAGACCAAGTCTGTCGTTGAGTTCGAGCAAGCGCTTCGCGTTTTGTATAGGGAGGCGTGGTCAACTGCTCCTGCCGATCAACGGGACTCGGCGCTCAAACGACGTATTGAAGACAGAGTGTACTTGCCGGAACTGTCACAGTATCTACGTTTGCACTGTCCTGATCTCAACTTTGAATAAACTGTCGAGCGGGCGCGCATCTATGCTACTACGGTCGAGTCAACAAAGCCTAAAAAGTCTGTATGTGTTGTTGGCGATGCCTCGACTTTGCCAGGGACAATGAGAGACCTGACACCGCTGGCGGACTAACTTAAGTCGATGGAGGACCGGTTCGAGAGACTGTTACGAAACAAGTCGCCAGCTAAGCCATCAACTCCACCGCGGTCACCATCACCAAGTCTGACGTCGCCGCAACCACAGCCGGCAGCTTCGTAAAGCCAGTCACTATGTGGGCCGCGGTCAGCTCAACAATCGTCAACAACAACAATCCGGGGCAGCGAGGTCCACGTTTTTATGGGCCGCCGGTTAACAACAACGGCTACAACAACCGTGGTGGCTGGAATGTTGGTCAGCAGGGTCAACGTTTTCGCAGTGGCGGCTCCGGCCCATGCTTTCGCGGACCAATGCCGCCGCCGCTACAACCTCCCTCGCCGCAGACTTTTCCGGTACGACAGATCCAGAACAACAGTCTGCGCGGCCCAGGTTGTTACGTCTGCGAGCAAGTTCGCTGTCACAGTCTGCTACATTCATCCAGTGAGCAATGCGGACAGCGCTTCCTTACACCCAGGTTGGCTTCAACGTCGCCAGTCCGCTTCAACCAAGAAAGCGGTCCCCGGAGTCCGACAAAGGGCGCCCGGGCTCCGCCCGCCATTCACTAACCCGACCGCCAAGGTCCAGTCAACAGTCGACTGACTTTCACTTGTCCCAGTTTGAGACCGTAGACCGGACTGTTACTGTTACTACTGCTAATGGTGCAAACCTACCACTGACTAATAACTGTGTACTTGCACCATTTCTTTCAAAATTAGTCTCATACGGTACTCCGTCTCTTGTGATGCTACCCGCTTCGATCTTAAATGGCATGGCTCCAAATATTGGGGTGACAGTTAACTCTTGCGTAATGCCGATGATGATGGATAGCGGCGCAGAGGTTAGTGTAGCCCCACTAAATATCATTAAAAGCTTCGATCCACCTATTACTATCCCTTCTTCTGGCCAAAAAATTAGGACTTTCGGCAATTCTACAGTGCACCTAAGTAGATAAAAGATGGGCGAGCTGCTTCCGTACTTTGGGCCCCGTTGTCAGTTATTTAAACTTGTACTGTCACCCCCTGGTCCACATAGTGCATTTGTTCAATGTACTTTGGCCTGGGAACGAGTCACCTGACTTACCGTCTGCACTGCAAGGTATGCGACAGCACTTTGGCCCGTTGGAATGCATCTCGGTCCCACTTAGTTCAGGTAGCTGACGCGCCGCTCTGACCTGTTTACCTGTCGCCCCCCTCGTCTGCAGTCCATAGTACAGTTACCGCCCTGGCACCCCTCTATCCTACATAGTTTAATAGTCCTCTGTCACGTCCCCCCTGTTTGCTCGTGAGGCAGAGGACGCCATACTCAGTGAGATGTTAGAATATGGTGTGATAGAGCCATCGAACTCTCCATGGTCGTCTCCAGTTTGCATGGTTCGTAAGAAAGACGGCTCATTCTTTTTTTGTATAGATTATCGGAAACTAAACGATGTGACCAAGAAAGATACTTTTCTTATTCCAGATGTCAAGGACGCCCTGGATAGCCTTCGTGGTGCTCGTTACTTTGCTACCATCGATCTCCTTTCCGGTTACTGGCAACTTGGTCTTACAGAGAGAGCTAAAAAACGCTCTGCTTTTGTGCCCGCCGCGGGCTGTTTCAGTTCACCTGTATGCCGTTCGGATTGTCGAATGCACCATCGACCTTTTGCCGTCTGATGCGCATTGTTCTGTCCGATCTTTTGTACATCCAGTGTCTCTGCTATCTCGATGATATAATCGCTTTTGCCGATAGTCCAGAGCAACTTATTGAACGGTTGGATAATGTTTTCAGTTGTTTACGTCACTACGGTTTAAAAGCTAAGTCTTCCAAGTGCGTTCTTTTCAAATCCCCGATCGATTTCCTTGGTCATTTGGTTTCTGCTGATGATATCGAGCCACAACCTGATAAGCTCAATGCTATTCGTAACTGGTCCACTCCGCACTGTTTCCGTGATGTCAGGGCTTTTTACGGTTTGTTTAGCTATTACCGGAAGTTCGTAAAGAATTTCGCATCTATTGCCGAAACCCTCTCTCGGATGACGCGAAAGAACACGCCTTTTACCTGGACCGATGAGGCCCAGCTTTTTTTTTACTGTCTAAAATCTGCTTTACTTGCCACTGAGACACTGGCTTACCCGCACCCTGACCTTCCGTGCATTTTAAATACGATGCTTCGCATGTCGCCGTTGGCGCTGTCTGAAGCCAGGTCGTAAACGGTGTGGAAAGGCCAATTGCCTTCTTTTCCCGTGTTCTTAACGGATCTCAGAAGAATTATTGCCCGACTCGCCGAGAACTTTAGGCAGTTATTTTTTTTGCAACACTTTCGGCACTACCTCCTCAGTACTAAGGTAATCCTTCTTACTGACCATCATACACGTAGTCTTAAATGGCTAAAGACCTTAAAGCGTCCGGAAAGGATCCTGGTCCGATATATTGAGACCTTGGCCGAATACAATTACGACGTCAAACACCGCCCCGGCCGTCTGCATTCTAACGCAGACGCTGTTTTACGTCAAGCATGCAAGCAATGCTGGGGACGGGTTGCTCCACCAACGTGGATAGATGAGTGTGAGCGTGCTGAAGAGGCTGTAGACCTTTTGTCTGTCCACACCCTTCAACTCCTGCCCGAATTTACTCATTTGGATTTTGCCGAGAAACAGGCCGAAGACCCAGAAATTGGAGACGCTTATCGCGTTTTGCAGGAACGCGAATCTTTCCCCAGACGAACTGCGTTCGTTTCTTTTGGAGTCCCGCCTGCTACTGTCCTTACGGCCTGAAGTTTGTTTGCGTGATGACGTCTTAGTCAAAGTACGAGACAATGTAACTAAGCTCGTTGTGCCAGTAAGCTTACGGCATAGACTGCTTGATTTTACCCATGCAGGCCCCACTGCTGCCCATTTAAGTGCAACACGTATGATCAAACAGCTAAAGCCACAATACTACTGGCCAAGACTAAATCGTGACGTAAAGCTTTGGTACAAGCAGTGTGCCCAGTGTACACAGAGTACGGGAACACCACTTCGACCCCATGGTCACTTGCAGAAGATACAAGTTGGTGCCCCATTTGATTTCGTTACAATGGATATCCTCTCTGGTTTTCCCACAGCTTCAGACGGTTCTAAATATATCCTGGTAATGGTCGATGGATTCACCAAATGGCTCGAGGCGTATTCGTTACCTGATCAAGAAGCATCTACTTGTATCACCGCTGTTTACAACGGTTTCTTTTCCCGTTTTGGCCTACCGGGCCAATTGCATTCGAATCAGTTACGTAATTTTAAAGCCTCTCTGGCAAAAGAGCTGTGTAATATCACGGATATCTACATGTATAAGACAAGAACAGGACCATTCCATCCTCGCTCTGATGGTTTAACCGAAAGAGCTAACCGTACAATTTTACAGATGCTTCGCACCACCACTCAACAACACCCCAACGATTGGTCCACCCGGTTGCCATCACTTCTGTCAGCGTATAGAATGACTGACCACTCTGTGACGGGTATAACCCCAAACTTCGCTATGTTAGGCCGAGAGGTGTTATGTCCGTGTACATTGATCGCAGCACCACCACAGGCTACACCGATGTTCACAACGTACAACGACAAATTCCAAGAGACGCTACGAGATGCACATCAGAGCGGTCGTGACTCGCTAGGAGCACGTGCGCGTACTGAGAAGCGTTATTTTGATAAACGTGTCAAACCGGTCAAGCTGTACTTAGGACAGTCCGTCTGGTTATATCCGCGTCCTCTTATACGTCAAGCTAGGCGTAAGTTAGTAAACTTATGGAGTGGCCCATGGACGATAACTAGGTTTTGTTCATCGATTATGGTAAAAGTCCAACATACAGTCACGCATCGCCGACAGATCGTGCATGTCGATCGGCTAATGCCGTGCGAAATTCAGTCCCAACCAGAGTCGCAAACGGTCGAGCTAGGGTCGTTAGTAAAATACTAAGTTAGCCAAGATGTCAGTGAAAATAATGGCGTGCTCAATAGTTCTCCTACACCTAGTGAATCGTTGCCACCTGTAACTACGAGGTTAGGACGAGCCGTCCGGAAGCCGGCACGCTTTCGTTAATTTACTAGGGAATACCCCAGTAATTGTACCATTAAATCTACTGCATATTGGTGTCTGTAAACTGATCTATTGTGTTACTTTTGAATACCGGATTTAGCTAAGTGTTTGTTTGTTTGTTTTTGCTGTAAGTAGCTTCAGGTTTGAAAAATTTTAATTGTTTGGTGTCGATCTAACACCTGGTTTTACGTTCCGCACTATAGGCTAATTACACCCAAAATACCTATTTTTCACAATTTTATACTTCCCCAAAATACTTACTATCATTGACTCTTACCTTTTCTCTATCTTTTAGTGTAAGCTATGATCCGATAATTGTTTATGTCAGTCAGTGACAATGTGACAAAAAGGAAAGGCGACGGGAACTACATTCCTTGAATTGTTGGGCTGTCGGAAAAATTGTAATTTTCCGCCCACATACTTTTCAACACCGGACGCAAAGAAATACTGTGTCTTCCTCTTAACGACAGCTCTGAACAGCGAGAAACTTCACTCAATACCATGACCCAACCCATATAAATAGCAATTTGTTAAAAAAAACACTGCCGCACAGATGGAAAACTAATTTCGTGGCTATATGCTTTAAAATCTCACTTCCAAAAATACACCATATCGGTAGTCGGCAGATAAACACATTTCAGAACGCTATATATGTTGCTTAGTAGCGAGCAGTAACACATATTAACAATATAACGCTTAAACGAAAAATTTACTCTCCCGTAGGGCAACGCCATCTTTGTCTATTGAGTAATCGACCCATAAGCAAGGAAGTAAGGAAATAAAATTTTAAAAGTTTGGGTAAACAATTTCACCTTAAAATGCAGCCTATAACTAAACACCAGTCGGCATAATTGTACTTATTATTGATTACAACTTTATAAATAATTAGAATGAGCTAATGTGCTCATTAATACTACTAACAAAAAGAAAATTTTCTTACTTACTTAATTAAAAATTAACGGCGTCGAGAATCAACTTGGGCCTACATACTTGTTGTTGTTTACATGTTGGTTGTTTACAAACAATTGTGTAAAGTAATCAAAAAATTGTAAAAATAGCTGCATAATACACCTTAAACAGTAACCTGTTTTATTTTTTTTAGTTAGCCGGGGTAGAATTTCAATATTTTAAGACCCATCTCCCCCCAAAAAAACATACTATAATTATTACAATCGGCGTGGTAATTTTATTACAGTAACCGAGAATTTTTATGTTATCAGACAATAAATTATTACTGTCTATCATTATTTTAATTGAAATGATTGCCGGACTAATTAATAATTGTTGTACTAATGACGATCGACGTTTATGCGCTACCGTTATTTGCAGCGCATTTTCTATAGCAATAAATCCAGAGACTAGTCTAAGGGAACTAAAATTATATGTCATTTTAGAATAAAAAAAGCCAAAACGCAATTTCGGGAATATTTTTCTATAGAAAGCAAAATTGTTTATTTTCTTTTGAGACTAGACTCTTAGCGCCAGACCATTCATGGTGTGTATATTTTTTCACTTATGATGTGGTTTTTACTTATATGATGAGATTATTTGCACTGGTATGTAGACGTTATAAGCACCAAAAATCGACACGCAATCTTTTACGCCATTATCGCGCCAGCCAAGATGTAGACTCTAGACAGATAGATTAGCTTTCATTCCAAGTTCATTACCGTTCCTAGCACTGATATCGACACCAGGTATTTTCCCTTAGAGCAAGATGAGCTACATTACACCAATCAACGATTCGGACACACGTACTGTCTATTTTGTTTAAACTGTAAATTTTTAACCCATTATTTAATGATCTAATGCATTTTTCTGCCGCCCCATTAGAACGTTTACTTTGGATAGCTGTAAACCTGTGTTTAATGCTCAATTTTTGTTTATTGTAGCGAACAATAAACTTGTATATCCTGCTGCCCTGTCGCTCACTATTACCGAGGACGTTCCATAGTTACTTATCACAGGCGCGCGGTAGCGCAGCCCTGTGTTAATGTCGACCGGCTAAGTCAAGGGAGAATGGCAAAATTCGACCCCGCGCAGATCCGAAACCCCTCAACCGATCGACACAAAATTTGAAACAGATGATTGCGTCGGCGAGTCGACCCACTGTGCAAAAGTTCGTGCAAATTCGTCCATTGGGGGCCTCTCGGCAAATGGGTGAAATATAACGAAAATTTTTTCTCCGATATATATATACCTTTTTTGTTGACCGACCCACAGGTCAGACCGCCCGGCGAATTTTCACGCACGATGGCTCAAACGACGCGGTCTCACGCAAGGGTGTGCCTTTTTAGAAGTAGAAAATTTTAAGTTAATATCTAACCCCTGAAAAATCTCCCAAAATTCGAAAATTGGGCCCAAAAACAAACTTTAAAATTTTCGGCCAAAAACGGTCTTGCATAAAAAATTTCACCTATAAACGGCCCCTAATCGTCATCGTAGGCCCATAAAAGTTGTATAGTGAATAAGCAATATGGCGTCGGGAATTAAAAATATATGGTCTTTTTGGACCCCCTGCCTATAGGTCACGTGACACGGAGCATGCGCTGTGAAATTTTGGCCTTTAACATGAACAAATGCAACTTTGAGGCTTTATATCTTCGTAACGGTGCAAGATAGACGTTTGGTTCCAATGAACCACCAACAGGAAACCACATGTGCCGAGTCCGATGGTCACGTGATCGATCAAGTCACGTGACCCCAAAAAGTCAAGCTCGTGACCCCATTATCTTTAAAGCGCTATATCTCCGTAACGGTGCAAGATAGGTGCATGGTTCCAATGGACCACCAATAGGAAACCACATATGCCGAGTCCAATGGTCACGTGACCGATGACGTCAAACTCGTGACCCCAAAATTTTTGAAGCCCCGTATCTCTGAATCCGTGCAAGATAGATGCATGGTCATCATTACAACCAATAGGAAAGTGCTCACGGCGAGTCCGATGGTCACGTGATTGATAACGTCACGTGGGCAAAAAAGGTCAAACTCGTGACCCCGAAATATTTGAAGCCCCGTATCGCCGTATCTGTACAAGATACACACATAGTCATCATAGCCCACCAATAGGAAAGTGCCCACGCCGAGTCCGATGGTCACGTGATCGATGACGTCACGTAATCCCAAAAGGTCAAGGTCGTGATCCCAATATCTTTGAGGCCCCATATCTCCGTAACGGTGCAAGATAGATGCATGGTTACAATGGACTGCCAATAACCCTAGTGACATACGACGTCACGTGACCCCAAAAGGTCAAACTCGTGACCCCGAAATTTTTGAAGCCTCGTATCTTCGTATCTGTGCAAGATAGATTCATGGTCATCATTGACCACCAATAGGAAAGTGCTCTCGACGAGTTCGATGGTCACGTTTCGATAACGTCACGTTACCCCTAAAGAGCAAAATCGTGACCCCCAAAATAGTCAAGGTTCAGTATATTCATGGCCGTGTAAAGCAGATGCTTTATAATTGACCATCAACATAAAAACTTTGTTATTATTGTAATAAAACAGCAAATATAAATGTACAAAACATCAGTTTATACACTTGTTAACGGCCACATGCAATGAGTGACACATCGAAAACAGCAAAAATCATAAAAAGGTGATATTGTTCAACAGCACATTGACAGTTAGACGATGTGATGGTGAATGATATCAGCTTTTAATGATTTTTGCTGTTTTCGATGTGTCACTCATTGCATGTCGCCGTTAACAAGTGTATAAACTGATGATTTGTACATTTATCACTTTCTGGATTATAACTGTTGCCGTCGTTTGCGCCGTTTCATCTGGCACGGCTTTAAACATTACGCAGCCACTATAAATGACAAATTATGGCCAAAATATGAATATTGCCTTGAGCTGTTTTTCTGGTTATAGTTTTATGGTCAAATAAAATAATTTGAAAGGGGAACATTAGAATAGGCAACGGAAACAATGGCATTTTTCACTACTTCATGTTTACTTTTGATGTTCGGCAAATTTCGCAGATTATTGAGATATCTTTGACATCTTGGATGATAGTTTTCCAGTAGAATCTAGATACTATTGTTGGTAGTATCCTGCCAGTACTGAAATGCTTATACAGGTTATGCCACTTTAATAGTAATTTATCTTCACGTTTATGAAAAATGCAGAGCTGATAATTTTCGTTCCTTACTCTTTTCTCTTTTTGCGTTTTCGGAAGTGATACTTTATAGAGTAATCTATTTTCTAAAAAAATAGTTTTCAGATAAGAGTCAGGTTTTTCTGTCAATTTCCTTATTTCCGGTTAATTCTTCGTCTTTTATATATTGAAAACTACGTTTAAAAAATTCATCCTCGCCGTAATCTGTTTCTGTAATTTGAGGCATGTTAATCATAGTATGAATTTTTCCGCGGTATTTTGAATATTTGATTGATCGTTGGAAAAATCTACTTTTTGTACTTCCTCGAAAATTCCGTTGGTTGTTTTATTTTCTGTTTCCAGGTTTTTAAAAGTAGTATCGTCTAGATTATCGGTAACAAGATCATTTGCCGACTTATCTACAAGCTGATCGCTATCGTTTTGCATTTTAGCTGGCTGGTCTAATTGCTTTGTCGCCTGTCGTTCTGCTATATGGGTACTTCGGCGTAACGTTGTAGGCTTAGACTGCATTGTTTCTGGGCCATATTGTAGGCTGTAAACTGTCCAAATTTTATTTTCGGACTTATTTGTGAGTAACATAAACTCCTCATCGTATAGTCTTTTAGGTGGCGTGAATTTCACAAGGTCTTCCTTTTTACATCCTCGCCTATTTTTGATAAACAATCGGCGACGGTATTTTTACGACCTGGTAAATAGCGCAATCTCATGAGGAATTGGCCAATAAATGTCATGAGTCTGCGCTCTCTGTCATTTATTGGTTTATAAGTTTGAATCAAAGCTACGACGGCATACAGTGAGGTCTAGTTGTAAGAAAATGGTTTCATAATGTTTTAAACATAACCCAAGTGCTAAAAGCTTTAATTGGTAAAAGGGCATTTTCGCTGCGTTTCCGATGTTGCAAAAGAAATATAAGCACATTTATGCGGCGATCCGTTATCTGCATGCTGTAAGACCGCTCCACCAATCCCACTTGCAACTGCATCTATGTATAGGAAGATCGGACGATCATTTCTAATTGGTTTAAAATAGGCGTCTGTAATAGAATTTCTTTTAGTTCCTCCAATTTTTTGGGCATTCAGGTGTCCAAATAAATTTCAAATTTTGTTTTAATAAACGTCGCATATTAGCAATTTTTGTGCTAAAACACGGTATATATTTTCTAAAATATTGCATTAGGCCCACCAATCTGTGCAAAGACTTACGACTTGAGGGAGCAGCTATACGCCTAATAGCGTCCATCTTTGTTGGTGATATGCTAATGCCTTGAATACTTACTGTAAAACCGAGAAATTCGATTTCATTAAAAACTATATTAGTTTTTGGTAAAATTCAGACGAAGATTATTATCTCTTACTGTACGAAAATTAATTTTTAAATGTTTTAAGTGTTCGTCGATTGTTTTAGATACTATACTCGCATCATCAACATACGTATATAAAAAGTGGTAGTATTCCTTGTCTTGGAATACTCGCCCAAGCGCCAAGGCAAAAGCTGCCGCGCTTACGTTTCGGCCCATGGGTAGTACCGAGTACTGGTAACTTATGCCCGTTTTTGGATCTGTAAATGAAGTATAATGACAAGTTTCGGGGCTTAATCGCACACTCCAGTAACCTTTGTAAAAATCATTAGATGATATATAGTTGGGGCTACTTGCCGCTAAATCGGCAAGTAGTTCGTCAATTTTTGGCAATGCTACGATAAGATGTTTCAAGATAGCGTTTATAGGTCTTAAGTCAACTACTATTCTACTATCCCCAT
>Ga0209367_1009806_pt1 | contig 12928 bp, 5 predicted proteins | sample WorMetLIZISLAND2_FD_187412 | JGI IMG/M metagenome (GOLD analysis project Ga0209367, IMG submission 187412) | Marine gutless worms symbiont microbial communities from Max Planck institute for Marine Microbiology, Germany - Olavius geniculatus... ... | reverse complement strand
TTTTTGTTGTATTTTGTGCCTTTATATGTTATAATTTGTGTACAGTTTTGGGTAATAAATAATGTATATCAATACATTGGGTGACTTCACTTTTTGACTTAGACTTTCGCTGAGACTTTCGCTGAGCTTTAACTTTGGTCTAAGTACCTACTTAAGTCAAAAAGTGAAGTGATTTCGCTGAGCGAAAACATGGCGACTAACATGGATAGTTTAGAAAATTAAAACAGTCTGGTGCCAAAAATAAACTACATAATGGCTACACAGTGACGTTAAGACGTTACTTAATTACGTCATTTGCGTGTGCGGCGCAATTAAATAAGCAAGTCAAAGCGTAACTGGTTGATTTTTTTCCTGTTAGGTTTACCGGTTTTCCGCCATTTTTAATCGTTTAGTTGAACTTTGGTCTAAGTACATACTTTAGCCTTCAGCTTTAGCTTTGGCTCAGCGAAAAAGCTCAGCGAAAGTCTAAGTCAAAAAGTGAAGTCGCCCATTGTCTTGTTGATGTTTGCTGCAGACTGTGAAAGCAACAGTTGCAGTGTGGAACGTGATAGCAAACTTGTTTGTGAAAGCGCACGCAGACAGCAAACTCGCTACAGAGATTCTTGCTTCAGCAACATTGTTTGTTGATATGATCATCGTCCCACCGAGCGAATTTCTCAGGTGAGTTGATGGCTGATGTTCGATGCTTTGAATTTTAAATTGTGTTGCAGCATACTTAACAGGTACTTATGCTGTGATTGTACACCATTAGTGATGGTTATCATCATATGCATATTACCTGTACAAGGTGCGGCAAAAATAGTAGATTCCTAAAGTTTTTCGCTGTTTTCTCAGCAACAGTTTGGAATTTTAATTTGAACTTTTACATTATTATTTACTGAAACGTTCTACATCCAAGTGCCAAATCAAATATGATTCTATTGAAAAACAACTAAGCTATAGACCTTTTAACATGACTGCCTACCGATTTTTCAGCATTCAAAAATGTTTCGTCTAGAACACCAATTTAACATCGTTGAAACAACATAGATACATCACTACAACAGTGTGTTAGAGCTTTAGAGTGTTGAAAGCAATCTTTATAAATGTCGCACTAATGGAAATGTTTAGCAACATGCAGCTCTTGTGGTTAATAATTTTTTCAGTTTTTTTTTGCGTTTCCCAGATGACCATGTTAGCATTGGTGATGATAATAATAGCTGCTGCTGATGCTGGTGATTTTGCAGCTGCTGTGTTGCAACGGAATCTACCATGCAGCTTTGGCTTCAGCAGGTTTGTTCATTTTGCTGTCTTTTATAAAGCAGATTCACTTTTTTGGATTTTTGCAGTCTGTGAACTAACGTATTTGCTGACTTGGTCGACATGTATTTTGCTTGATTGACTCTGCATTAATGATTTAATTTTGACAGTTTTTAGTTTTGTCCACTTGTTAGTGTTGACAAGTGCCTGTGCTTATTTAGTCATTCTGCATGGGTGGGACATTTTATAATCTCTAGCGTACTGTGCATGATCATTAACAATTTTTACGCGCGAATGCAGCTACTGCTTTCAGTGCATCTTAGCCATCGCAATTCTGTCCGTCTGTCTGTCTGTCTGTCTATCTGTCCGTCCATCTGTCATATTAGTGGGTTAATATTTAGTGTCACGGTCAGTACAAAAATTTGTGTAGCATAATTTTATTTTTCTATTGTATTACATTGTTCTAAAAAGATTACTCTGAGATTACTTGGATAAACGTGATTTGTGTGATTTTGTTATTCATATCTCAAGCAGTTGAAACATGGAGCTGGTTTGATGCTTATTGTCGCAGGCTGAGAAGCTGATACTAAGTGACATGCTACACTCTCTGGTTGCATTCTGTCGGACGTCGAAGCACGTTGAAGTCACTCAACTGTTTCCGCTGCTCTCTGCTTATATTTGCTTTTATGCTGATGATGATACCATGCCAGACTTGCTGATGAACTGGTGGGAGCTTTTGTTTACTCTAATTTTACTTTGTATTTGAAAATAACTGCAGAGCTATTGTTGAATGCGAAGGCCTGGAAAATGGAATATTGCGGTCATGCGTTGACGTCTAAAATTGAGATGTCTGCTCATTAGAGGTTTTTAACAGTATGTTTTTAAAAGTCTAAACCATATAGCTCTGTATGGGAAACCGATCTCAAAGCTGCTGAGCGTCACCTGCCATATGGGATTACAGAATTTTACCTGCATATATATGCATCCGATTTACCAACCCCAGAAAGATGGAAGGCTGAGTTGACCTTGGTGTTGGTTATATGCCGACATGGTTTACGTGTCTGCAGACAGGCACCCGTTCGAGTAGTAAAGCCCAAATTCCGTTACGCCAACTTTGCGACAAAGTCACGGACACAAGTCATGAAAGTCCGCGACACAAATCATGTCGCCGACTTTTATGATTTGTGTCATGGACTTTGTTGCCAACTTTGTTGCCGACTTTCCCCGTGCATTGCAATGGACTGAATTCCATTAGAACGACACAAACGGGTTCGTTGCGGACTTGTCACAGACTTTGTCGCAAACATCTCGACATGTCGAGATAGTTTGTGTCAGCGACTTTCATGATTTGTGTCCGTGACTTTCACCGAAACTTCATGATTTCATGATTTCTCACCATTTGAGTCTGCGACTTTTCCCACGGGGAAGTTTCGGTGAAAGTCAGCGTAATGGATTTTCGGCTTAACCACTTGCTAGCAAGCCAACCGGGAATCGAATTCTCGACCTCTATATCATAAGTCCAACACCCTGTCATTACAGTACCAAGCAACTTTACATGCTATGTCGTCACCATTTGTTTTTCATTGTTGCCAGCGATATTTTGTTGATATTGATGATATGTCTGTCACTCTCGCTTACATTGTCAGTTTCTGCTTATCTACTGACTTTTAGTTGATTAGAAAGGCGCAAATGATACTCTAGTTATTATTTGATGGCTATTTTATGTTTAATAGGCCTAACTTTACCTTACCTGACACGATTAGTTTGCTTGACATTTTTTGTAGTAGTTGAGTTGTTGCATATATGTTTATTGGTTTGTTTGTACTTCAAGTACGATTTCATAATACAGGGTGGGCCAAAAAAGCAGGCCTGTTTCAACGTTGATAACTCAGCGATGGTTACCTGTAGAAAGGCGTGTGATATGTCAAATGTTTTAGAACGTTGTAGACAAAAAGGGACGAACTTGCTTAACAAATCATTTAAATATTCTTTGCTTAATTTACATAAATTTTTATTATCCCTGAAAATAGGCATTTGCCTGCACACTCATGTGCCCGAGTTCATTGAACTCAAGAACTCACTGCCAAAAAGTCCAGATTTAAATTCTGTGAACTATTCAGTGTGGGGCATTGCAACAGATAGCGTGGTCACAAAATTTCAGTAACTGACCAGCTAAAACGTGCGCTGATCAAATGCTGGGCTCAGCTGATTCTGAACACATTGACTCCCGCAATCGATCAGCTGCATAAAAGAACTGATGACGGTTATGAATGCAAAAGCTGGGCAACTGCCTATGTCGAATTTTGTCTAAACTCAACGTATGTGTTAATGATTGTTGATATTTTATCGCATGCTGAATGAAAATCAACTGAAATTTATGTGTTGCTGCCAATTTAGCATGATTTTAGCGGTGGGGCAGATTTGTGTAAATCAGACAAAGAATATGTAAATGCTGAGACATGCAAGTTGTACACTTCTTTTGTACACAATTTTGAAGCTTTTGGCATATTACATGCCTTTCCATTAATAAACATCGCTAAGTTACAAAAGCTCAAATATCCATGTTAAATCCATGTGTTAGAGTCAGATTTGGCAGAATTTCGGGGATGACAAATATTTATGCCAATTAGGCAAAGAATATTTAAATGCTTCACTATGCAATTTTGTCGTTTATTCTTTACAGTATTTTGAAACTTTTGACATATCACGCGTCTTTCTACTGCTAACCATCGCTGAGTTATCAAAGCTCAAACAGGTCCGGTTTTTGGGCTCACCCTGTATATATATAAACGTGATTTACTTGCATGCTAAATAACGAGTTTGTTATTTTCATATTGAGCCTGTGTGTTGTAGCCTGAATGCAATGCGTCCACTGCTAGTTGATAACCTGCTCAATCCAGTGGTTATGAGACACGTTCAGCTTGGCATTGCACAACTTCTCTCAGTTGTTTTACTCAAGGTTATTGCATTGCACTCATTCGTCACATTTTTCTTGTTTAAGACATGACATAAAATTTAAGTAAGCAATTCATGTAATTGTATTGGTATTCTACTTTTTACTTATAGCTCTGTCACTGATTTTCATTTTTTTCTGTCTTTTCCCTCACTTTCCAGAATTATTTTCTCCCTGACCTTTTATTGACTTTCTCTGACCAGACCACTCAAATTCCCTGACTTTTTTCAGTTTTCCCTAACTGGTGATATGATGCGATGTGACAGACAGTAGAAGCGTCAATGATGAAGTCCGTGCTGGACTTGCTGCGTAGCTTGGTGCTGCTTGTTCAACCCATCGATTCTGTCATCCCATCAGCACTTCAAGTCATCTGCGCCAGACTCCAGACCATCGTGAGTGCAGTAGCCTAACAGCAATCACTCGCCTGACTGATGTTGTGTTTGTCATTTGTCAGTTTCCACTGTATTCAACTAAAGGAATTCTCCTTTAGTGAAAACACTTCAGCAGCACTTATTAAGTAAGTAAGTAACTAAGTAAGTTTGTATACTGCACAATGTCACTGGGGTGCGTGGGGTGGGGTGGCTTCAAAGCTAGGTTATAGAAAAATGCAAAAAGTACAGATGACAAGCATTATAATACATGAACGTATTCTGTTTATTTTTGTTTTGATTTTCTGACGTGATCTTGGATGGGTGACTGTCTCCAGACAGGTAAACCGTAAACTCTCTTAGTACATAACCAGCCAACCAGATTAACTCAGCCTACCTTCACTTCAGGTACCGTAGTTAAATTGAGTGCCGTCTTACCTGTACTGGCTATGGGTGGTACGTGGTACACGTTTAGCTGTATTGGATGCCTGGTACCACTGTGTGATCCCATATGGCAGGTGACGCTCAGTAGCTGTGTGCAGGTGATTGATGTTCGTAACTCGTTGTCGGCTGGTGCGACGTCGTTCAACGACCTGACCCTACTATCCAATGACATTCCGGCAATGACGAGGCGTGAAGACGAGCTGGAACTACGCATCTCTGACGACGATGATGACGCCCTCGGTCGGTCGGAAGCAGTTTCGTCTTTGCTTTCTTTGCCTTTATGTTACCACTAATGCGGCTCAATGCATCGTGCAGTGGTAGCGGGTCAAACTATCAATCACGAGGTTGCTGGTTTAACTCCCGCCTGGCGGGTAACAACCCTGAGCAAGTTGTTTAGAGTTTCACACACATGTGCCTCTGTCACCTAGCAGTATACATGTAATTAGGTACCGGCCTTATCGCCGTGAACGTATTGGCATCGTATGGGAGAGGTGTGGCCTACCAGCCGGCACTTATATAGCTGAGTTTTGTTTGCACTTAGCCTACTGCCAGCTTAACGTCATTTAAACGGAGATGAACACTGACCTCAAAGTCACAGAGCTGTGGGAGAGCATGAAGACAATTGGGCCAGTTTACGTTTTAGTAGTTTAATGTCAACTAGAAAACTACCGGTATGTCTGCTGTCATATTGTGTGGCCGTTCGTCTGATATTTGAGCTGAAAATTGGCACATCGGTCGCACCTGCTGTGTAGAACTTTCGCACAGTTTTCCGGTTTTTCTACATCATTTTGTTTTCAAGTTAGGAGCCCATATAGGATGGATGGACTGGACATGTAGTCATGTACTGTGTCCTGTTAGAATGGCCACACAACAGCTACCTATTTCCGGGGCGCTGAAATTGCGAGACCTGACATTGCGAGACCTGACAATGCGGTACCAGATCAAAAGTTAAAATTACCATGGTTATGCATATTTTCTCATAGACAGCATACGATGGAGACGTTTAACGTTTTACTGCTGGAATGTTTTTTCGTAATACTGATGTGTTGTGCTATTTTGCTGATATTTTTCTAACTAAACGCATGTCACAGTTTATGCAGTGTTTAACTGACTACGGGTTACGTGGAATTAAAGTTACTTTTATGCATCATTTAGCCTTACTTTATGTTGTCAGAAGCATCATAAAACACTAAAACGATACAATAAGATACATGAACAATAAGAAAGTCTTGTGATGTCCACCTTTGCTATGTCATGCAACGTTGTCAGGTCTCACGATTTCTACCCTTGCAAGCTGGTGCTACATTGTCCATTCTCGCTATGTCAGTCCCCACAAATATGATGGTCTCGCGATGTCAGGTCTGGCAATTTCAGTTGCCCCCCCTATTTCCATGCAATCTGAGTGTGAGTATTAACAGCAGTAGCGGTCTAGTGATGATAACTATGATGGTGAAACAAGGCGATAATGAGAAGTAATGATGAGTGTGATCAGCGCATTATTATATAGGGCTGCGGAAAATGATGATTAATCACGGGATTAACAGTTGAAAGTTTTCTTAACAATTGAGGAAGTTTTAATCATCGAAATTGAAAGTTGACACCGATCATTCTGTGACTGACAGAGCGATCTCTGAGCACTGCGGAGATGCAGCTGCTGAGTCTGAGCAGTAACAGTGGTGGAGGTGGCGCATCACCTCGCCTCTCAGCATCATCATTTGTTCGCGCTGCCCATCATTCCACCACGGACGTGCCAGATACTACAACAATCACCACCACTAATACTACAACAACGACTACAACTACGACAACCACGGCAGGTGCTGCCACTAAAGCTGAAGTTGATGTGGCATTTTCATCTTCATCGGAGTCTGGCTCAGACTGGGACGAATGGAGCAACACTGAACAGCTGGTATGGTTATCGTTTAACTGGAAATTAGGGGCAGGGCCCAACGTGAGGCCGCCCTGTGTCGTAAGTTCGATTAGGGGAATCTAGAATGCTGCTTTCTCCTTAACCCTTTAGCGGATGTCACTAAAATTTGCCCTCAGTTCCTTTCAGGTAAGGATTTTTGCCCCCTCCAATTTTAGTCTTGGTCCACTGCTCGGTTTGGAGAAGTGGAAAATAAAGAAAAAAGAAAATAAACAAAGTGATAACATTTGACTTCGGATATGGGTGGCCTTATAAACTCACTGGTTGAAACAGTCAGTAGTAAACTATAAACTACATAAATACATCAATTTGCATTTTCTATTAACTTATTCATTAACGTTTCAACAACTGCTGCTGCTGTGTGATAGAGATTAGGAAGGCAGCGGAGGTTGCCGAAACTTGAAATTACAGAAACAAAATTTAATAAATTTTTTATAGTTTATTACATGGTATGGTGTCTACACTTTTTTGGCTTCAGATTTATGTTTCTGACAACATTAAAGAGTTATCTTTTGTCTATACATTTGATCTGCATACATATAAATTTTTTACTCCAATCTCTGATGTTCATAACCGTTTGTTTGAAATAGACATGTTATCAATAGTTATAACAGTTACTTTATTGTGGCTGGGCTTTACTTATCTGTCTGTTTTGATTGACACATTTTAGTGCAAAATCTTGTGTGTAGATAATACTTTTTCTTTTCTTCTCTTGTGTTACTCAGCTATCTTTGCACTGAATAAACCTGATATTACATAATTACAGGCAGCAACGTAGAGCTGAATAGTCATTCTGTGTAGACTTTTTGCATTATTTGCAGTGTTGAACTTAGTGAATTGAGTGGGTAACACTTCTTTTCAAACGTTAACAGATCAAAAATTGAAACTTTGCATGTAAGTAGTCGATGACGAAAGGAGCTTAGTACAATTGTATTGTTAGTAAAAATCGGTAAATTTATTTGATACATATGTGCCCAGACCGCTTAACACAGTTAAGCAGGAAGCTACTGTATGGTTATTGTTAGTTTGGGATGAGGCATAAATTTTTTAAGTGCACTGATAGTTGAACACGCTTTTGCTGCCGAAACGGCGTCGAGGACACTGGACATGTAAGAACGTTGCTATATATATGTGTGATGTATGAGTTTGTGATGGACGTCTGCAGGATCCGTCTGAAGTGACTGACGTCCTGATCGGATTCGTGCGACGTCTTCGCGAAGAGTCGTCTACTAGAGGTTCTCATCCACATATGCATACAATGTGCAAAAATATCTGTCAAATTGCAGAATCATTTTATCATTTCAAAGTTCTTGTTTATGTCACTGAGGACATTCAGTCATAATGATTAGAATAAGTGAATACTGAATAGACAGCAGATAATTTCAATTTCAATAATTACGTGTTTTATTTGTCATTGCATTGTCATTATGTAACGTTAAGCAGATCAGTATTATTTTAAAATGAACCAGTTGAGTACTTGGTAAAATGCATACCTTTGCAAATGTATAGAAGGTCGGATCCTTTATTCATACAAACAACGTCTCTATCTAGCTGTTTCTTGCTATGTTGACAATATTATCCATTTATATTACAAAGTTACATTGCAATTTGCAGTATGTCAATTTATATAATGCAACAAGTTCTACATTTGAATTTTCTCCATAAACTAATCAGTTTATTTCTATGGTGACTTTTGTCACTCTGTTTGTCAAACAGGATTTGCTTAAAAACGTCACTTTGATTTTTTTCGTGTCATTTTTGTCTTGTTTTCCCTGACTTTTGTTCTTATTAATTATCAAAAAAGACACCATTTTAGCAGCTATTTTCCAGTTTTCCTTCCGATTTTGCCAGGGTGGGTGAAGAGATGGGTTTGAAATTATAAGTTTTATGGGCCAGATGCCTATCATCTTGCTGCGTCAAAGAACTGCAAGAATTTTGTTATCGTTGTCGTTAACAAAATTATTTTTTCTTTTATTTTTGGTTGGCAAGTTTTTTTGGTGTAAAGTATGAATGACTTGCTATACTCTGATATGTTGAAGGGTGTTCGTCGGAGTTTGCTGCATGTGTGAGTCAACTGTCGGAGATGGAAAAGAATCAAATCAGCAACATCTTGGCTTAAAGCTATCTGCCATGTGAACTGCTGTTCCACACTCATACTGGCTATTTCTAACACTATGTCTGCGATGGTATAATGCGTTAATAACTCTATGGGTGAACTGAAGCGTGACCAAATGAATCACCATTCGCAAGTGTGGAAAAAGTGTCCGTTAAACCTATGTTTGGAGTGTACGAATTCATTTAATGCTCACTTATCTCACAACCTACTCGAGACTGTTGTTTAACATACATGTAGGCTGCTAACTGCTGGTGTTGATTCCACGTGGACATCTCTGGTGTCTGAAAGCTCTGAATCTACACAGGGAGACAAATGTCGGCGAAAAAAGGTGACGGATGGCCCGGGTAATTGACTGTTTTATTCTCATGTCCCCAAAAAAAGAAAACAACAAAATGCTGAACTCAGAAAATTCGTAAAGGTTCGAAAGTGCTAAGGCAGTCGAGTACGTGTTTCCTTCGTTACATAATAGCAGGAACGCTAGACTAAACGTTTCTTTGCCAAATAGTTTTTATTTCATCTCTCTTTGTTTCACCCTGTAGTTTGCAGTTAGTTATTGCATCACTGTTCGTGTTTTATTCGTCGTCGAACAACTAGAAGAGTAGAATTAGTTAGCACAGTATCGTGGCCTGTATGTAACAAAGAAACTATTGAACTTTTCTCAACTTTAAAAGGTGGCTGCTATCCATTATAGTGACTTGGTGGTGTAACGGTAGAGTGCCGGACTCATGATTGAGAGGTTGTGGGTTTGGCTGCTGGTCGAGTCACTCACTATCAAGTGGTTACTACTCAGATGGGTGACGTCTGCAGACAGATAAACCATTTTGGTATATAATCAACACCATGGTCAACTCAGCCTTCCATCCCTCTGGGGGAGGTAAATCGAGTGCCAGCCTGTCTGACTGTGGTTGTGGCGGGGCACGTTTATCTGTGTTGGGTGGCAGGTAACACTGAGTGATATCCCATATGGAAAGTAATGCTTTGTAGCTCGGATGGGTTTTCTGTTGAGAACTATAAACCGTGTTTACTTTTTTACTTTTATGTCACGATAGTCATCTTAGCTTCAGGGCAGGAGTAGGGGCCTAAGTGATTATTTTGATCTACGTTATGTCCTATACTATCCCTTGCTAAACGGTTTTAGAGTGTTTTCAGGCAGGCCTGATCCCATAACATAATATTGGGATGCTTATTTTTGTTTCATTAGCACATTTTTTTCAGTGCAACCGTGTGGCACACTAGACTTTTTTTCTTGAGTGCATTTGATTTACTCATTGTCCCAAAAAATCGGGATTTACGCTCGGATATATTTAAATCCAGTTCAGTGATACCGTTCTATTAAATGTCACATTTTCGATGGGCTTTGATCAGTGGTGGGTAGACGTTTTTGAGGGAGGGGCCAAATGAAGCCTGATCGAGGTGCCAGAAATTGAGCCAAGGTAGGGAGGGACAGCGAGACCCTTCTCATCAGTTAGGGATTTGACTGTAAGCTTTCCCAGCAGGGTGTAGGAAAAAAGTAGAGTGTTTTCTGCAATTTTAGCAGTCAGAATGGCGTTTCTAAACACTCTAAATGGAATCTTTCTGCTGTGCCAACCAGAGCAATTTCAGTATTTCCACAGTCTGCGTTCTGACAATAGTCGTGACTAATGACCGTCTGTGTGGCCTGGGGCCATGGCCCTCTCTAGCCCCTGGATCCGCCACTGGACTTGGTGGTATTTTTGCTAGTCAGTGTGAAAAGGAGTGGATAATTGCAGCCATTCTTGCTTATTTTGTGCATGTTATTGTATTTTTAATTCAACTATCTGCACTCTAGTCTGCTGTAGGTAGGAAACTGCAGCGTGTTGTTAACTTGTTACATGTTGTTTTGCTTGTATTCAGTGTCATTCTAAACACAGTTATAGCCGTCTTTATGCATTCGTGATCCTGGTTTGGTTGATCGTGTGATTACTGTAGTTTTTCAGCCAAGAGCTGGCGGAGCTATAGCTGGTTTGCAAAATTTTGTTCTGGTCTTTGCTATTACATTCGTAACCTGCTGATATACGAGGGCCATCTCAGAAGTTTCCGGCCTCAACATATTAGACAACAATATTTTCCACAGTCTACAAATTAACGAAACGTGCATTCTTTACTGACTCATGTGAGTCTGCTCTGGATATGACGTCATTGTAAGTTATGTAAGTCATAGAGCACTAAACCGAAACGATTTGGAGTGCTAACGCAAACAGCATAAAATCCGGCTCGCTGTTGCATGACAATTTTCCAACCTGTAGCTGGATTTGTGACAGTGGGGCTCTGTGGCATCTAATTTTGTGAAAACCCTGACAAATACTCTTATGATTTTTTTTCATTTGCATATGCAAATAAACGATACCTTCAATTTGTGCCAGCCAAGAATAAAAGCATTTGAGTGCATTAAGATTTGATTCAAATATGAGGGGCGGTCAATAAGCTTTGAGTCTCAATATATTAGTCTAAAACTTATTATTATCAGTAAAACGTATCTTTTTTGCATATTCATGTGAACAAAGTGTGAATGTGACGTCAATGTAATTTATGACATGATAGAGCATTAAGCTGAAACGATTTGGAGCACTAACGCAAGCAGCATTTGAATCAAGCTGGTAGTTGCATGAAACTTTTTCAGTTTGTAGATGGATTTACTAAAATGGGGCTTCATGGCCTTTGATTTTACGAAAGCCCTGCAAATACGTTTATGATTTTTTATTTGGATCTGTGAATATACTATAAGCTAATCGGTGGTAGCCGCAAATATGAGGATTTTAGCCAAAATACGATGTAATGCCAATATTTGACGGTTTCAGAAAGATTCTATTAACAAGTTAACTGTTAGTTATATCAGTTGTGTTAATGAAAGGCCAATCAGAATTTTTGACTAGTTACATGGGCCTCTCATGGGCTGTGGGCTGCACCATCCCCTAATTTTGGCACTGCAGTCCAGTTCAAAGTCTACAGTTATCCAGCTGGCTGTTCGTGACTATGACTTCGTACGCTAAGACCACTCTGCACGAAGTAATGATCAGATCTCATCTCCAGTGACTATTATCTGTTTTGAAGTCTGAAAATCGACCATGGTGGTGTCCGCTGTCCTCGATGATGAATAACTCAAGCCTCCTCTCTCGTTGACGCTGGAAATTGGTTTTATTTAATGCTGCGTGATGACATAAATTACCATGACGTCATATCCGCAGCAAACTTACATGAATCGGTAAAGAATGTATGCTTCACTGATATATAGACTGTGGGAAATAATATGTCGAGACCAGAATCTTTTGGGATGGCCCTTGTATTTGACTAGGCTATTTCATTGAATCACCCATACAAACCTGAGACTGTTAAGGCGTGCGATACGAAGCATGATGCGCTCGAGCAGCAGTTAATTTGTAGTTGAACTTAGTCCACCAAAGAGAAGAGAACTAAAATTGGTCATCAGCGGTGTAAATTTTGTAATTTCAGGCCTAGACTCTCTATATTCTAGTAGATGTTTTACTTGTATTGAAACAGTTATATCAAGATGTCTCAAATTCTCAGTACATGTTTCTCTATTGTATTAAGGTATCGATGTATGCCCCAGTGGCGGTTTTAGGCTTGGGTCGGGGGGGGGGCACAGGCCTCCCAGTTTCGTTGCCACCCATAACTTTTTTTGCAAATATAACACAAATATGTGATTTTTTTGCGTTTCTAAATTTTAGAAAAGTGGATAAATTTGCGGCTTCCATTGAACGTCCAAAAACCAAAAGTGCTTCAGCTACAGGAAGGCTTTGCCCCCTGACTCCCTGACCAGGAGCTCTGCCCCTGCACCCCGCTGGCGGCTCTGCCCCAGACCCCTGTTATAGGCTCGCGCTACCGCGCTCGTCATGGGGCCGTAC
>Ga0209367_1009804_pt1 | contig 12930 bp, 10 predicted proteins | sample WorMetLIZISLAND2_FD_187412 | JGI IMG/M metagenome (GOLD analysis project Ga0209367, IMG submission 187412) | Marine gutless worms symbiont microbial communities from Max Planck institute for Marine Microbiology, Germany - Olavius geniculatus... ... | reverse complement strand
GCCGTTCAACTGAACGAGATCAGCTGATCCAAGTTCAACTTGGTGCAACATAATTCAGCGTGAACTCGGTTCAACTCTTGATCTAGGTTCAGCTGAACCAAGATCATGAACGACGTTGGTGCAACTCACCCTAAAGTATTTATTTTGAGTGATTTTTGGCAATTTTTGTCTGCAAAAAAATGAAATGCGACGAAACGGATGGAGATAGACCAAGATGACCTGCGAACAAGAACTGCCATAGGCTCTCGTGCATCTCATGAGCATTAGCTCAGATTTCTTGTTTCAGTCAGTGAATGCAATGATGTCAGGGTTACTTTGGCATGTTGCCCCAAGTAGAGGTTGCTGAAACACTGTTTTTCTCAACCTAGGGACAACTCGAGACTTGCGAGTTTTCTCTTGGTATTAGTGGTTGTTGTTGCTGGAAATGTTGTAGGACAAGGCCGATAAGAGAATATCATGGACAGAAAGATAATCCAGAAATGCTTTCAGCTAGTTGTTGTTGTGGTATGTAGTCAGTTGTAGTTGTTGATTGACTGTTATAGGGCGAGGTCGGGATGATGATATTATGGGTGGTCGTCGAAGAGACCCTTGGGACGAAGGGTAAGCTTCAGTCGGTTGTTAATAATGGTTCTGTAGTATTAATAGTAGAGCTGGTATCTGTTGCTTATAATCATTGGGATGAAGGGTAAGCTGGAATATATTGCTTGTCTTTTCTGTGGGTAACACTTCGTTGGTCTTGTTCATTTTTCAAGTTCCGATTATTGCATTATTTATCGAGTTATTCAGGAAGACTGAGTGGTTTTTCGGGGTACTTGCCCAGGTGCTTGTAATGTATTGTGTTGTACAGTTATGGTCCAAGTAATTGCAACTACGACTGTGGTGTAACTCAAGGCAAGATTTAGGCCGTGGTGTCACTGGTTTTCATGGTGTTGCTTCTGCTACAACTATGGTGTAGCTGTAAATAAGTAAAGTAAGTAAAGAGTAAATTTGTATAGCGCATACACAAAAAGATCTGTGCACTTAATACATTTTGTCGTCAATATTTTGCAAAAATGTATGTCTTCAGCTGACATTTGAAAGTATCGAGACTCAGTTCTGGGTCACGAAGACTGTCTGGCAGCGAATTCCAAGTCGACGGGCCCGCCACAGAAAAGCGCCGACGACCGAAACTGTTCAATTGATAGCGCAGTACGACCAACTTCCGCTGAGTGGCAGAACGCAGATGTTGACGGCCAGTGACTTCTGCTGTGAGTGTACAACTGTTCATCAAGTACGGCGGAGCAGTTCCATGGAGACATCGATACATAAGCACTGCGAACTTAAATCGTACTCGATCGGTGACATCAAGCCAGTGGAGCTCGTCATGCATTAGTTGCGACAAACCACTATCGTACTTTTGAGTGTTAGTGACAATGCAGGGGATTGCGGGCAGCTGAATTCATCACTGTCTGCAACTTGTCTGTTATGACTCTCGGCGACTCAGCCAGCACAGCATTACAGTAGTCGACACGAGATGTCACAAATACTTGCACGAGGGTTTTAGCCGACCCAACGTCCAACGACTGCCAGACACGATGAATCTGAGATGAAAGAACCAGGTAGCACTGTCGACTGAGACATGTTTCTCAAGACACAAATCAGATGACATAATAACTCCTAGGACACGTACGTGTCCACTAGGCTCAGTGGTGTCAGAGCCAAGCTTGATTGCCGGGCCACGACCATCGAGTTTACTCAGACTGTACTTGGAACCCGACCACAGGAGTTCTGTCTTCTTTGTATTTTGCTTGAGGCAGTGTGCCGACATCCAGTGATTGATATCTGTGACACAGTATTCAAGTTTCCCAACAGCAGTCGGCGTATCATCGCAACGACAACGATCACTCAACTGCGTATTGTCGGCAGAAACATAGTTGACGCCGTGCTCATCAGCCTTCTCTTCGAGGTCAGCAGTGTACATGATGAACAACCATGGGCTGAGTACCGAACCTTGTGGCACAGAGCACATGACGTGAACCGTATACGACGTACTACCGTTATAAACGACTTGAAATATTCTGTCACATAGATACGACTGGAACCACTTCAACACAATGCCACGCAAGCCGAACTGATGCTCGAGCTTCAGTAACATGAGGTCGTGGTCCACGGTGTCAAAAGCTGCTGTGAGGTCAAGGAGACAGAGGGCGGATATGTCCTTTTCATCAGCGGCCTGCAGCAACTCGTCGAACACCTTTGTGACAGCCGTTTCTGTGCTATGATACAGATGGTAGGCTGACTGTCTTACAGGCATCAATGCATTGTCGTCTAAATAGGCCCGAAGTCTGTATAATCCTCTTCAATACTTTGGAAAGAAAAGACAGATTAGACACAGGTCTAAAATTCTTTGAGTCGCTGACATCGAGTCTGTTCTTTGTTAGCAATGGACGAACCACTGCATGCTTGAAGTCGGATAGAAAAATACTAGACACCGGAGACTTATTGAAAAACAGCGCGATGAAGGGCGACAACAGCTGACCTACGTCCTTCACTAGACAAGTTGAAACCTGATCCAACTGGCATGTATTGTTTAATGCCGAGCCAGTCATCTTCTCTACTTCGTCGTGTGTCACTGCAGTCCACTGGGAAAGTGTTGGCGTCACCTTGAGTGGAACATCATACAGTGGCGTCGTCGCAGCGGAAGCTCGAACTGAGTTGACTTTGTCCTTGAAATACGTGGCGAACTTGTCAGCAGTCTTGCTACCAGTCTCCTCGGTTACTGCTTCACCCAGTACTCCGTGTTGTGTATGCCACAGCTTCTGTGAGTTGCCACTGTTTGCCAAGATCGTGGTGCGCCAGAAACTGAGACGTTTGGCTTCATGTGTTGTAGTTATGATCGGAGTGGTGGCAGCTATGACGGCGGTCTAAGTCGAGGCAAGAGTAATGACAGCTACTACTATTACTACTACTACTACAACTACTATGATGGTTAAGCTGTGATGTGTTGTAGTTACGGTCGGAGTGGTGGCAACTACGACAGTGGTCTAAGTCGTGGGAAGAGTTATGATCGTGGTGTCGGTGGCTATCAGAACTCGCTGTCCCATGGCGGCGGTGGTAGTTATGAAAGCAATGGTCCAGGGGGCAGCAACAATCAGGGTCGTGAGATATCACGGTCCATGTCAAATGACAACTGGAGGGAGGTCGGGAAGTCATCACAGTTTACTGACGAGGAATATCAGCGAGGTAGTGGTAGCAGTGGTCCTGGCGGAGGCACGTCTCGTGGCTGGGGTAATTGCTCCGTTGTTGGCTTTAGATACAGGCTGGCACAGAATACGCTGTGTTTTTTCAAATTAAAAAACCATCTCATTATTTCTGAGTCTCTCAAAGAATTTGTAGACAAAATATTCGTTGCTTACTATCAGTGACGTAATTCTTTTTATGTTGTATTTTTTGTTTGTTTTTGTAAATATGCATAGTGTTTCATAAACAGGCACCGTTTTCTTTTTTTTATAACTCTGTCAAATGGTGACAAATTGATATAAATTTTTAGTAGATGCAGATGGACCAATAATAATTCAAAATATTTAAACAAACTGTGGCTGTTAGTTGAATATTTGTCGTTAGTTGTCATGTAATGCAGTCGCTACATCTGCTAAAATTTTGTGGAAGTTTACTGCTGCCATTTGACAGAGTTATAAAAGACAGAAAAAGAATGCCTTTTTATGAAACACCATGTAGTGTAAAATTAGTTGTCATTTGTATAATGTGTATTGTGTATGTTACCTGCACGTAAAGAACTTTTGTAACCACGCCTGCATTTTATAGCCATAGTCAATGCTATTAGTTTTTGAAACCATGACTGAACGGCTATCTGAGTAGAAGACAAGGGTGTAACACTTTTTATCCACAACAGAAGCTACTGCTTTCAGCGCATCTTGGCTATTGCAATTCTGTCTGTCTGTCCGTCTGTCTGTCACACAGGTGGATCAGTCAAAAACGGTGCAAGCTGGGATCACTAAATCTTCATCGTCGGCTTCCTGGAAGACTCTAGTTTCAGGAACCATGAAGCTTTTCCATAAATTCGACAGGGGTCACTTTGAACGAGGGCGCTAAATGGAGGGGTGGGAAAAATTTGCAATTTTCGGCCAATACGACGTTGGCAGAGCGAGACAGGTCATGCTTTCTGGCGAGTCCGAGTGAAACACTAGATAATTAGCTGCCGGTCGTTTGGTGCCCTCTGGCGGCTGTAAAAGAAACATTGTTGTTAGGATGGGTGAACTTAGATTTTGTTTTACTGGGCTTTCAAAGATGCACCGCTCTTGCACGTTCCCCATTGCGTTAGCAGGGCTTTTCTGGTTGATGCACTGTTCTCTATTGACACTTAGTAGTTTGACACTGTTAGTTGTAGTGTGTCATGGTTTCTTCCATGAGCTGCATTTGCACTTGGCTTGCAACTTGCATTGGAACAGCATTCAGATGGCATTTCTGCAGCGGTCACAAAATATCCGAACTGAGTTACTTGACAAAAAGAAAGGCGGGTTGAAAAACAGTCATAGATATGGTAGTAGTCGTTGTTGTTGTAGTATGGTAGAGCTGGGCTGTGATTTAGAAACTCTAGCTGCTTGTGGTAGTATTAGTACTGTTATTGTAGTACTTGTAGTTAGTAGCATGTATGTATGCGTGTGCTTAGCGTCGTCGTCTCGTAACTGGCGTGAGTCACGTGACGTGGATCGTCGTGGCAACAGTGACTACGACAACACTCGGTATCGCTACAATTCGGACGAGTCCGGTGGCAGTGGGGGTGTTAGGAGGATAGAGCTAAGGCGACCTCGACCCCCTGCAAACACAGCGCTGGATGAAGACTCCACACAAGGTAGTAGTTATAGTAGTGGTAGTCGTAATAGTTGTAGTCGGCTGGGGATGGAGATGGTGTTAGGAGAATAAAGTTGAGACGACCTCAAGCACCTGCAGCCACAGCAGTATATGGAGACCCCACACAAGGCAGTTGTAGTAGTAGTGATAGTAGTGATTGTAATAGTGTTAATAGTTGCAGTCACAGCATTAGATGAAAGCTCCACCCAAAGTAGACATCGGACATGCACTAATAAGGCATTGGCCAATTGTTGGCACATTATTCTATGAAACTACTAATACAAGAGACAGTTGATTACCTCCGCCAAGGAGGTAATGTTTTTACGGGTGTTTGTTTGTTTGTCTGTGAGTCCACGCGATAACTCGAAAAGTTATGGACAGTTCTTTCTGAAATTTTGAGGGAACGTCGGACATGGCGTAAGCTACAAGTGATTAAATTCTGGGGTGATCCGGCAGGAATCCTGGATTCTGGATTACTTTGAAATTTTTGTTACCATTGCGTTAAAGGTGGAATATGGATGATACGGGAACCGCTGCAAAACCAAAGATGGTGACGCCACCTGGTGAATAGCATTGTTTTGGCGGAGGTACCTGCAAGCTATGATTGCTTTTTAGTGTTAGAAATTTATTTATTTTCAAAGTTAATCTTCTCCGCTATTTCTAGAGAGGAAGTGAACATTGAAAATGGATAAATTTCTGATGGTTATGGTCTCTTGTATCGGAAGTTTTGCAGAATTGTGTGCCATCAGCTGAGCGGTAGGTGCAGTGTCTAAATTTGTTTCGATTTGTGGTACTCGATCCAGTTATTTTTGCGTCATGTAACTTTGCAGTTTTCGGCTCATGCAGCTATCGCAGCATCACGATGCCATTGTGAAGGAATCATGTGTAGCTAATTGTTAATGGATGTCAGCTGGATAACTGAACACATTCAACTGCCAGTTCAGCTTGTCTACATCATCTCATCCCGGACTTTACCAGCACTTACGCTGCAAAGATTGGACAAAGTGTTAATTACTGTTCCTCGAATGGCACTAGTGTTGTTAGCGAAAGCGTTCGGTGTTAGTACTCCTTCTGTTTGGAACTCACTATTTGGTCGTCAATTTGTAATGCGCATCGTCGCAAACATGCACACGCCTCTAATGCACTGTCATAGAACTGTAGATCCACCCAACTTGTCATCATTTTTAAGTAGAGAGCTGTCAAATTAATGCATTAATTAACACGTTAATGCATTAAAAAATTAACACGCGTTAAAAAAATTAACGCACATGCGTAAATGTATAAAATTTACTAAATTCTGTGAAGCAAAAGTTCCAGTATTCCATTAGCTTGCAGTCATTTGACAATCGAATGAATTCACGTAACTAAACTGTAGTTGCCGTTTCATCACTACTGTAAATAAATATTATTTTGATGATAGGCTAATGGATTTCCATGCTAGCGATGGCATCAGTTATTATTGAAAAATTTTTTTTTTATTTGCTTTCTAACTTTCCATAGTCTACAGGTGGGGCCACCAAACGTCATGGGGCCCGGGGTAACTCCCCCCTACTGTCCTTCTCGACGGGCCTGGGTGCATTAATAAGGCATTAATTGATGCATTACAAAAATTAGCACTTTGACAGCCCTACTTTTAAGCGTTGATTGATTGTTTGGTATTGCGTATCGTAAACACGAACAGTCGTCCTACTGTCTGTCATTATGTGCCTGTGATTTGTTTGCGATATATGGCACTATACACTACAGTGTGTTTTGATTGATGTTTCCAGATGTGCTGCCAGAGTGGAGTACGGTGGATGCTGAAGAAATTGAGACCGGGGGCTCGTTTGATGCATCCGGAGCTTTCCTCTCATCCAAAGTAACTCTGCACCTTTTTTTATTTTGAGTTTATTATTTCAGACAAATAGAGCTGTCAAACGAAGCGATGATATGAATATTTTTATGAGGGTCTTATAGTTGCATTGTTATGTCAGCTGAGCTCACGTGTCCATCTAGTCTAGCTATTTTTGAATGGTCATCTTACTGGTGTTGGTGTTTTGAAATTTTAGGAGCTGGATTGGTATAGGTCACAGTGGTATGATCTGGAGCAAATATTTGCAGAATGTATTCCACTGAGCAGTATGCGCCACTGCTAAGTTGCTTAATTCCCGTGTTTAGTGACTGGCATTGTTTACTGATGTTTTGTAGTTGTATCAGTAGTTGTAGTTGTTTGTAGTTGTTATACGAAAGCCATGATGTAGTTGACAGGACAGTGTCGTGAGCTGTTCATTAGATATGGATGTCAGCAGTCTGACTGTAGTGGTGGTAGCAGCACTGGTAGTTGAATGACCGCTGCTGATCTGGTGTGGTAGTAGTAGTAGTTGTTGTAGCAGTTGCGCAAATGCCTAAGGCCACCATGATGTGCTTGACAGGACAATGCAGGGAGGTCAAACGTAGACGTGGATATCGGCGGTCGGACTGCATCAACGGCTCGCAACACAGACGCAGTCAACAGCAGTGCTCGAGACAACAGTGTAACAAACGCTGCAGATACACGGCTTCCGTTCACAAATAGTGTCGCCAGCACCGTGCGCTCCTCCGACAAATCACGATCTGCCTTGACTGCAACATCCGACCCTGAGCGACCTTCCCGGACTGTGGACAAAACTTTAGACTCCGTCGTACGAACTGAGAATGCCGCGGTGATACAGAATGGCGTAGAGCCACCGCATACGTTAAATTCTGCTCCCGCTGCATGGGCGGCGTGTGACCTCAGCATTCCACTGCAGCTGACTAGTAGTGCGAATAATAGCGGCGGCGGAGTGCCAACCGTGACAGCGTTGTCGTCGTCGTTGTCGGCGAATGCCAACAGTCTGTCGAGACAACAGGAAGTTGAGAACTGTGTAGCGCAGTGGACTACTGGTGGCGATAGTACGCAGCTTGTTGTGCCTGCTGTGGAGACTGTTTCACCTGCTGACAGCGGGTGGTATTATCGGGATCCTCAGGGACAAATTCAAGGTCAGTATTAGTAGCTGCAGCATCAGCAGCAGTACAAGTAGCAGGTACACATCTTGCTCGTATAAAGACAAAGAGGATTCAAGAACCATGTAACATAGTGGACAACCGTGTAATGTACACCATGTGCCATAAAAACGAGGCACTTAACTTTTGTCCATATCTTCACTGATTTAAACAATTTTTTTCACTACTACACTCTGCCGACGATTTGCAGTAATGTGATTATTATATATCCCACCACATCAAAAATGTATCTCTACACTACCTTGTGAAATATGAATGAAATGTTCACATATAACGATAATAACAAATAAAAATTTTGGTAAAATTGAAAAAACACTTCAGATCAACATTGTGGTGAATGATCTGTATAACACTAGACTGTGTGGGTCTAACACAGTCTAGTGTCCTATGGATCATTCACCAGAGTATTGGTCTGAAGTGTTTTTTTTTCATTTACTTAAATGTTTGTTACTATCATTAGGTTTTTACATTTGTGTTTCACAAGGTAGTGTAAAGATGCATTTACTGTGTGGTGGGATATATAATAATCACATTATTGGCATGCAAGTTGTTCGCAGAGTGTGCCAGTGAAAGAAGTTTGAAAATCTGTCATTAATTGGCGAAGGTATGGACATAAGTAAAGTGCCGCATTTTTTATGGCCCACTCTGTAGAGTACTATTGCAATTACTTCTCTTTGGCTGTCCAGTGTCCAAGTCTTCGTAACCAGGGGCAACTTTTTGAAACTTCTTTGGAAACATCTTAGGAAGAAATTAGGAAAATATCTAGGAAAGCACTAACCTTGCCCTACACGGAGAAAGCTGTGTAATAAAACGAAATTTGCAAAAAAGTACACAATGTTGACACTTAGCTTAGACGTCATATGTGATGTCATATGTTATTTGCATAATGCTGCGGTAAAATCAACAATGAGTAAGTAAAGCAAATTGACGTTTGGTCAACTTAAAAAAACGAAGCAGTGCATAAAATGCATTTCCCATGGACGTGCCCAAGGTAAGAAGTTCTCCAAAGAAGTTTTTCTAAGAAGTTTTGAGTACGTCGCATGGTCGGTATAAGCATATCTAATTGGTTAACTGGTTTAGAAAGATAAGAAAAGAAGAAGTTCTTTGGAAATGCAAAGAAAGCCGTCGAAAATTCGGGTAAGAAAACTTCTTTGGAATTCCTAAATCATTTGACATGGGAAGATGTTTGGAAAATATCTTAGGAAAGTTTTGAAATTTGGCCTCGAGCCCGGCATGGAGTAACTTAGGTGAATGGATTGGACAGCTGTCAGGATAAGTAAGGGAATAGACTAAAAGTCGACTGCTGGGTAACAGGAAGGGAAAAACATCTTGTCGGGAAAACTGTGCTTAGCTAACTTTATGTTTGGGACAACAGCACTGTTTGTTAATATTAAATCTTCATGTTGCATTTTCTGGTGATCTGCATATTGCATTTCATTGACAACTTGGCAAAAAGTAGCGATTACAGTTTTCTTAAGTATGCCACTGAAGTTTGAGTGTTTGACAGAGTGTTTGACATTAAGAAGAAATTTGTTACAAAACTGTTCTGAAATCAGTAGATCACTGAAAGAAGAGTATTTCATTATTATACTGTCCCAACTGTCAGCATTTTATTTTATTATTGTATGCTGTTGTTTCATGCTTCTAGGTTCATTCAAGAACAGCGAGATGTCTGATTGGTTTATTGCCGGTTACTTTCCGATGACGCTACAAATTAGACGAGGTCCAACAGGTCCTTTCACATCTTTAGGTCTGTATTTTGTCCACTCTGTGTTTGACTTTTTATACTATATTGTGTCAGGTGGGACGTTAAACCCTACCCACTCACTCACTGGCTGATGTCTGCATATTTTGGTTGTCAGTTTTGCAGTAGCTAGTCCCACCATTTGCGTTTGCAAATGTTCCTCCTGTATGCCAAGCGCAAATGCATTTGTTCAATAATCAGGGTTTTAGGCAATGTTAAAGCTTTATCCCAGCTCTTTCATCTTTGATTCAGTAGGTTTTCTTGTTGTTGTGCACTATATGAATTTACTTGCTTACTTAAATGTGTCATCGTGAATTGCATCACTAGCTCTGTCCGATTTACTTTTTGTGCTTTATGTCACTAATTCTCTGTACTAATTACTTATTGGACAGATCACTGTCTGGTGTCTATTGATGGGTAATCCATCTCGGTATATAACCAGCCACTCGTCAACTCAGTAGATGAAATGAGTACCGGCTTGTCTGGCTGGGATTAAGATTTGGGGCACTTCCACCCGTGTCGAGTTGCAAGTATCACTGTGTGATTTTTTTGGGCAGGTGACTCTCTCTCTCTGAGATGGGTTAGCAGTAAGAGCTATTCACAACTGAAACCAGGGATGTGCACGAGACCGAGATGAGACCTGAGACCCATATCTCCAAGATGGCGACTTTTAAAATTTTGTCCGAGATCGAGACGAGATGTTGCAGCTTTTGAGACGTACGCCATGACCTTGACGCTACCGAGACACTCGAGAGTCTTGGGAGCTTCAAAGTCTCGCTGAGACGTTGTTTAAGACATATGATGAAACTCGTTAAGATGACCAAATTCTATATGAACAATGCATCACCGATTGGCAATGAAAATGCCAAATTTCAGTTAAATCTGCTAAAGCAAACAGTAGCTACAGCTACTTTTGTGGCGTCACTTCAGAACACTTCAATTTCAGATCTTTGTGGATGACGTCAACGCCACTGCACAAAACGTCTCGACGAAATGCAATGGTCTGAGACCCGAGATGAGACCTACTAGGCCGAGACGTATTGCTTCAAGACCAAGACGAGACCTGAGACGCATCTATGCCTATAGGCCCGAGACTTAGACATTGAGGATTTTGTCTGAGACAAGACCGAGACGAGACTTTGTTATGTCTCGAGACCGAGACGTTTCGACCGAGACCACATCCATGCCTGAAACCATTTTGTTATGTCAAGTTCATGTTTTTATGTCACTGGTTCTGTGTGGTGAAACATTTCTGCAGTGTGATGGCTGACTGCATGCAATTTGTCGTCCATGGGCCACTCTATGAGTGACATGCAGAATTGCAGTATAGGGCAACTACTGAGGCAGTAGTGTACAATTGATTGACAATCGCTTGATTGACCGACTGATTGTGTTACACAGCTGACGTGATATCTGCCAGCAGTGGTCCTCCATTTACTGAACACAACTCTACTGTCCCAGTGAGTGTTTACTTCTTGCAGTTCTTTATTTGGTGCCATCGTACGGGTATTGAAATGCCGATTGCAGCTGCCATTATTTTCTGCTGCTGTGTTTATTATTTTCATGCACGATTTTTGAGGTCCTTCAGCGAGTTGCTAAGAAAACTTGTTCAGTGATCGAGAATGGGTCGCAGTTTAAAAACTCTGTTTCAAAATTTAGGGTGTAAAAATGTCCAAAACCTGGTGTGATTATGGACAATTTTCTGTTTTGATTGTGAATATCTCCGGAACGGAACAAGACATGAACTATCGGAATACAGCATTGCAAACTGCAATATCTCCTGCCTGTTATGTGTTTTAATGTGATGAAATTTATTCCACAAATGGCAACAAATGGGAGCGGAGATTAAGATGCTGATTTTCACATTATGCGCTAATGTGTGTGCAGCCGTCGGCCACCACTGAGCATAGTTTACCGACAGCTGATGCTCAGCAACAGCAGCAGCTACTGCAGCAGCAGCAGCTGACCTTACAGCGACAGCAGCTCATGCTCAGGTGAGTTTGACTCCTGCGGTTCCATGGTATGTGTTGTTTTGGTTTATCTTCGGTAAGTGCACCAGTATATTACCGCAGTCTGGACTGGAGTAGAATGTGTGAGTGTAAAATGAACGATGGTCTAACCTACATTTATTCTGCATTGGCTGACAGTCTGTCTTGTGGCCCATGTTGTTGCATCATCACGGCTTGTGCGATAGCAACAAGCTGTTGTATAAGCGATGTGCCAAGTCAATGGGAAGGGAAAATTTCGACCCCTCACTTCTCCCACATTTTTCAACCGATTTTAATTAAACTCAAAACCAAAAAAGATATCTGGGATACGACCCCACATGCAAAATATGGTTGATGTGGGACGACGGGAAGGGGGTCTGCGTAGGGAGGGCATTTTCTTGCACTTTTTGTTCCATCCTTTTTTTTGTATTCTTGCCCTCGCCTACAGGTCACACCAGAAGACCGATCACGACCGTTTATGGCTCAAAACGCGTGTTTCCGCGTAAGGTAGGGCCTTTTGGGGGGTCTCGATAAAAAATAATGTTTGGGGTTCAAAACTCTCCAAAAACATGATTTTGGGGGTCCTGAATAGGCGTTTTAAGCCTCGAAAAGTACGCAGTCGATCAACACGAAATTTGAATGGGAATTTCGGGTGCACAAATGGACTTCGTGGATGGTCCAGCACTACAAAATTATAATTCAAGATAGCGCCAGCCGCCATCTTGGATTTTTCCACAAACAGCAATAACTCAGCAGCCGATTGACGTAGATGAATGAAATTTTGCAGTAATGTAGGCTGCCACCGGAAATAGACCATTTGGCCAAAATAGACAAAAATTATTAATTCAAGATGAAAATTAAACATGGCAATGACCACCATTTTGTATTTTGACACAAAGGATAACAAATCAGCTGCTGACTGAAAAAGGTTCATAAAATTTTGCAGGAATGTGGTTAGTTGCTACTAGAAATAAATCATGTGACCATAATCGAGAAAAGCAGTAAATTCAAGATATCGGTGGTCACCATTTTAAATGTCGTTCATCACTTATAACTGCTTTTTCACCCATCTGCATGAAATTTGGTATGTAGACTAAATTTGCGGTCCCACAAAGGGGCTTGCCATTATATTAAACAAATAACAAAATCCAAGATGCTGGAGGTAGTAGTAGTAGTAGTTGTTGTTGTGTACAAAAAAACTGTTAGTGACTTTTTCAAACTTTGATAAAACCGCAAATATTATATATAAAAAACTGCAAGCAATTCATTTAATGTTGTATAAGCGCTGATGTAAAACGGCAAAAATCAAAAAGTATAAGCACGAAC
>Ga0209367_1009803_pt1 | contig 12931 bp, 10 predicted proteins | sample WorMetLIZISLAND2_FD_187412 | JGI IMG/M metagenome (GOLD analysis project Ga0209367, IMG submission 187412) | Marine gutless worms symbiont microbial communities from Max Planck institute for Marine Microbiology, Germany - Olavius geniculatus... ... | reverse complement strand
GGTTACGGAAGGTGGGGACCTTGGTACAGCTGACTGGGGTTGCCTAGCCGGCCGCTGCGCCAGCCTGTGTCCTGCAGGCTGCACACGGTGGCCGTGCGGCAGGCGGCTCTGGTTAGCGACGAAAGCGCATTAGAGGCGTGTTTGCGACGATGCGCTATACAAATTGACGACCTTTACCTTTTTTCGCATGCGACTTTTAGCGAGCGACGATATAGCAGCATCTTTTGATGACTGTCTCCACCGAGTACAGAAAAATAGCGAAAAATGGCAACAAAAGTGTCAATTTGTCTTATAGTACAGTCTGGCGACTTGAGTTACATTTTCAAAAAAATGTGCACTTTGTTTGCAAAAAGAATTCTACTGAAAAACCAGTTTGGCGGCCTTTTGTCCGGTGGCCTTTCGTCTGTACAGCTGGTCAGATATGGGCATATAAAGCAAAAAGCTCCAGAGCTCATCATCATCAAGTAAGTACAAGTATAACTACCTTTAAGTACCTATCAATAGAGTGACGCCCCTGTCTTACAGAGGGCTAAGGAAACGTAGATCAACGCCGTCATCCTGGCCTCATGGCTTGAGAAAGACTACATGTAATTTCACGTTGTTTACGTTTTACGCTTGTTGCATTGAACCAGCTGGCCGCCGGTGACGACAAGGCGAAGGTCGAAGACGGCTCAAGTGGTTTGCTTGTCGGAGTTCGTTGCAGTGGCTTGTGGCTACACAACGCTCTGGTGAAGCAAGGTCGACTCTCTGCCCAGCCATACAACGCCGTGTCACTGTCCGAATTCACTCTAAAGCTGAGTGACGACTCCGCGACGACACGACCACCCACGTCGACGCACCGTCTCGATCAGTGTCCTGTGCGCATGCGTCACGCGGGTCTCGGCGAGATAGTTGTTGAGCTACCGTGTGAGGACAGCGCCGCGTGCCGCCAGGCCAACGTCCATCTGTCCTGCAGTGAGCTGCAGTAGTCTATACACTGCTCCTGCTTTCTGACGACGCTTTTCAATGACGCACGATCGCCTGAATTCCGTTAAAATGTGCATCTTTTGTCACTGCTGAGATTATTTATCGTGTTATAGTTATTACTTTGTTTATTTTGGTAGCCGGTGTTATCTAATTGTATATTATTTAGCAATTAAGCTAGATTGCATGCACTGCATATGAAAAGATAATATTTAATTGTATTTTTTTTCTTATTTTGTAATTCTTTACTACTAGTGTATTTCGAACCCTTAACATGTCTGTGTATCTGTTAAGTTTCTTGTCTTTGTTCTAGATATTTTTCGCAGTATTAAAGTGAAGTGTGCACTGTGCACTTAGTTAACTGCATAGCAGTCTCGTAATAGTCATCAGTTGGCATACTATACCAGTGAAATGTCGCTCGTTTCTATCACAGAACTATAAAACATGTCGACCCAGTGTCGACAGATTATGCGGCCGTCCGTCTACAGCTGCGCTTAACGCTAATCCCGACCTTTGACATTTTGAACTGAAGACGGGCAGTCATAACGACGTTACACACCTGTATAATCTGCAGTTAAGGAGCCGATAGAGGGACAGACGGACAGACGCACGGGCAAGACTCGTATGTATCGTGGCATATTAGTCGGACGGCCGCACAAAATTTTGATACCAGGACACATTAGGCCTATAAGCCAAACATAGCTCTTAAGCGTTAACTTGTTAGCTGTTAGGCCTACACTGCCTACACATTGAAAGTTATGATACGAGGCTTTTAACCACTCTACTGAGAATGAATCACAAAACCTGTGTACAAAATGAGTTCATACTTTGGCTCCCTCGAATTCCAAAGCTAGGGGACCGATCCCAAGGGTTCCATCAGGAGATTGCGCCTATAGGTCTATGTTATGAATTTGCATAAAATGAATTAACAGAAGTCACAGCACTACGCGTTTGAACTAAGAAACGTTTATTATACGTACATCACTCCTGACTGAAACGACTCGATATACAAGAAAACGTGCATAAATTAAACAACAGAAAACGCAACGTAGTCTAATAGTGCATGTACCACAACACGACCACTGTGAACTAATGTCGCTTACTGATGCAAATGTTTAGTGCACAGTTGGTCATAAACATGTGTAACAAGAAAATGACACCAGGGTCCCTCCGTAAGGCCCTGTAACAAGTACCTGCGCTGTGCATTTTACACAAGCACCGGCTATGTACAGAACTATTACAACGACGCATTTCTGTATAGATTAACGCCACTTTGAACTACTAGGCTAAGACGGTTGGTTTTTATACAGAATTATTGTCTAGATTAGACTGTACACAACTAAAAGTACCGACGCCTGTATATATAGATTTGCTCTAACTGCTGAGAATTATTCAGCACACAAACACACATCACGTCGCCATTTAACTAATATCTGGGGCTAGACGAAAATCACGGTGCAGAAGTGAAAAAATCACGGCATACTTTTAGAAAAGTCGCAAAATTCACGGCGAATTCACGGTGCCAATTCACGGTCGTATATAGCGTTAAAAACGTCTCATTGACAAACATTTTTGTTCTCTGCCTAGTCAACAATCAGTCATGTAGGCCTATCGTCATCTCACAAAATGACTAACATTAATCGTTCTTAGTAACTTTCAGAAACAGTTTTAGTAATTATAATCCAGTTATACACACAGCAGTGCTACAGTACAGTAACTATTGAGTCTATAGTCTTCAGTACAAAAATATGAAGCAAGATGCCTAGCTTCAATGTTTAGCAATCAAATTTTACGGATTTTGACACAAAAGTGCAGCCCGTGCAAAAAAATTCACGGCAAACGCTAAAATTCACGGCAAGCGCCAAAATTCACGGCTTCCGTGAATTCCGTGAATTCGTGATTTTCGTCTAGCCCTATATATCTTATATAGGGCCCTGTATATCTTATACACATTGTCTACCGATCACGACGAAGGCTGAAATAACGGACGTTTACCCTGACGTTATAGCCTAGCAGAAGATATACTAGATTACAGAGGCGCATTATAAAATGTAAGGGTTTTAATGTACATTTAAAATGTATTTCTTCAAAATACAGGGCGCAAGATGCCTCGTCCAAACCGTACACGCCACTGGTTCAAACATTATTTGCGTCATCGAAAAACTACAACAAATTTTCGTCATATTTGACAAAAATTCCCCAATATTTTACGCCAAGAAGATTCAGCCTGTTCGGACTCAATACGCCGCTGGTATACCAGTTGATTACATGCAAATTCACAAGGCATAAGTTGCACAGTGAGCTAACTCCATAGTCTGATGCTGCAAGCGAAAACACGACATAAGAACCCTAGATGGGAAAGGACAAAAATTGCCCCCCCCCGATGTCTGTCGCTATCTAAGTGTCGTAAGAACGCCAGGTGGCATCGCAAGCAGACGCGGGAACAGGATTTTGATTTTGGGGTATGTGCAGGGTATTCCCCTCCCCATATTTTTTTTAATTTTTGAGCAGCAAAATGAATTTTTTGCAGCATTTTCGGCCCTTCTCAGTGCTAAATCGCTTCTGCGCTGTGATACATCCAGAGCCACGAGCTCGAGTACGCCTATATATATGCGAGTTCTGGGGAGCGTAGAGTTTCGTTTGAGGGGGGTTCTGGGCGCAGCCCCGGCTGAATTCGAGTCTGACGCCTTTCAAATGTCGTAGAACGCATCTGATGGTGCATGGGACGCGTTTTCGTCTGCATCTTGAGGGCATAACCCCAATGGCCCTCTAAATCTTCCCTAAAAGATCGCAAGTGATTCTGCGTGCTTCATACTAACTAGCCAAGTTTATTTCACTGACAAAATCAGCTTTCTGATTGACATCTTACTGCGTTTACCGCAACGGCGGCAGCTGTCAAGTTTTCACGAATAGAGATCCATAAATATCGACATATATACGGCCATCACACGTCAACGACATGCGGGTGCCTTAAACTGATCCATGTTCTTATCGTTAGTATACTGCGACTTTTTCAGCATTTTGTCCACAGCATGGGCCAATAATAGTAATTACAAGAGCATTATTGAAATTAGTCATTTTTTCTCCGACGTAGTTTCTTTCTGCCTCTGTGTGTGTTTTTTCGTAGGGCTAATTAGGCTACAATATGACTCGAGCGGTAGGTCAACACGACTACTATACACCATGTGAGTTTTTGAGCCAAGTCAAAAAATCGTATCATATAGGCCTACTGTATGTCTACGTTTTCCTGCAACTCACGTCAGGTTGTGATAAGCCGAAGCCAAGCAAGCGTCTGGTCGCATGGCACGAGCAAGAGTGGTCGGTGACGTCAGTTACAGTAATTAGTTGTCACTATGCACACAAACTGCAGCACTCTATATAGCATCTTCCACTGGATGACTGACAACTACTGCCACAGCCAGTCAACTGAATCGCGCTGGGCAATCATTGGGGCACCTGCCTAGTCTGCGTGACGTCACATCTACGTCATAAGTTTTCCGCAGCAGACTGAAAACCGAACTTTTTGCCTGGTCTTACAGTCATGACTAACAACGTCTCATTGCACCGACTACTTTTAGGTGACTTCACTGTTTAGGCTTATTGTTGCGTGTCCTTGTAGTCTTAGGACTTAACGCCACGCCAAAGTTAATTCGTCCTTCATCATCTTCATCATCATACGTCTGTCACTCTACACCATTACCACACACGTTGACCGAAGCGCTGAACTGTAGGGCGGGCAGACACCAGTCTAATTCGTCACCTCAATTTCATACACGTTAAACCACAATTTTTCTGAGCACATTGAAATCGCACGCAGTAATCTCAGCTGCGTCGCGTTGTATCATATCACATCACTTGTCAGTGGACACGCGGCTTAACACTGTTCAAATAACTGAAAACCCGTAGAAATCCGAAAACCAGATCAAGTCGGGCCTTTTTTTACAAAAAAAAATTAGTTTAACCTAAAAAAACCTGGACACTGTGTCTACAATACAACAGTCGACAAACCAAGATTTAAATACTAACAGACTCGATGTGGGGAAGACTGAGCCTTGCACTTCACAGTGATAAGTCTGAACAATCTGAAAACGAACAATACTTGCAACGAGTGAACAAACAAAACGAATACTTCCGAATCTGCACAGCTCTACCAGACTACGGCACTAAACGTCAACTTCAAGTGTGCGGCCATCCTATCAGGCCGCATTACGGGTTATGTCCGTCCGTCCGTTCGTTCGTCCGTCCGTCCATGTCGTACTGGCTCCTACCTCGAAGACGAAAAGATGTAGAAAACACAAAACGGGAGCGCATATTCCCCAGATCAGAGGTAACTGAAAAGATCAAAGGTCAGGCGGACGGCATTGGACCGGCGCTGTTGTCTATACGATATGTGCATCGCATCGACAACTGGCTATACAAAACAATTGACGAGCTTGTTTCTGCAACATTTGTACATAGTTTTGTGGACTTTTTTAAAACTCTTATATTTACTGTATGTTAGGCCTACATTGTGCACATGCTTGCGTTCTGTCAAGTTAATGTATTAAACGAATATGACGATGGATGATGATGATGACGACAGCCAGACACTACAGTGTGCGCGCAATTCACGCATTCTACGTGCCACAAGATATCAGCTGCAGACACTTTACGCAACAATATTACTAACAGATAGCCAGTTGGAATGAAGAAAACAAACGATATTGTACACATAACGACAGTCGGTCACTGGTCAGGGGGTCTTCAACCAACTTGTTGAAGTTCTGCCATACACAAACTGTAGCATTATAATAAAACGAAATGTATGAAGCTGACGACGGCCTGTATTCTAAGCGTAGGCTGAGCTCCTTGTTTCATTTTAGCTCAAAGTTGGGTCAGCTTTTACTACTGACTGTTCACCCACTCTGCAGTTGGGGCGGCCCCTTCCGTCACCGCCTCAGCGCAAAAAAAACTATACAATAGTTTACCATAACCGCCGTAAAATTACTGACTGCTATAAGCCTATCTGCAACTGCAAAGTCTACCGCTAAACGCTCACATCACATCTTGAGACCAGCAGCTGCAGACTGTGGAAATAGACATCAGGAGCCCGATTCACAAACATTGTCGTAAGACATGTCGTAAGACATGTCATAAAATTATCATAACTCATCAGAAAGCAACTTGAAATCTACTTCAACAGTATTATTTTTACTATTTTTATTATTATTATTATTAAAGTATATGCATAGTAAACATCTGCATAGTAGATTCCCAAAACAGATTATGAGTTGAGGACACCTATAATACTGAAAAAGTTGCAAATGCAGATATGGTAAAAAATAAAACACCAAATTTCAACGAAGAACTGACGAGAAGTGCTAGACTAGTACAAACTGCAAATGCGAGATCTAGATTTATTATGCCTCAATTTAAAACATAAACGGGAGGCTTTGGACGAGCACTGACATTTGAGATAAACAGATCTTGGCATTGAACCGCACTTGCTTTGTCAAAAGTATCAGTGAAATAACTAAAAGATAACAAAATAAATGTTTTCAGAACATGTGGCAGACATGAAGCTATGGACATCATGCCAGCCGGGGAGCTGACAGGGGTTACCATGCACCCCCTCTGGGATTAAACCCCATGCATATTTTATTGTACTCTGGGAGCTGAACTTTAAAAAAAATTTGGGATACAGAGTGCTTACCAGCCGTTTGTCGCTATGACAACCGAAAACCCTTAGCAACAAGGTAAGTGTGCCTATAACAACGACAATAAATGCCTAAATGTGTCAAATATTATCTCTATAATAAACTGTTCATATGTTACTAATTACAAAGAATCCAACGGTGTATTTACAACTTAGCAACGGTTGCTATGGAGTGAGATTCTCCATAGTAACGGCCTATTTAGCAGAGATATAAACATGAGACCTCCACCAAACCTTAGTTATCATATGAAGTAAGATCAGTGGTTATAGTTTTGCTTAGCAACCGTTACTATGGACACCGTGGTAAACTAGTAGCAAAATTTTTGTGATATAATATCACTGGTTACTAACTTGAATGAGCCTAAAACGTTACAAAATGCTCAGCACAGTGCAAAACGTCTTGCAAATGATGTCCCAAAAACGTAATACCAAAATGACTTAATTTTATTTACATTTTTACTTTGATCTAATGTCCTTATACGGCTATCGAATGAGGCCAATCTATAACATCACCGACCTTTGTTGCCATGGTGACGAAGTCTGAGACAACATAGGCTATAACTCGGCATGTGTACAAGATACATTCGAGATACTTACATCTAACAGTGAGTTTTAAGGATCGGACAGACAGTCAGTCTGTTGGGCTGGACAGTCGGTCTCAAACACGGGATTGTCGGTTTTTGGGGCCAGATGGACGGTCGGTCTCCGGGGCTAGATAGTCTCTTTTGCCGGATGTTCTATGCCTAGGGCCACAAGCCGATTTTCCAGGACTAAAAATTGACTGCCCAGACCGACTGCTCAGTTTTTGAGAAAAAACTTTGTTACTAGGTTACCATGGTGTCCATAGTAACGGTTGCTAGGCAAAACTATAACCAATGATCTTACTTCATATGGTAACTCCATAGCAACCGTTGCTAAGTGATAAATACACCGTTAGATTTCGTGTAATTAGTGACTTACGAACAGTTTATTATAGCCATAATATTCGACACATATAGACGCTTATTATCTTTGTTATAGGCACACTAAGCTGGTTGCTAAGGATTTTCGGTTGTCATGGCAACAAACGGCTGGTAAGCACCCTGTATCCCAAATTTTTTCCTGTTAACATAATTTCTCCTAAAGTTCAGCCCCCAGAGTACAATAAAATATGCATGGGGTTTAATCCCAGAGGGGTGCATGGTAACCCGTCAGCTCCCCGACTATAAACAAACTTGACAAATAACACAACATACTTATTCACATACAAGACCCAATTTTGAAAGTAAAATAAAAATGCCAAATAAATTAATTCTATATGAGGTGAAATTAGCTGCATTTTAACCTACTGAGTATGGCACTGAGATCAGTTGGGTCAAGGTCCAGGTCAGAGGTCAACAATCTGTCAACGTGCAGTAATAACCTATGAATAATTATTATAATTAAATGTCACATATTCGGCAATACGTGATGAAAGTTCTACGTGCAACAGTCGTGCCAGCCAAATATCATGTGACAATACACATGGAGCATAAAAAAACGAAACATACATGCTTCACGTGTATCAAGCAATCAGACAGTTTTGGAAACAACTAGCTTCTATCTATCATTGCAGTGAAGACTGGTCACGTTGAATACCTGAACACAATGTTCCACATGATGACCGTTCAGTTCACTGCAATGATTTTGTTTACATAACTGTCCAATTGCTTCACCTACATAAAACACACTTTCATGCACCACCCAGTACAACAGATTAGCAGAAGCCGATGACAGGCAACTTTAACTGCAAGCGGAAACGGTACACAATTCAACACTGCAGAAAAAACACTATCTGGCAAACGGTAACCGCGGTGCAAGTTGTATTTAAATTAAAAAGTTTGGCAAATAAATCGAGAGATCATGGCGGAATGATAACAAAATGAGAATGACTGATAAGAGAAAGAGAGCCTGAACAGCCGAGCAAACGGATGAACAGCACTCATCACCTACTGATGCGGCATGTGAGAAAAAAACAGTCCAGAATCGGAAACTGGTGCAAACGCAGATGTCTCTGATGTACTTCCACTCGTTTACACATCGATCTCATTGATCAGCACTGTTGTCAGTTGAAAAAGTGGGGAAGAAAGTTGCAGTTTTCGGACAGCGACAAACAGCCGCAAATCTCCGACTGTGAATATTTCCGATAAGCTAAAATCTCTAGAAGGCGGGGGGGCAACTGCAACCCACCCCACCCCGCCACGACGCCACTGTCATCGATAATGCATAAACAAATATCATAAGTACATCAGATGAACAGCATGCACGACATATGGAAGCACAGAAACATCCGACACAATCACCTTGATCAAGTGAAACGACTTTCTTGTTCAAGGGTGCATGCAAAACAACTACCGGGCAGCAGTTCTCAGTTATAACAACGTGTACATGTGTCGGAAAACAAAAGGTTTTTACAACTACCAAAAACTGTGCTGTACTGAGTGCCGATGCAAATAATACAGTGAGTGAGTGAGTAGGGTTTAACGTCCCGCCCAACACGGTATAGGTCATTTCGGGGACGGCCTTTCCAGGCGGAATGCACACAAACACATAATAACGGAACAGTAAGTTTAACCTTTACAGAAACACAAAACACAAATACAAAAAAACAAGCTAAACCTAAAATTGCAAGAACTCCATGATACTCGTGCATATGTAACTAATATTATGGTAGTTCTAATAATCTTCCCTGTTATCCTCCAGAGAGACATCAACATCTGCAAAGTGAGAATGTTATTCGTTGCACTGTCATTGTCGACATCTTTTATCCACAAACATACCTTTGCTAATATCCAATTATAAATGTACATACTACAGCCTAACTTTAAGGATGGAACACAAACTTGATAACATGACAACAACTGCTAAAATTAAATTAAAAGACGATCAGCAAATACTGCACACATGAGCAGATGTATTCCAAACTAAAAACCCTGACAAATGATGAACATAAAACTGCAACTTTAAATTAAAACAAAACCACTGATAATGTGAAACAGCTTTACATTTCACAAAAACTCCAAAGCAACATTCTTCATTGTAAACACTGCCGCACAACAAACCGGTAGTCATCACCGGAACTCGCTTTGATGTTACAGATACCACTGAACACTGATCAACTGTGGTTTTCACTGTCAAGCTTCAAAATGTCGTATTAACAGAACATGCAGATCATCGATGTGTTCGAGGATGCACAGACGGTAGAATTATGAAATTTGATTTTTGAAAATGGCACATAAAATATCTCAAAATGAAGTGAAATGGTATAATAATTATTCAAATAACTTCTTCAACACAGTATAAAACTTCTGATATGTGTCCGTAGTACAAATGATCCAAGCTCAGTTCAACTTGTAACCACGACTTTGCACATGCTGCTACAATTCAAACCGATCAACCCTTTTTCACAATTCTGCTGTACAATAATATTACACACTTGACTTAGAAATGAACACCACAGCAATAGCATACGTTACGTTACTTACATCCTGAGGAGAGCTGCAGTAATTACCTCCGCCAAGGAGGTTATGTTTTTGCCAGTTTTTGTTTGTCTGTCTGGGTGTGTGTGTACAAGATAACTCAAAAAGTTATGGATGGATCTTTCTGAAATTTTGAGGGTATGTCGGGCATGGCATAAGCTACAAGTGATTATATTTTGGGGGTGATCCGGCAGGAATCCTGGATTCTGGATCACTTTGAAATTTTCGTTACCATTGCATTAAAGGGGGCATAAGCGGAACCGCTGCAAAGCGAAGATGGTGACGCCACCTGGCGAATAGCATTGCCTTGGCAGAGGTACCTGCGGGCTACGACTGCTATCTAGTTGCAACTATTCTAACTTCCACCACTCCACTACTGCTATGTGGGACAACAGCAAGTGCTGAACAGCATACATAACAGCCTAACTGTAGCAGATTATGCCACTGCAAGCAAAATGTTGTAGCAATACTGTAACAACACTGAACTGCAATGCTTTCATTCACTTTCAAGTGCTGAGAACCAGAGAAGTGGTTGTGTGCAAGATGACAATGCCTTGAATCAAACAATGAGCAGCTCGTACGGAAAAGAAATAGTCGCACAATATACAATTACCAGAAATTGTTGAACTAACAGTAATTATTTGAAAGCGGAATTCGATGACTGTTGGTCGTTTGGTTCTACATGTACGGAAACTTCTTGACGCAGTCATTGCCGAGGTCAGCTACATAGACGAAGCCAGCGGAGTCCACATCGATGCCACTAGGTCGACGCAGTCGGTCGTCATGACTGTCGACGTCAAACATCCAACGACCGTCGGTGTCAAACACTTGCACGATGCAACGACCCTTCTCCGTCCTCGTTGCCAGGTAGCGTCCACTGTCATCCATGCAGATGCCGCTGTAGGTACCTCGAGTCGTCACGGCGCCGGCGCTACTGCCACCGATGTCATGCAAGTGACGACCATCAGCAGCAAACACCTGAACAGGTAGGTTCACCAGTCGGAGTAAACGTCAGCTATCTCATATTCAGTATGAGTGTTGGGCTGAAGCTGATCCTGAAGCTGAATTCTCGAAACTTCTTAGGAAGATCTTCGGAAAACTTCTTTTCCAAAGAAAGAATGCGGATTTTCGAAATTTCTTTGGAAAATGTCTTTGGAAGAATTTGAGAACTTCCAAAGAAGATTTTGAGCAAGTTGCGCAATTTCCAAGACTTCTTAGGATACTTCTTTAAAAGAATTTAGAACAATATTTTAAAAAGCACTAACCTTGTCATACATGAAGAAAGCTGTGTAATACAAGAAATTTGAGCTAATGCTCACGAGACGTGCGAAAGCCTACAGCAGTTGCTGTTCAGTAGTTTAGCTAAAAATTGGAATGTTCATGCTACCCGGTAAACTAACATCCAAATACCAAAATCTCTCATCGCATAACGAGATAGTTGCGCGGTGCCACCTTGCAAATGCTATAAACTTAGTGTTGCAGCCCGAAATCGACAAAAAATCCATAAAAACCCCATTTTTGCATTTAAGGTCATCCAAGGTCATTGAATTCGGCGGCAATCAAGAGCCAGTGTACAACTTCCTATTAGTGATTAATAGTAACCTAAGCCCTATCTCGCACTGATTTTGAGATACAGCGAGTTATAGGCCCAAAATCGCAAATTTTTTCCCACCCCCCTCTCATTTAGTGCCCTTGTTCAGGGTGACCCCCTTTGAATTTATGCAAAAGCTTTACGGTTCCTGTAACTAGAGTCTTCCAAGTAGCTGACGGTGAAGATTTGACGATTCTAGCTTGCACTGCTTTTGACTGATCCACATGTGTGACAGACAGACAGACGGACAAACAGAATTGCCATGGCTAAGACGCGCTGAAAGCAGTAGCTGCTTTTGCACGTAAAAACGAAATTTGTAAAAAAAGTATGCAATGTAGACAGCTAGCTTCGACGTCTCGTATGACATATGTTTTTCGCGTGATGCTGTGGTAAAATCAACAATAAGTAAGTAAAGCAAACTGACGTTTGGTCAGCTTAAATAACAAAGCGGTGTGTAAATTGCGTTTCCCGTTGACGTGCTAAGATAAGAAGTTTTGAAGCTAAGGTGATTACGTCACACGGTCGGTATAAGTGCATCTGATTGGTTGAACTAGTTTAAGAAGATAAGAAAAGAAGAAGTTCTTTGGAAATGGAAATAAAGCCATTAAAAATTCGGAAAATAAAACTTCTTTGAAATTCTTAAATCATCTGACATAGGAAGATCTTTGGAAAATGTCTTAGGAAAGTTTCGAAAATTTGGCCCACGGTCTCTAGACAGCCGGACGTAATGTACCAAGATAGTTTACTTGCCCATCCAAGTAGCAGAAAGGCACAGACGGAGCAAATATCTTGACCGGACGCACATGTTAACCACTACACGTCTACACCACACTACCCAAATGCGAATTTAGGCATGTTTAACATGTTTGGTCATGGCCAAACAAGAGCCCCACATAAATGGGGAGCTCACAGGCCAGAAATTTTTGCGCTGCTGCCTGACATCCTCTGGTGTACATTCACTTGGTGTGGCATGACATTATCTGGCCTGCAGAAGGCTTTCAAATTCAGAAAGCTGCATCTCAAGTCCGGTAACAGCAGCAAAAACTGCGTATGTATGGTTGTAACGCGGAATTTGTGCCAAGTCTTTGTACATCTATGTCAGAACATATACGTGAGAGCCCGGGGACCACATTTTCCAGAACAGACTGTAAATCGGGTGTAAATCCAGATATACCGGCCCTGGTG
>Ga0209367_1009802_pt1 | contig 12933 bp, 2 predicted proteins | sample WorMetLIZISLAND2_FD_187412 | JGI IMG/M metagenome (GOLD analysis project Ga0209367, IMG submission 187412) | Marine gutless worms symbiont microbial communities from Max Planck institute for Marine Microbiology, Germany - Olavius geniculatus... ... | reverse complement strand
GTTCGTTTTTTCCTACTGGACTTGGACTTGGACTTAGACTTGCCTTTTTTGAAGAGGACTTGGACTCGGACTTGGACTTGCCCGTTTAAGGTGGACTTGTTACAAGTCTGCTCCAGAGTGTCTTGTTGGTCTGGAATTGTGCTGCAGGCCTATATACAGCCACTAGATACAGTGAAGCATAATTTTTCGCAACAACAATATATCGTTAATCGTCCCGCAGTGAAAAATAGCGGTTTCAAATCGATGCGGTTAGAGGACGTATACCAAAATGCGTGCACATGTGTAGCCTGCCGAAAGCTTTTCTATGCTATGGTAACGATATTATCAAATAACGACCACAGCCTGTAATTGTGGATATGATGACGTCATCAATCGGCAGGTGCGAGCATTAAAATCAGTGACGTGCGTCACAGTATACGCCAAGCCGATTTTTTCACATTTATGGCTGTCGTGTAAGCCTGAAAATTTATGGCTGGTTTTTGGCGTAGCCGGATAATCATGACTGGCAAAGAAATACAGGACCTAAAAATTGTAGAATTTGCAAATTTACTGCAAAAACATTTTCTTTAACCCTTATGCAACACATTTAATTACTACGGCATTTATGAAATCAGCTGTCGCAGAAACTATCAACAATATCAGAAGTCGCAGAAAAATCGGATATTATTCGAAAAATGAAGCACCCAAACCGTAAAGCGACATTTTTTTGTTTTTAGGGTAACCGTGCAATTTTCAACGCTTTTACGATTAGTGGTGTAAAAATTTTTTAAAAATCGGTTTGGCGGCAAAACTTGGCGGCTTGGTGGTCTATGAAGTGGGTGTGCGACAAGCAATGGCTATCGACTGGTTTGACGCGAGCGGAGCTACCAGACGCTGCACTTGGCGACTGGGTTCATGGGACTGCCGGCGGGACACTTGTAAGCGGCGGCGAACTCAGCCGAGTTCGACAATGTGCCGATCACCCTGCGACGTCCGCAACAACACAACAACATTTAGTTGCTTAGCAATACTGAGCACAATTACTGTTCACAATATTACGTTTGAAAAGGTGGCTGCCAGACTCAAATTTCGATATGGCTGTAATGCGTATCTATTTACTTGTTTTAGGTCACCCGTACGTATTAACGGGAGGCCTTATTTTTCGCTTTGTTTTTTCTATTTTTCACCTTTCCTCTGAAACCGGACAGCAGACCAAAACCAAAATTGGTGGAAAGACGAAGCTTCCTGGAAGAAATTGAGGCTAAATTTCAGCGAGATCCGTCGAGGGATTTTGGAGGGGAGGACATTTTAGATATAATCGGACTTATGGCGCCGGGCGGCCTCACGTTCGACCATGCTTTAAATTTCTAGTTTCCAATGGTATAGGTTAAAGTTGTAAAATGGTGCATGAATGTGACAGCAAAAATGAGACAAACGCTCTTAACGCTGGCCATCCATGTAAATAACTAAAACACGACGTGTAGATCGTGACTGAACTAAACACATAATGCACGGATATCAGGACACACAATGTACTATGCAGACAAGAAACTCAGCTGTCGCTAGAAAATCCGACCATACTGGTTGTCAGTAACCTTCAAGGTCATCCAAGGTCAATGATTTTCACGTTATTTGAAAGCCAATGTGCGACTTCCTATTAGTATTGATAGTACCCTAGGCCCTATCTGGCACAGTTTCTGAGATAGGCCTACAACCACTTATAGCTTGAAACTTTCCACTAAAAATTGCGGCCAAACCGCTGCAGATGGAAACATGGTTATTATTGTCAGCCTATAAGAAGTCGCCAGCGCCCTATTCGACGGTAATATCGCCGACCCTTTACGACTTACCGTTTAGCCACAATACCGCACGACTGGCATACCGTAGGGCTTTATGACCTTTTAAGATCATCCGAGGTCAATGATTTTCATGTCATTTGAAAGCCAATATGCAATTTCTTATTAGTGATCAATAGCAACCTAGGCCCTATCTCGCACCGTTTAGCCACAATACATCTGTAACAGACGGACGGACGGACAGACGGACGGACGGACGGGCATACGGAGGGACGACAACCGTGACATAAGCTCAACCGTTACTTAAGTACGGCTAAAAACGCAGTGATCACAGAACAAGTCGTGTGAAGTTTGACTGACCGTATGTGTCGCGGACTGTGTGGAAATGACCGCATCCACCTCAACTGTAGCTCGGGCCTTGACGATCCACACCAGCTCTGAATCAGTCCAGCAGTACAACTCAACATTATTCTGCTAATAATTCAACCTATAAACGCAGTTACAAAGCTTTAATAGTTCATTTGTCATATGCATAACGCGCACACATTAAAAAATAAACTACGCCGTGTCTCAAATAAAACAAAGCCGCTTCTATTTTTACGATAACTTTGGCAAATGTGGTCCGAATTCAACACTTCTTTCACTTTCAAAATGTGCCGACATATTATACGGTCGTCCCCCTATCTCTGACGTTTTGAGATATAAATGAACACCGGTTACTCCTGTTTGGAAAACACTCACACCAATTTTAGTTTGTTTGCGCCTTTTTGTTTTCGAGTTAGACACCACGGAAAACAAACAGACAGACGGACAAGGCCTGTAACGCGGCCTATAGGCCGACGACTGCATAATAAATAATATAAACTTGACCCGCAAGTATGGTCAGTAAAAGAAAAAAACGTACTTGAGCAAAATTGAGAAAGAATAGTTGGGTTTGTGTATAGTTAACACCGGGTAGTAATGCTTCTTCTCCATGTTCTTCGATCCAACGCATGTACGCCTAACAGTACAACATACATGTACCACCGCTGTTTAACACACAAACAGCATTTATACAGTTTCAAGTTTATGCCTAAATATTATAGTAACTATATAGGCCTTAGACTTCTGCACTTCAGGACACACAGACTGTTCCTTGCCATTAATAGCGTAACTGCGACAAGCAGCTTAGGCCTACAATCTGTCATGTAGGGCCTATGTAAACCGAGTAGAACGCGGGTCTACAAACCCGGTAAGATTGCTTGAGTCCACCGTTGTCAGCGATGTTTTCTCCGAGCGTCTGTCTTCCGTTTATCTGTCCACACAATTCCGCATTCTCTTGCGTGTTATTCTGTTCTGCACTTCGAACACGGTAGTAATTGCATGTCTAAGCTACTTTGACATTACACTTCTAAGTGAGTTGTTACTCAAAAGAGAAATAGTTACTAAAAAGGCATTGTCATAAACTGATGCATATCACTGTTAGTATTATGTTCTGTGTGAAAGTAGGCCTACGAACTGTTAAACTGTATATGAACTAAATAAACTGTAATTAGTTAAGTTTCTTTTGTATTTTGTATTCGTATTAAATTGCTGCCTTTCATGGTGAATAAAGATGTATACTTTTACGACGGTACAAAACAAACGCCATTTGTCATTAGAATGCATCGCTATCGACTCCAATGTTGGTTTGACCGCAATGCGAACTTTTACTGGGGTTTCCAGCTCAAAATCTCTCTATGTTAAATACAATGTCAGTTGGAGAACGCACGAATGTCCCTGCAAAATGGCGTCTCATTCTGGCCAAAGGTTTCAGGAGGTTGCAAAAATGTGACAGACGGACAGACAGACATACCGACCAACCGACGATAGCACGTCGCAATATAATCTTCCCCACTGTTGATTTGTTAGCTTGACCCACCGCCTCGCAGATACTGAGTTGAACTCAGATGGGGTCACAACATGCTGAAACGTGAGCTAAGTTCAGATCAAAAAATAACCCGCATAATTATTTTGGTATGGCACCCGCTGCAGGTTAAATGAGTCCTGAGTTTTTCCTTGAGAAAAGAATATTTAGAGTTGCATAAAAACAGAGAGCCAAAAGGCTGGATAACGAAGCCGAAAGCTGGCAGTGGGAATGGAGTTCTTAGGGAGGGACTGCAAGCCCCTCGCCACCAGCTATAGGGCCTATATGGGGTTCGTGGAAGCGTTGTAAGCTCCCCACAGCTCAGTCCGGAGCAAACGCATTTTTTGGCTTGGAAAAGCACTGTGAATGCATGTACTGGGTAAAAATTTTGTTAGTTACAACTGTGCAAACGTTCAGTTACAACTGTAACGTCAGCACGCCACGAGACGGTAGTCAATTCTAGTCCTATGTCAGCATCAGTCTCTCCTCCGACATGACGTCATGTTGACGCGCCGTTGCTTGATTCTCCGACTGATCGTCGTCTTTCGTGTCATGGTCAGCGTGCTGCGGTAACTTGCAGAGTTCTCTTTCTCTTGGGGTTTTTGGACGACGTTTTACAAACACAAATCAAGATTAATACAATTTGCGACAACGATAGCTGCAATAAAAAAAACTTCACACAACTCTACACTTTAGGATTAGAAGTACACATTTTCGACTTCAAATACAGTTGTATATTGCAAACCACGAATTTACTAACGTTCATGTTAATTTCAGGCACGGTGTAGTTACTGTATTGTTCAACGAAGCACTCCGCTCGCTCAATGAACCTTTCAACGTCTGCAGATGACCACCACTCTTTCACGTTGCCGTCTTTGTCAAACAGTCGTCCTGCCAAATTACAAACTCTATGACGATTCTAAAACATTACTACTGTCAAGCACAAGCACAAGCATGCACAATACTCCGCATTGTCGGTAAAGTTGAAGCAGTGTCGGTGTGACACCGGCGTTAGAGAGTTGGAGGCCCCTTCCCCAAATACAAGTGTGAGGTCCCTATAATAGGGGGTCTGAAGGTGGAGCCCCCAGTAGGGTCAAGGGTAGAGCCCCTGGTCAGGAGTCATGGGGGCGAAGCACCTGAAGCTAAAACACTTTTGGCTTTTGGACGTTCACTAAAAGGTGCAAATTTGCCAACTTTTAAAGAAATTCGATACGCAAAAAAATCAGATACAATTTGTGTTGTCTTTTCAAAAGAAAATGACGTCTATAAGCCGCAATACGTCACAGATTACTGTACAGTAATGAAAAGAAATAGACTTGTCCATTTTGGGTAAATTTTTCATATGTTTATTCATTTTATATTATGAACATATTTTTTTAAAAACTGGAAATATTTTTTCACACCTAGCATGAGGCCCCTGAGCATACGTGAAGCCCCCGGCCAAGGAGTACGGGGGGGGCCTGCCGCCCGCTCTTCACAGCACATAAGGCACAAGATGAAAAATGGCGCTGAAAAATAATGACAAGAAATTTAACAATCGTTACCTGATCAGTGATAAACCTATACATCCATCCAGTTATTTTACAGTAAAATGTAAAAATAGTTGTATGCCAAATTTTCACATATAAAATTCGTTTTTCTTCCTTTACCGCCCTCTCAAATCTGAATTTTTTTAAACTACAGCAGAATTAGCCATTTTAAACCACAACTGCAATAAGTTCAATGTGCAGTCTGACGTGTCATTTGTTTATATGTATCGTATAGAACAATAAACAAAAACGGTTGTGAATTCCAAACTGCTAAAATTTTTGCACCGAAAAGAAACATTTCACGACGCGTTCAAGATATGCTAGTTAGTGTACTTCAAGTTTGTTACTGATTTGGCCAGTAAAGGGAATTTAAAAATCGTTTAACATTTGATGAATGAAGCTATAAATGTGTGAAAGTTAGACAGCTTATTTCTCATAGACCACTCAATATTTTCTACAACTCACCTTGATCGTCAAATCCGTGCGTAATTTCGTGGCCAATAATCGTTGCAATCCCGCCAAAGTTCAGGTACCTGTAATCATAACATAGCCGACAGACATCAATAACACATCAAAACAACGTGTGGCTAAAAGCAGACCAAATTATTTCAGATTTTATGCATAAATTATATCAGAACAAAAACTCCAGCTAACAAAAACTCCAGCTGTTAGTAAAAATTTTTAATATTATCATCAATGTTATCACCATGTAAGATATTAAATGCTAGTTGTGCACAATAAAAAATATCAGTGACAGATTGGATTGGCTTGCAGTAAATACTTTGTGGGCCAGTAAATTACATATCTAATTTTAAGTATCTCAGCTATTTCATAAAGTTAAGTCATTTGGATTATCAAGATCTTTACCTGGCCAAGTATACGTAAGCTAAACAGCTACTGCAAACTGTGCATATACAGAGTGTTTCATAAAAAGACACCCTTTTGTTTCTTTTATAACTCAGTCGAATGGTGATCAATTTGCATGAAATTTTCACCAAATGTAGCTGAAGAAATACAAATTCAAACTATTTAAACAAAATGTGGCCGTTAGTTAAATATTCTTTGCTAGTCGTAATGTAATACTGACGTCATAATGTGTTGCGAGTACAAACTGGCTTGTCTCAACTGGTTCTGTCAGTAGCTACCCTGCTTCGATGGTGAACTTTATCTGGTTTACTGATGAAAAATGTTCATTGTGTCAGCATTTAGTAACATGGAGGCATAAAATCAGGTGTCTCGCAATCCAAAAAATCATCCATCTCGTAAGCGGAGTGTGCTGGTGCACTGTCTTGCTAAAAGGTGTAAAAGTAAGGCTATCCCAACAAGTGTGTGAAAGTGATCGTTTTGGGCATTTTTGTGGCTACAATGTTAAAACGTCAACAGTTTGTCATTAATAAACCAGCTAAAGTTCGCCATCGATGCAGGGCAGCTATTCAGCAAGTCTGTCAGCACCAGCTGCAACAAGCCAGTTTGTACTCGCAGCACACTATGACATCAGCATTACATCACGACTAGCAAAGAATATTTAACTATCAGCCATACTTTGTCCAAATATTTCGAATTTGTATTTCTTCAGCTACATCTGGTAAAAATTTCGTGTAAATTGATCATCATTTGACTGAATTATGAAAGAAATAAAAAGGGTGCCTTTTTATAAAACACTGAGTACACTATAGCGTAAATACAAGTAACTAGTTATTTCAACCATTATTCACCAAACTCAAACTTACATGGGATTATTCTTGTGATAAAATGGAGGTTGAAGTATTCCGGCTGGAAACACTGCAAATGACAGCAAATATTAGTTGTAAATAAGTGCAATAATATTAGAAATATTATATGTAAAGCGTTGAGCAGTATTTCATCGTAAAGTAGTTATTAGCATGCTGTCTCTTGTGCAGCATGTCATAATGCAAAACGAATAAACCTAGATGAGTGACGTCTATTTCTTTTAATTTGTAGGCTAAATTAAGTATTTTACAACTTATTTTAATTAGCCAAATATCAGTGTCTTACAGGCCTTTTTGTTCAGTTCTACTTCTATGTAATTGTTCACTATTTTAAAATCTATTCCAGATAATAAGAGTGAATTATGGTAATTGTTAAACAATAGCTTTTGCAATGCGCAGCAATCAACAATATAATATACCACCAGTGTCAATAATATTAGTTTTGAACTAAACAGCCATTTATAGACTTACTTATGATATTCTTTGAAGGATGATAATAAGCGTTCGGTGTAACTGGCGTCGTTGCCCATCTAAACGCAGACAAATATCAGACAATAACGTTAGCTAAAAAATCTGCAAGTGTTTGAAATATAATATTTCAGTTCTACATATGTAAAACTATTACTGTCTTAAGTTCCCTTTCTGTCAGTTATTTTACTGTGACATTTTTAGTTTCAGTTTTAATTCCAGTTTGTGATATAATAACTATGTTACTTGAGCAGTTTGTTCAACTGCAGCATGGAAACCTTCAAACAATTCAAACAATAGAAACAATTGTTGTATTGTTCAGTAGTTTACTTAATGCCACAGAACAGAAACTCTGATAAATCAGCATAATTATATAGCTATGGAGTATTGAAATTCTGAGGCTTTCTTGTGACAAAAATTCTAGGTGCATTAATATAATTCAGTAGAAGTAAAGCATGTCACCTATCCCTGTCGTAGGGTCGTCGTAGCTTGCGTAGGTTGATCTGCACTGACGACCGACTGAGATTCATTACGTTCTCAAACAACGAGTCATGCGAACAATGTATCTATGAACAATTGACGACAAATTCTAAATTCACTACTACTTGTTGATGTTCTGAAATTCAGACTCAAAAGCAACTCTAACTTAGTAATCTGTCCGTTAGTGAAACATTTCTGACTAAAACAAAAAATCTCTGATCGTCCATTTGTCCACGACAGTAGACTGCAATTCTGGCGAATTGCGGCGAAATTATACTAAAAGTTATGCAACATAAACTATATAAACACTCACTGAACCGCTGTAATTAATGACTGTTAAATGCGTGTACAATAAGCCTACGATATTATTTTTACCCGACATTAACAACATACGTTGTTTTATAGTTAAATTATTGCCAAGTTCAAAGCTGATTTACAGCTGACCGACACCTGAACATTTGTTTAAAACTGTTATAGTATTGTAGTGATTAAAGTATAGTTGTGCCTGGGCACTGCCTCTTCAAAGTCTTTCTATCCTGGCATGCCATTGTTTGTGCTTATTGCAGGTTTTGTAATGTGTGAATATCAATGCTTTTTACTACCGCTTATTGTAAAACGAAGAACAACAATCAAAAATAACACCCAACACAACAAAGATGAAAATAGGCAGCGACATACCCCAGCATACTCTGTTTCTAATGCTGTGTTGTTAAAAATAAAATCTGGATAACCAATCTTTTCCCTTATTGCGTCAACCTGAACACGCGATGCAGTAAGACATATTTGAGCTAGTAGTAGACTAATCAGGTGTCAAGACAGTTAAAAGGTCAGAGCCTGGTTATTCGCAACTGCTGCTGTATGAGCTATCGAGACTGATTCGCTCTGCTGCTGAAGCCTAGTACAGTGAGCAAAACAGGGAAAGGAAAGGAATTATCTGATCACCAGTCACCACCAAAATTAAACTATCTTAAAATCACCCATGACGACTAAAGGCAATTAAGGATAAAGAAAAATTTCAGACAGAAACATTTTTCAAAAATCGTCTAAGTCCACTATTACATTGTCACAGCACAGGCCATGTCCACGCGAGGCATGTGTTACAGTATTTATTTTCTTGTGCCTTTTGACTTCCGGTAACCTGGATCCATTTTGAACTGAAAATTGACACACCGTTTACGCCTGTCCAGGTAAACAGACACATCAATTTTGGCTTTCTGCTATGCCTTTTTGTTTTTGAGTTAGGAGTCCGTACGGTACAGACAGAAAAACAAACACGGACGGCCTCGGACGGGCAACAGCTGTAATCGTAATGCGGCCTAGTAAGACAGCCGCAGGAAATATAAATTAATGAAACAGTGACGGCTGTCAGCAGCAATATACAAGTAAAGTTTAGACGTGCCGACCTTCTCCTGTGCCACTTTCTTTGTACTGTCTTCCAGCCAGGTCAGCTGCTGGAGGATTTCATGGAACGAACGTCGAACGTGTCCAACCATGTCCAGCGCCTGTCCACATCAGTACAGTATATGCTCTCACACAACACGTTCCAGCGTCACGGCGGTAGCAAAATAGTGTGTATTTATAGAATAATTCATTACTGTTTACTCTAAAAATTTACTCTTTTTTACTTTTATAGCAGTATCATCTAGTTTAAAATCGTTATGTATTGTCTTGTTCATTTTTATTTCATTGTTATCGCATTATATTGTCGTTCATTGCATTGTTTTGTCACTACATTTTACTTTTTACGCGCGAAAGCAGCTACTGTTTTCAGCGCGTCTTAGCCATCGCAATTCTGTCTGTCTGTCCGTCTGTCTGTCCGTCTATCCGTCCGTCTGTCAGTCACACGGGTGGATCAGTCAAAAACGGTGCAAGCTAGGATCACCAAATCTTCACCGTCGGCTGCCTGGAAGAACCGGAACCGTAAAGCTTTTTCATAAATTCGAAATAAATCACTCCGAACGAGGGCGCTAAATAAAAGAGGGGTGGGCAAAATTTGCGATTTTTGGCCAATAAGTCGTTGTATCTCAGTAACGGTGCGAGATAGGGCCTAGGTTACTATTAATCACTAATAGGAAGTCGTACACTGGCTCTCAATTGGCGCCGAATTCAATGACCTTAAATGACCTTGAACGCCAAAATAAGGGGTTTTATAGATTTTTTGCCGATTTCGGGCTGCGACACAAGTCTGTATCATTCACAAGGTGGTGTCACGCTACTATCGTTATGAGAATTTGGTATTTGTATATTAACTTAGCGTGAACACCCCAATTTTCAGCTAAACTACTAAACCGGAACTGCTATAGGCTTTCGCGCGTCTCGTGAGCATAAGCTCAAATTTCTTGTACAATTATCAGCATATAGCACACGAGAGTAAACTTATTACATGTATGTCGTATAATTGCACTGTTTTAACTAATGTCAAATCTGTGTGATTGTCGCGGGTTTATTAAAGACTACTTGACTTGATGCAACCTGATAAAGACACTAAAAAGTACTGCATTAATGTGTAAACAAACGGCGGGACTTACATATGAGTCTATTCTTCTAAGTGGGGTCTAAAGATAAACTTGTCTTTGAGTCCAAAAAATTGCGTAAACGACTGCATGAATCCCTGCCATATTCTGTTTATCGCATATCAGTCACCAGGTCTAATAATAGGGTGGCCATTTTTATGCACATTATCAGAGTCCAGGGCTTCCGACCTTAAAATCAAACCAACCTTGTACAAGCTTAGAGTTTGTTCAATGTCATATTCATAAATTTACAGTTTGTACAAAAAAATTAAAGAAGCTTGTTTTCAAGCTAGCAAACAGAATGCAGTCCTGACATAGAACTGTATTATCTAAACAAAATAGCAAAACTCCGCTCAAGTCAAAAATGTTTCTGCAAGCAATTTGGGCTGCCAGGCACAGGTATCGTGTAGACATAGGCTTATTTGTATTTTGGTTTAATAAAAATTTGTAAGATATACAATAAACGAGTACAAAATGCTGTTCAAAACCACCACATTCACGTCCTGAGTCAAGCTATCATAACGAAGGCTATCATAACCAAAGCTTTTAGAAAAATATATATAACTCTCATGAAAAGATAGTCGTCGTTTGTGTACTTGCATTTTCTCTGGAATCCGGACTGAAGTATTGCTCGACGTATATTCTGCCGACGGCAACGCCCATATTCTGATTGACGAAGTTGACGCATGATCGCCAGCGAATCAATTCTTGATCAGTACCCAGCAGTGCCTATAACAGTAACGTGCAGGGTTGTTAATATTGCAGTATTGCAATTATTGCAATAAGTATTGCAATACTTTTAGTACTACAACAAGTATTAAAATATCTGTTGCATGTTTAGTATTGCATGTGGTCTTGCAATGCTTTTACTGCTGAAATATTGCAATACTTAGAAGCAATATTTTTTTGATAAAGAGTGCACTCCTAATCGTGAGGACGCTGTTTAATTACGAAAAAACTTTTCATTCTTTTGTTCGATCACGTGAAAACGACCAAACAAGAAATAACATGTTAACACGACTTGTTTATTGTTTAAATTCTGGGTTGGCCACATTATCACATAGTCTGTAGTCAACCTAAAATTTTAAAAAAAATTGTGCACAGTAGCAAAGTCAAAATTTATTTTGAAGGAGGAGATAGTGGAGTATTGCTTGAAAAAAAGTATTGCAATTAGTATTGCAATAGTTTTTTCACCAAGTATTGCTATTGCTATTGCAATAATTTTGTTAGTATTGCTAACAACCCTGACCTGGTTAGATTGTTACTAAACAGAAACCTGCGACTCGTAAATCTGACAGTCTGCTGTTTGATAAGCCACCTACCTGTGAATGTTTTCGTAAGTCCTTAATATAACTGGCAGTCATTTATTCAAAATATAGCTTCGGAAGGACCGCGTGTTCTATAGAACGAATAGCTCGTGATAACTGTAAGCCTAATCGACGAGATTACCGCTTTCACTCTAGGGGCCTACGTAAAAATTATCGACTCGTAACCTCTAACGTACCTCATTTGACTTATCCCATAAACATGCAAGGTCAAACTCTGGAATGCTTTGTAATTACCGTTCGAACATGTACGTATGTCTTCGTGCGTTCTTACCTTGTTCAACTCTTTGCGAAGATTCTGGAATTTCTGTGAGACGAGTTCAAAGTTTGTAGTGGTCAGAACCCACCAGACGACATAATTTTGCAGCGTCCTGCATCGTACGTGCAACATTGGAAACGCTTGTATATGTCAAATATAAACGTGACTCGTTTTTTGCTTGACGTATTGACTAAATACATTGCTTCAGGATGCACTGTTTTTTAAATTCTTTGAAAGAAGTTTTGTCATCACATCACATGTAAGCAAACAAGTCTAAATAAAAAGCCATTAGCATTTTATCAATACTTTAATTTCAGCGTAAAATATTTTGAGTAATCGACGTTTGCACATTCACGGTTCATTCAACGTTTATTAAAAATCAACACGTCAAAAAAATAAATAAATAACACATGCGTGAAACGGTTAAAATAAATTTTTTACACAAGTGTGAAAAAGCGTTTACAAAGCTTTGTTATAACTACAGAGGTAGCGACTGACGTTAGCTGTACCTGGGAGAGGTGTTTTGAAGCAAGCGACCGAGCTCGACGATGTAGTCCGGATATCGTACAATTACCTCCTCGTCGTCTGTTATGTCAATGTCGACAGCGCCAAACACCATCCTCATGAACCGCAGCCAGTCAATACTCTGGGGTACACAGAACATATCTGAATTACTGTGCACTGGCAATGTGTCAGCGCGTGTCACACCTCAACGCACGTGGACGACTGCGCTCTTCGACTACATCAGCGCTGGTCGCTCCACGCACTGTGCGTTTTATCATTGGCGACCGCACCTTTCCAGCGACTGCTGCATCGGTCTGGAACAGTCTGCCGGCGTACAGGCACGAGACAACGTGATCTGTGGAGCCTGCAAACTGGAACTCGCTGTCAGTAACAGTTCTATGGTTTTATTTTTAAAGGTTAAAGATTAAAGGCGGTGATATCTCTTTACGGAAAGCTCATTTCACA
>Ga0209367_1009801_pt1 | contig 12933 bp, 8 predicted proteins | sample WorMetLIZISLAND2_FD_187412 | JGI IMG/M metagenome (GOLD analysis project Ga0209367, IMG submission 187412) | Marine gutless worms symbiont microbial communities from Max Planck institute for Marine Microbiology, Germany - Olavius geniculatus... ... | reverse complement strand
CTGACACTGTTGTAAGGGCAATGAACGTTAAGTATAGGAAATGGCATTTGGGGGGTCCTGTAACTCCGAAACCCCTTAACCGATTTCCACAAAACTTGGCATCAGTGATCAAATTGCCCACCCAACCCCACATGCAAAATTTGGTTACAATCGGTTCAAAGGGGGCGTGGCTGCGCATGCGCGAAATTCGCCGTTAGGTGTCTATTTTTTCTTTTTTTCTTGCGCACGGCTACAGACCAGCCCGTTGGACCGACCGACGCCGCTAATGGTTCAAACGAAGCGTCCTGACGCCGGACACATTCTTTATATGTTCTCAATTAAAATTTTTAAAATTTGCCCCTTTTCATGCCCCAATTTTTAAAATTTTGCATTATGGCCTATGGGGACTTCAAAGTCCCCATAGTATAACTATAAAGTATAACTTGGTCCCCGTAAAAGATAATTGTGTGCTGTTTTCACCTACCCCTCTATTTTCAGGGTTGGGCAATCTAACGGTGTCATTTAAATGTACCCCCTAACAACCCCTGTTGCCATAGCAACCATTCAAAAGTTGCAAAATTTTGCATTACAGCCAATGCAGAGTTCAAAGTGGTATAACTCAGTCCCCGTAAGAGATAATTGTGCGCTGTTTGCACCTATATAACACAAACATTTTAAAAATTCCTTCACATTTCCAGTGTATAGCGAATCCAGAATAAATGTCAAGTTACTCGTACTTGTTTCAGGAATGTATTTGCTGCGCATTGTACTCAGCGATGGCCAAAAGATGCCAACACAGATCTCAAATACTAGAAAACTCGCATACACAGCCGGTTGATTCTGTATCACAGCACAACAGCAGACATGCTAATGAACCAAGAAATGTCATGTCAGCAGTTTTGAACTATGCAAAGAGAGAGTATAGATAGCCAGTAGAACAGCTAGCCGACAACAAGAATAATACCATTTTTGAACATTTCCTGATTAGAAATAAGCACATACAACAATACTGCAGTTACTGCATGTGCACAGAGCAACAATATGAGTGAGTGAGTGGGTAGTGAGCGAGTAGGGTTTAACGGCCCACCCGACGCAGCATAGGTCATTTCGGGGATGGCCTTTGCAGGCAAAATTGCACATAGGCCTAAGCATAATAATAGAGCAAAAAGTTTAAACTTTGCAGAAAGTTTAACCTTGATGAAACACAAAACATAAAAAATGACCTAAACCTTGCACCGCACATGTAACGATAATGCCAGTTTTAATAATCTTCCCTGATATCCTCCAGACAGTCATTAATCTCAGAATGCTGTCTATTGGAGGACATGAACCACATGAGCTAAGAAGTAAATAAATAAATTAACTAATAAAGAAATAAACAAATAATAAAATAAGTTGAATATCTAGATAAATTTATCATAAGTTGAATGAAAATGTACAGGGCAAGTGATAAAACTGCTATACTATCAGACTTTCTAAGCAATCAAAACGAATCTATCAGACAGCAGTTGCAAATCAATCATAAAAATAACGTAAAAAAAATAAATCCACTCACTCCATGGAAGAAAATTGGAATGACAAGAGAAAGTGAAGCAACCAGCAGCACTAATCTGCCAACAATAACATCAGTACAATGCATCATTTATCAGCACTATAAACATAAGCACATTTTTATAAAATCACGTATCAATACGTCACATTAGAGCAACATATAAATGCTGCCAGAATAGCATAGACAATAGCCGCAGTAGCTTAAATTTGTGCAATGCAATAATTCACTTACTTATTACTCTTGAGTCTTTATTAATTATTTATTTTACCAGTCCCGATTCACATAAACATATTTTGCAGTTAAGTGTATTACAAGTGCAATTAACGAGATGACAAAATCACACCTCACACAATAGTGTGAGTGTTGTAAGGACGACCTTCAAAGTCTATGGGAAAAGGCAAAGTTTGACTCTCAGCCAACCAAAAACCCCTAAACCGATCGTCACCAAATTTGAATTACGTCATTACGTCATTATGACGTGATTACGTCATAGACCCCTACCACCAAAAAAAATTGGGGCTCAATCCGCCCAGGGGTTTTTGCTCCCCATATAGGTGAAATATACACCCATCCTGTTCGAAATTTACTACACTTTTTTGGTTCTTCAACTCGCCTACAGGCGAGACCGTTAGACCGATTTTTACGCTTAATACGTCAAATGACGCGGTTCTGCGCAAGGAAATGCCTTTTTAATGTTACAAAATAAAAATTTAATTTTTGACTTATTTATTCGAAAAATTTGAAAAAATTACAAACGGCGCCTACAATGGCGTCTATGGGAAAAATTTATAAATTCTTTCAACTGTCATAACTTCCACTGTGTGCAAGATAGAGTCGTAATTTCTAGGTTCTAGGATAGGGTTTTCGGGGTCGGCCTAATTAATGGTGACATTTATATTTACCCCCGGTTGACCCCTATTGAGCCCCGTTGCCATGGCAACGAAATTTGGGACAAAATTGGTTATAACTCGGCTTGCGTAAGAAATTTTTGCAATATTTTTGCGCCTATAGAGGGGTTTTCGGGTATGGGCCATCAAATGCCGCCAATCGCATTTTTTTCACGACTCCATGGCAACAAAATTTGGGACGAAATTGGCTATAACTCGGCTTGCGTAAAAGATTTTTTGCGATATTTTTCCTCATGCAGGGGGGGTTTCGAGGATGGGCCATCGAATGCCACCAATTGCATTTTTTCCCAACCGACCCCCGTTGCCATGGCAACGAAATTTGGGACGAAATTGGCTATAACTCGGCTTGCATAAAAGATTTCGGCGAGATTTTTGCACCTTTAGGGGGGTTTTTGGGGATGGCCCATCAAATGCTGCTAACTGCATTTTACCCCGACCTATCCTTGTTGCCATGGCAACAAAATTTAAGATAAAATGGGCTATACCTCGGCTTGTACAACAAACATCACCAAGATCCTTGCATCTGACAGAGATGAGAGTTGAAAGTTTGGCAATTAGATGACGTCAGTCAAAGTCTACCACAGTCAACCATGATTTTCAGGTATAATGAGCAGCAGCGTAGTAGGAGCAGCAGCAGTAGTAGACACATCCAACGTTCTGTACCTGACCGGAGGTATACTGCTCTGCCTTAAAAAGGTAAAAGGTAAAGATACAAATCCTGCTATAGCGCTTTTTACTTTCTTCAAGCTCATTCCTCGACTTCTGGCAATAAAACAGCGAATATATATGTAAAATCTTACCAGTTGATAACTGTGTGTAAGGACGATGTGATGATATCAATCCTCTAAAACAGCCAAAATCATTTGGGTAACCTTAGATGGGGCTATGCATATGGCGTCCTTACAAGCTGACTTTAGTTGGTAATCACTAACATGGTCTAAAGCCTTCTTCATTTGATGTTATTTGTAGTATTAGGCCTACTTGCCCAATGGTTACCGATTTGGCCGAACTGCCCAAAATGTGCACAAACAACAGATAAACCTAAGCGTATTATATAAGCTTAACTAATGTACAAGTCTGCGTAATGACCATATGGTGATCTCATATAGCTGCTTTCACTTTGGACCAAAATACTATAGGCCTGCTGTATTGGATGGTCATTGCCATAATAGACTACTCAGGCTAAAATTGAGTGCATTAGCAACGAATGTAGGGACAAGACGACAGCCGGATCATTCATGCATGCAGTTAGGGCCTATAAATGGCAAGCACATGGATAAGTTCACGTTCTTATTAGACATCAACAATGTCCCATCACTTTATTATCTGGCCATCTATCTGTGCATTCTACACGCATTCATAACTCAAGCAATAAGGTATAAAAATCCTAGATTTATGTAAATGTTCTTCATGTCACACTAGCTGCTACACCATCTTTCAGCTTTAAAATGTCTAATGTCGGTTCGGGTTGTGGTGTGCAGTTGGACAGTTTGCAAGCATATGAGTGCGTGGTTAGCTAAATACTGTGTCGGCACAGGGTCATATATTAGTTTCCTTGTTACCATTAGCTAAACCATAACAGAAACATTTTCGGCTGCTACGCTAATCAGTAAACATTGGGCAAGTAGGCCTAATACGACAAATAACATCAAATGAAGAAGGCTTTAGACTATGGTAGTGATTACCACTATGTATGGCTTGTAAGGATGCCATATGCATTGCCACATCTAAGATTACCCAAATTATTTTTGCTGTTTTAGAGGACTGATATCATCACATCGTCCTTACACACAGTTATAAAGTGGTTAAGTTTTTTACATATATCATATGTTATAAATGACTCAGATTCACAGGTACAATTAATGAGATCATGAATCCTACCTCATAAATGATTCAACCTCCATGGTCCGGGACAGAGTTCTAAACAATGATGAGCCAGTCATGATTGCTACCTGATAATATCAACACAAAACAGTAATACTGTTTAGCCCAGCAGATGGAACATTATATTACCACACGCACATGCTTGTTTTTCGATCAACCAGCCAATTTTTCTGAAAGTTAGCACAGGTTAAACTGGTATCCAGAGATTAACTTTTGAGATATCTTGTATTAAACAGGGTGCTGATAAAAAGTGGAACAAACATGCTTGACACAGATTGAGCAATCCGACAGTTTGGAAATAATCTGCCTCAATTACTGCAGTGAAGAGTGGTAGAGTTAAACACTTGAACACAGTGTTAAACATGACCGCCCTTCACTGCAATGATTGAGGTTTTAATCTGTTCCAAAACTGTCTGACTGCAAGTTCCACTTTTCTACAACGTATTCCAAAATTAGCAGCCCACCTACAGATAAGTTAGTGTAAAATCGTTAATACCTGATTTACAAAATTTGAAACAAGTCATGAAGACAATCATCCTGATGTAGCATTTAAAGTATGAGCTCAAAGTGGACACCTTTGGCCTCGACACAAGCTCTTAGTTTACAGCGGGTACGCTGCTGCTTGATCCCTTTGTCAATAACAAAGTACTGAACGTAACCCTAAATTAAACAAACTCTGACATCATAATTACATTACACTGAGCACACATGGTAAAGTGCATACGTCAGAATGCATGTGAGTGACTGTAAGTAATGCTAAGATAATGCAGTGTATGATATTTCGTGAATTACGCATGTTTGAAGCAGGGGGCCGCTAATTTTGGGACGCAGTGTATATGCCACACCAGTATAGATGCATACTGTATCATGTAAATCAATGTAAACTGCATGAAAATATACAAATTATGCTCAAGGTGTTAATAAGCTTGTTGTGTATTTGTTCATTCATACTTCTGGGTGACTGAAAACAAAACAGAAAATATCAAGAAAATTAAGAAAATACACAACAAAAGCAATTATTGGAAAATAGCTTTGACACATTTCACACCCAACAATATACACTGGAGTTTTTTTCGGTTGATTTTCACTTTATTTGTTTTGACTTTCTAGTCAAATATTTTGGCAACCTTAATGCGTTCACAAATCAGTAAAAAGACGACAAAAGAACAAGTCTACCATGAAAGCAGCAAAAATGAATCCGTGAGGAATGGCACCTCGATGTCCATCCAAATCCACATCATCAGAGTCTACTGTTTGTGCCGCGAGGGCATGATGGCCCACAAGGTCTGGATTCGCTGCAGAATGATACTGTAAGTCACTTGGAGTGAGAGCAGGCGTCCACTCCAAGACAAATGTGTACATCGAACCTTCAAATAACGACTGAATTATTCCCAGACATAGCACCTTCCGATCTGCAAAACCATTCCACAGACTTTTACGACTGCGTTAGGGTTAGGGTTGGAACCAAAATTACTTACCAAAAAAAATGTCTCGTAAATGAAAGAGCAATCAGACTTTTAATAGCATCATACCAATGAAAACCTATACTGATTTATTATAAAAATACCACTTAAGTAAAAATTAAAATAATTCATTCATTACATAACCAGGGTGCATTATTTTCAGCCTGGAATTTGCTACCATATAACTGTAGATCTGCTGAGCTTCTTGACACTTTTAGCAACCAGCAATTTAAAAACCAACTTCAATGCTTGACAATACGTATAGCATTACACCATCATTGTATCTGCCACTAAGTGCCTCAGATTTTACACATGTATTGCATTTCACAGTTGATGCGATTTAAATCAATTGATTTAAATCATGATTTAAATCAACAATAAAAATCACGATTTGAATTACTAAATATAAAACTACAAATTTATGTGTAAATGTGATGGCTGTTTTCAGTTTGCAATCTATTATTGGTATTTAGTGTACTGTGGTGCTTGCTAACTCAATTTATTTTATTGACTACATTAATATTTGGTTATATCTAAGCTGGTAAGTTAGCTTAACCTGATACAATTTACCAAAGCTGACATCGCCAATTACTTGGCCTTGACTCTTGTTAATTTCTCGTGTTGTTTTGGTAGTTACTTTCAGCAATCAGCATGCTTACAGGTATTAGAAATGTTATGGCCTTTATCATTGTCTACTATTTGCCTTAAAGTCTAACAAATTGCAGCCCCATAAATATTCACAAACATTAGAATGCAGCACCAGGTTAAAATTGTAAATAGTTCTTTGCCAGGCTGAGCTATAAAGAATAACACATGTAATTTTTAAAAAAAGAAACTCTAATCAAGGCCAATTACTGTCATCCCCAAACTAGCAGATAAAGGTAACACATTGGCTATCACAGGTAGCATAAAATAGTGTAAAAATCTAATAAAAAAATCAATTTAAATAAAAAAAAAATCTGATTTAAATCCAAAAAATCGATGCTTTCAATTCTTATTTAAAAAATCATGATTTTTATCAACCCTGCTGCATTTTGATAGACTGACTGACCTAGCAATATAAATATGTCTTAAAAACAAATGTGAATTTCAAGGCAAAATAATGTCAACAGCAAAATGCTCAACACACACCTTGACGTATGGTATTCATAGCATTTGTGAACGAGTGTAAAGCTCTAGCCGAAGAATCACCATAGTTTTCATCCCATAATATCATTATCACAATACTCATGACTGTCAGCAGGCATATTGCCAAATCAAATGGTGCTCTGCCACATTCAAAACATCGAGAACTAAATTATTGACATAATGTCACCATGATATAAGAATGTTCTGGTACATGTATATTCAAATACAAACCTATCTGTTCTTACTGCTTAGTGCTTAAACATAAGTACAGAAACTAAACCCATAAATTTTCTAAAGAAAAACTTCTCAAGACTCCTGTGGCAAATGTTCCACAAGCTAAATGCCATTTATGCCACACAACCAACAAAGAAGAAAAAACATCTATTTAGAACAACTTTGAGCATATTTATCAAGAAAACTGTAAGCAACTCCTTAATAAAGGTGAGAAAAAATAACTCACGTATAACCAAGGCTATCGACGGATACTTGTGCAACAACGCCGGAAACAATAGCAACAAGTGAATTTCCTATAACAGCTTGAGCGAATATGCTGGGCAACAAGTTAGCATCATAACCACGCTGCATTGAATAGCACACAGACAGAACAATGAAACTTTCACATCATAAGTTAACAATAAACTAAAACTGTTAGCTATCGTAATTCGATGCATGGATGCAGTGATGAATCAAACAAATTCCGCAAAATATGCAGAGCTCCTACAGTTCTTCATATGCTGACATCATGCAAAATATCCAACACATGCTGCTCTATGTACAATGCTGCAATTACAGATGAGCCAGGTCCACAATTTCTGATCACAGGTAGGTACCAGAACTACTTTCAAGTCTTGTCAAACTCTGTTACATTACTTCTCAAATGATAAATTGATAATAATGATATTAATTGCCAGGAAAACTGACAGGCAATTGGGTTAAACTGACCTTGTGATGTTCACAAACAAGCCATGACTCAAAATTACTGCAAATTATTGACGTCGCTATGCCTCCGACCAGCCGCCCAGCTAACAGGACTGTGAAGTTGTTGAAATGCTACACAGTGAAAGATCAGTCACTAGATCAAACAATCAATGGAGAAATGAATGAACGAACAAATGGCTAATGGGGTTGAACAAACAGCATCTGCAGAAACACAGCAGGGTCAGTCAGTCCGTAAATGACAGTGAACGGCGTTGACCCTGGATTAGGCCTACAAAAGATCTACTCAAACGTGCAGGCTAACTTGACTCCATTCACACTGCACGCCACTACACTAATTGTGTGTCGGCTGTTGATAGCAGCACCACAGCGACTACATGATATTGCTACAGCGCCTGCCCCCATCCGTGTGCTTGCCCTTGTTGCAATAAATACCTATAATGTAAGGGGTCATGCCATCTCACCTGCTGCATCACCAGCACCGCTGTCTGGCACTAATTATCAACTGACCCTCATTCAAACATGCCAAGCCTCACTATCCCCCTCACCCGGGTTGTACCGCACCGCAGGGGATATCAGCTTTGACCAAGCTGATGACACCCACGGTATCACGCACAGCGAAAGGAGCGCACGGGCGAAACCGGTTAGCCGATTAACCGTTAACAACTCTATCGCAAAGTAACTTGGTTGATTTAATCAAATGCATTACTGCTACGCCAAGCCACCAACCAGATAATAAGAAGCTGTAATACAGCACGATACTAAACAGACACCAATCACACTACTGAATTATGATTGTTTTAAACACATGACAATCGACAAACACTACACTGCAAGTCAAACTAACCTTCGTAAAACAAGAGAAGCTGTATAGAAATGCATATATCAAACAGTTTGTTCTACGACCACTGCAATATGCACACAGTCAGTCACAATATCAAACATCACAATACCCCTACTAGTACATAATGACTATAACAACTGCTTTATCACTTCTTGTCTAAAACTTGAACAAAATACATATGGCATTGTTTTATACTGCACTGACTAATTGAAACTAACAAGGAAAGCAATGTTTGGGCCTTCCAAAACAGTGTACGAGATACAGGACTTAATAAAGTTATGTTTACAAACATTAAATTACAAATCTACTGCAAATGGAACTGCTGATGGTCCAAATTTACACTGTTATTTATCATCTGTCAATGGTAAAGTTTTAAAGTTTTAAGATAATAAACAGCATGCTGTCTGTGAACATACTATTTATCGGCAATAGATCCAACGATGGTGCCAAACACCATGCTAGAGCCATAGCCAGCAACAAACAATCGCTCGATGTCATGTGTTGATATGCCGTAGCTGTCATACAAAGCGTATATATATGGACCTTGTAACCAGTCAGTTGCTGCACAATCAACACAAACACAAACCATAACAACAGTGTTTTTCTACTATCAATCAGAAAGTAACTGACTATCAAAATACAATCATAATACACTTAATAAATTAAGGGTATATCATTTATGCTAATAACCTAATACGACAAACAAAAGTTCAGCAGAAAAATGCATATTATATGCCAAGTGCGAAAATGTAAAACTGGCCAGATATAGTAAAAAAACCAAAAGTGAAATGTCAGTATAACAAGTGGTTTATCATCTGCTAAATGGATAATACAGTACCGGGTACTAAATTTCCAACATTGCATGACAGCATGCAATTGCACAATAAAGTAAAAATAAAGGTAAAGGGTCTACTAGTGCTCTGCGATACCTGAAATTGGAGCCACAATAACGATACTATCTCGGGTATAGAGTACCGGAAGTGCATATGAAACATTAGTCCACAGGCCCATTGAGGGGGAGGGTAAAGTTTTACCGGGCCCCGTGACGTTTGGGGGCCCTGCCATCGCATATGCGATCGCATATTTTGCCAAAACCCAAATATTGCATATTTTTCCACATATAAAGGCATTTTCAGAATCGTATATGCGAAAATTATACCACATATGCAAAATTTGCATATGTTCGCATATACGCCAAATATTTCCGCATATGCGATCGCATTTTTCAGCATTTTCCTTGTCCAATGTTGTTTTAAAACTGCTAAATATTTTCGTGGCAAACGATTACCGGCATTTACAATTAGACGTTGAAAACATTAATGTAAAAAATGTCAAAACTGTGCAGAAAAAGCCTATTAATGATCATGATTATGATTCTTCGTCACTCGAAGTTGCATATGCTGGAAATATGCGGAAAAATGCAGCATATATGCCGCATATATGCACCACATATTTCACCAAATTCCGCATATTTTGCCTCCAAAAGTTCTACATATTTTAAGAAAATTTGCCACTATAAACCAACATCCCTAAGCGTCAGCCATCAGTTATTTTGCAACAATTTTCCAAAAAAAATCTGTTTCCTTGGATGAATGAATCTATTCAGTATTCTAGCTCGCTCTGCAGAGTGACATCAACATCACCCTTACAGGGCCCCGCAAGAATGTTTCCTGAGCCCCACTATGGCTCTCGTCGGGCCTGCTAGTGAACCCCCTGCTATCCGTCTCACGCTCACTTGACCCCTTCAGTGAACTCATAGAGTTGTGATAGTGTACTACTCTGTAAGAGTGATCCTACCGTTCTTGTCTATCCATCGTGATACTCCATCTGCCAACTGCCAAGGCCAAATGTTGACAGCTTTAGCGACCGAGACACATTTCTCTAATTTTTGTCATAACTGATTGATGACAAAACCTACAGTTTTCATTTACAATGTATAGGACATGTCCAGTTAGACTGTAAACAATGCATTTGACTGGCTGACGTGGTTACGCAACTCACTCCTCTCGCGCTGCACCAGCTAGCTTTACACACTTCTGACTCCTAATTTTTTTTGGATCGACACGGGTCTTTCCAAAACGATTAAAAAACGCGAAACTTTCATTGCAAAAACAATAAAAAACGACTTGAACCATCCCAATCCTGCACAGGGTTGGTCAGACCTTCCAAAAACACAACCAGTGACAGCGGCCTGTGCATGCACTGTGCTGCTGTGGCCACATAGCGCAAGCGCAGTGTGCGCCCACCGCACCGCGTTCACAAAACGCCACAGTGAACTAGTAGAGATGCACCGTACTGTCAGAACACTCATCCAGCCCACTCATGCGCAAAATTATTACTAATTTACAAAACTGGTTTTAATATGACATGCTTTTTTCTTTGCTGTCACACAATGTGCAGTTGTCAACAACAAAGCGATTGCATCGTAATGAAACTGGTATCGTCATGTCACGATATTTGGCAGTATCGTAGCACCACAATACATTGCGATATATCGAGACCTCTTTGATATCGGTATCGAAACGTCAATACTCACGATATTTATCGAGGTATCGAAGGTATTGCACAGCATTAGTCTCTACTAGACTCTCTCACAACTCTGTGCCTGTAGGGTCAGTGCTCATCTCCACTTCAAGGCACTGAGGCAGCAGTAAGCTGCAGCTCAGTTACATGGGTAACAGACCTCTCCCATATATTGTCGTTATGTTCCCGGCGGTGAGGCCGGTAACAAATTATTCTGCTTGGTGATAGAGCCACTCTTGCCCGGAGCTGTTACCTAGCAGAGCACCAGGTGGGAGTCAAAACAGCGACCTCGCGATCACTAGTCCGACATGTTACCTCTGCACAACCAAGCCACACTGCATAATGGTAACACATAACGAAGGTGTATTTTTGACCAGTTCGACCTGTAGCAAGAAGATAGACAAAAAGGTAGGTTCTCTTGAACTTGTTGAACTGCGCATCTCTACATCCTGGATGACTCGATCGTCTGTATATCAATGCACACATCACGCTAAGAATACCTAAACCTGCTATAAAAATACTCATCCTATACTGTTACGTTATGTTTGCTATACACAAAATTTTAGAACTACAACTAGATTTGTTTACATTACACGTAAACACCGTTATTTGTGACTAGCAGAACGCAAAGGTTGGAAAGATAAATTTTAAACATGAACTTGACATCGAAGTAACGCGAGACGGCGAGAGCGACTGCGCGATCCAAAAGTTAAAAGAAGCCAAACTGTCGGTGTTTCCGAGTATTAACTTTAGTTAGCTTACGTTATTTTCATGATAATTACTTTAACTAATAGTGACTTTTAAAAACATGAAAAAATACCGAATACTGATACCGATATAAAATACCGATGGGCGACGCACCACTGTGGGCGGCCATGTTCGTGCACGTGCAGTTTCCGGTGTGCAGGTGTGAAAAAGGTGGAAGATAGTGGCGCTGTCATCTGGTGATATTGATTTTTAAAGTATTTTGCAGTAGTACTTTTCACACTAATCACGATCAGTGTGTTTCTCGATTATCTTTGCCTCTGTAATGTTGTTATTGCTTTGTTGGCGTACTTGCAGGTAAATGAGCAAGGTGTGCGCCTTTGCCATTGCCGCTGCTGCAGTGTGTTTAAATACTGTGTCAGAAGTGGCAACAGATTAACATGAGCTCGCAGTACTTGTAGCCTACCACAGCTAATTATACAAATGCTAACCGATGCGGAGGCCAATGGGAATTTTCTTTCGGAAAGGGAATTCCCGGGAATTAGGCCTTCTTCAAATTCCCGCTGGAACGGGAATTTTGCGAAAATACCTTCTTTTGGAATTTTTCACGCATTTTTCGTCTATGAAACGGTCTAAATTATCGTTTTTCAGGAGCATTATGCATACTAACAAATCGAAGTATATCGAAACTCATACATTCATACCAGGGGCGGCGCCACGGTTTTAAAGGTGGGAGGGACAATTTCGCTTGCTCCGCTCGCAAAAAAATTTTTTTGACCCCCCACCTTACCTGGGGGGTACAAAAATGATCATGGTATGATTATGGTAATTACCGTATGATACGATCGGCTATTTTATCAACAGCTGTGCTTCTTGTTAACTTTACGTTATGAAGAAAAAACAACAGTGAAATGACATGTACACATCAAGTTACCCAATATTTTTCACAGAGTTAGTATTTTCATACAAAAACGTCTATAATGTATTTGTGATGCTAAATATGTATAGTCC
>Ga0209367_1009799_pt1 | contig 12933 bp, 6 predicted proteins | sample WorMetLIZISLAND2_FD_187412 | JGI IMG/M metagenome (GOLD analysis project Ga0209367, IMG submission 187412) | Marine gutless worms symbiont microbial communities from Max Planck institute for Marine Microbiology, Germany - Olavius geniculatus... ... | reverse complement strand
TTACCCGACTAACGTAAATACTGCCATTTTTACCGGCAAACAGAACGACCAACGTGTTCACACTTCACATACTGACTGCAGCGTGGCGACCTTACGTCTTTCATGCGTGGCTGGCCACAGGCCCAGCGCGCAGGCCCGAGCTGGCCGCTGACCACGTGACGTGGACGCGACACTATCTGCAACCGTGTTCACGCTACACGTGATAGTTGCGGCAAAAAATAACCACTTTTTAGGGGGTAGCTGTCGTTGACGCCCGCCTGCGCCGGCCACCTTGAACCTAGGGGGTCGGGACTTGAACTGCTAAAATCTACGTTGAATTCTGAAAATTTCGTACGCAGGTTGTCTTGGTCTATCTACAGCCATTTAGTCGCAATTCAGTGTTGAAATGTGCGCTGCATCCAAAAATTGCGAAAAATTCACTAAAAACCTCTCTTTGAGGGGTTCATGGTCGTTCAAGGTCATCGATGTTCATGAATCCAAAAAGCCTGTCACCAGTGCTTGTTATGATAAGCAGCATGTATGTACCTATCTGTAACCGTTTTCACATTATTCAAGCCAATAACGGCAAAATGACGTCTTTTTAGGGGGTACCTCTCTTCGACGCCCTCGTTCGAAGGGAATCCCTGCACCCAGTGGCACGAAATTTTGTCACAATAAACTAGAGACCTTCGGGCAGCCCACAGTGAAAATTTCGTGATCCTAGCTTGCACCGTTTTGATACAGCTCACGAGTATCTGACGGACAGACAGACAGACGCCCAGACGATGGCAAAGACGCGCGAAGCATTCTGCTTTCGCGCGTAAAAAGCGACTTGGTTTAAAATACTATGTAGACTACAGGCTACAGTTACACTACTACACTGTAACTGAGTAATAAAAAGCGTAAATCAGAAATTGCAAACAGCACTTCGTTCGGCCCCAAACAACGTTCGGCCAAGAATGAATTTGTGAAATTGCTGTGACTTCCTGGTTCTTGCGGTCCACTGTGATTATGTAGCTGGCTGTGATACATGTCTCGTTGTTGGTGCAGTTTCGGATCGAGTTCGGTGGCGGTCGCAAGGGCGACGAGATCGTCGGCAACTGTCCCATCACGATCGGCACGATCCACGACGAGCGTCGCTCAGCAGCGGCGCGGCGCCGGGCGTGGAACCCTAACAACTACACGGTGGGTGGGGGAGGCGGCGACGACCCGTCCGTCATTGAGAACCAGTACGAGATGGTAATGGGTGATGTGGGTGACATGGATGACGTCGAGCTACAGGAGGAGGTCATGGATCGCTTTAGACATCCGATCGTTCCGGGCGAAATTCGCAAGAACATTCTCTACGAGGAAATCGACGAACGGCTCTGAACTTCCACGCCGCACGCTGCTTTGCCTCCTAGCTCTGTGTAGAGACGGATTCGTCTGTTGCACGACGAGAGTATAAAGACTGCAGTATTGATGTATTCGGAGTTGTGTATGTCCGGGGTTGACAGATAATTGGCCCCTGTGTGAAATAACTGATCCCTTGATGAGTTCAAAACGGTTGGCTAGGGGTCGTTTAGGTTTTGGTGGATGCATAGTTTGCATAGGCCACTGCCATGTTTTGTGCAGATAACTGCAAACGTTCTCTCCGAGAAATAATCAATGACCAGTGAGTGACCACCTCTTTGCGTTAAATATATGATTGATAAATGCAGTAACTGCTGACCCGATGAACGTCTGGAATTCTAACCGTGCCATAACGCCATTTAGTAAGTTCACCTAAAACTTTGTCTGCTCGATTAAAAGCTAGCTAAGAAAAAGCCTGAGACAAGATTGTAATGAGAAAAAGGTCATGTCATAGGTTATTGGTAGAGCTAGTGGTTGTTACAGCTAAGCTCGATTTTCGTACCAAAAAAATTAATAGACTGACGTAATTCACATTTGTCTCCCGACGCCTACGTTGGTCCACGCAATTGTCAACGTGCATTTCAGGGCAGTTTGAACAAGAAAAGCCCAGCTAACGCAAAGGGGAACGCGCGACAGCGGTGCATGTTTGAAGGCCCACTGCGAACAAATCTAAGCTCATCGATCCAGCAACTGACATTGGGTACGATGTATTTACTATTTACATACGCCAGATGGCGCCACCGTCTCGCGTGAATGCTGCCGTTCTCGAAATGTGTGTCGCAGCCCAAAATCGCCGAAAAAACCATAAACCCCTATTTTTGCGTTCAAGGTCGTCCAAGGTCATTGATCTCGGTGGCAATCGAGAGCCAGTGTACGACTTCCTATTAGTGATTAATAGTAACCTAGGCCCTATCTCGCACCGTTATTAAGATGCAGCGACTTATTGGCTAAAAATCGCAAATTTTGTTTACCCCCTGTCATTTAGCGCCTTCGTTCGGGGTGACTCCTTTCTAATTTATGGAAAAGCTTTACGGTTCTTGAAACGAGTCTTCCGGGCAGCCAACGGTGAAAATTTGGTAATTCTAGCTTGCACCGTTTTTGACTGATCCACCCGTGTGACGGACAGACAGACGGACGGACGGACAGAATTGCGATGGCTAAGACGCACTATAGCAGTACCTGCTGTCGCGCGTAATAAAATGCACAGTTCGAGAGGCGCACCCGGTTTCTTTCCAAGTTGACATTCCAAGAGACCATTATAAGCAGTATAGTAACTAGTACTTTAGATCTGATCTACGAGAGACTCTAGTAGAGTACCATTTACTGTTGCTGCGGGCGTCTAGGGTTAACCGTCTCGTCTGATAATGTCAAATAAATATTATCTCATGTTATCTCATGTTGTTGCCGCGAAAACAAGCCAAAGAGCAAGCGGCAGAGTACGTATAGAAGAACATTAATGAACTGTCCGGTGTTTATATATTTTGTTTTAATACATTCGCTTGTTTTGTATCTTGTTGTATATAAACGTCTGAGTGTGTATTCCATTTTGAATTAGGTCTGACACTAATTGCTATATCTAACTTATTATTATTATCATCGTACGATTAAACAAATAGTGCACAGCATAATAACCAAATTATTAAGAAGTTGATATCATAAATCTGAAACCATAGTTATGTACTGACTTTCTATGCTTTAAGATATAGCCTATCGTCGGCGGTGGCATTATTTCAGTCCACGAATTATTTCTGCTATCGTTGTATAGACTATGTGTCGGACTCAGTTATACCACTGCTTGGAGTGGGATAAGTGAAAACAAGTTTACACAGCACCGTAATATAAATCCACATACAGATACATTTGGTTCATTGTGTTGCATCAGAAATTTTGGCTATTAAAGTCATTTGGTATGTATTGTGCATTTTATATCTGTTCGCTACATGTGTTACGATTTACTCGTTGTTTGAATAAATGCATTACTCACAGCAGTCGTCTAATAATCCAGTCTTATTATTTAATGTTTATTTGATACTAAGTGTTATTGCATTGTTTGTTATTGTGTGATTTAGCGGTAACTCCGTTGGGTGACTTGGGAACGCATGCTGACATCAGAGTCCAGATGGATGCCGAAGTCTTGAACGACCGTAGATGGTGTCGCATAATTGCTGCACACATGTCTTGAAACAGACAGCTAACGCTGTCGCCGTGCTGATGTGCACCATAGGAACTTTGTCTTTTTGACGTTAAGCTGCAGTCGATTTGATGACATCCATTTGGCAACGGCGTCAATACAGGCCGACATGCGCATCTGCAGCTGGTCGACTGATGACGAACTGAAGCCGTATATCTGAATGTCATCAGCATACAGATGCACATAAAGACTATAGGACTGGACCAACTTGACAAGATTGGCTGTGTACAGCAGGAATAATATTGGGCCTAGAACAGATCCCTGTGGTACACCATATCTCATCAATGTCGCCGGCGATACGTCGGATCTGACTCTGACTCTAAGGTACTGGAAGCGAAACCACATCCATGTCATGCCATCAGTACTGTAGCTTATCTGTTGTCGCTGCAAAAGCACGTCATGATCTACGGTACCAAATACGACAGATAGTGCAAGTAACGCCAGATATCAGCCAGTTTGCCGTTGTCGATCTCCAGTATAGATGTCTGCCATTACTTTAGCGACGGCGGTCTCGACAGAATGATGTGGGCGATACGCTGACTGAAGCTGAAGTACACTGTGTCTCAAAAAACATCCCCGACATTTTTGACTGTAACTTGAAAACCAATTATCAGATTCTGATAATTTTTGGTAAAAATATTTCTGTCACAACTTGCCATCGAATGACTGTTTAGTTTCCCACCTCACCCAATGTATGCTTCTGCAATTCCTAGGAAAAGCAGATCAAGCGAAATATGTGTTGAAATAAACAGAAAACCTGAAAAAACATCCCCGACATTATCGATCGTAACTTTAAAAATTAGCAGATTTTAATAATTTTTGGCAGAAATATTTTTGACACAACTGGCTACTAAATAAGTGTTTTTGTTTCCACTTCACCCAATATCTGCTTTTGCACTACCTGGGGAAAGCAAACCAAGCATAATACGTGCTAAAATGAATGAAAAAACGTCGATAAATTTCATCTGTCTTAATCTGTGGGCCCAAACAGCCGGTCTGTTACAAGGTTTGACTGTCATTTAGCAGTGTGTTTATTAGATGAAGTTAAGAAATGTTTGTGAAGTCAAGAAGCGACTGGTACAGCCTGGATTGGTCTGGAGCAGAACTTTATCGATACTGCTGTCAGTTAATGGACAAAGTGTCTTCTTGCCTGTGTTCTCATAGTGGGCCACCACTTCAAGCAATTTTACTACAGTCAGTTGAAAAATAAACAACTGGATGAAATGTCAGCTAAAGTGTCAGAAATGTAAACAAAATGCGTTTTTACGCATTATGTTAATTAAGCAATCATATCGCGTTGGATAAAAAAGTGATATTTCACTGGTTGTGATTTCCCCAAATAGTGCAGAAACAAACTTTGAGTGAGGTGGGAAACCGAACGGTCATTTAATGGGAAGTTATGTTAGGTATATTCGTACCAAAAATTATCAAAATCTGATGATTGTTTTTCAAGTCACAGTCGAAAATGTCGGGGATGTTTTTTGAGACACAGTGTAGTTTACACATTTTATGGCCTACTCAAGACATAATGAGAAACACTGCATTGTTTGCTAACTCGTTGAGTTTAAAATGTTTTAGGTGGTTGGAGTGGTCTAATAGTAGTTGTCCGACTGTCCGACTGCGGACAACTATAACGCAAATACTGCTAGGCCCTGTTTTCTATGTATTTTAATGACAGAGGGACAGAACAGAGTAAACAAGGTATAGGACTTAGGTGTCCGTAGGGATGGTCAAAGCCAGAACATGCAACGGCTTAGCTGCGTGGCTAACCCTTGCCGTAACCACTGATTTGCACGCAAGGTCATCGTCCGTAGGTCAGAGACAGCATCGACGACACATGCCTATATCGGCCTACCACTCTGACTGTTTAAAGTGCGCTCTTAAGCGTTGACGTCAGTGCGTACGGCTGGCAGGTACTGCCTGTAGAGGCGAAACAGTACAGGTAAAAATCACGTGACAGTATATTTTGTTTGTGACAAAATTTGTTATTTAAGACTGTTTTATCGCACGGTTTCCGAATCACTGGGTAGTGCTGCAAGCTCGGTTGATAAACCGTACGCCAAAAAGAGAAGCACTGCTTAACCAGAAGACAAAACACTTCACACGTCTTAGTGTCTTACTTCACACGATTTAGTGTCGCGATCCAGCTGTCAAATTATTCACAGTCGCGTGACTTGATGTTTCAGACGTCAGCGACACTTGATCATGCATTAAATATAATATACACTGTATCTCAAAAAGGGACCCGATATCATCGATCGCATAACTTGAAAACGGGTTATCAGATTTTAATGATTTTTGTACAAATATTTATAACAGCGTATACGAGCAGATTTACTTATATTTTTGTGCGTAGAAACCAATATCTTAAAAAAACAAAGAACACGGCTTCAAAGCTCCGTCTGTGAGTACAGTTTACTGATCATGATAAACTTGAACTGTTCAGATGAGTCATGCAGGGCGGCGGCTACTTAGTCGCAAAAATTTGGCTGAAGGAGCTTCTGTAAGATTAAACTGATGTCGAAATGTGCTAATTTACTTAAGCTTTGTTTCTATAGAAACAGTTATTCAAAATAGTGACAAACAAGGCAGTTCAAAAGCGTCTTTAATGGCACAAAATATGTGCACGACCCACTGATTTAAACAGACTTCGACGAATATGAATGGTAATGACGACTTTAGGGCCTATCGTTACGCCAAAAATATAACTAACTGGCGGCGTTGTGGCAAAAAAGTGATCGACGGCGCAACGACTTCGTGACCAAGGTTTCAGTGACTAGAAACGTCGACGAATGTGATAAAAACATTGGAATTATTATGCAAATATCGGTAACTAAATAGATCTTCGATAAGAGCCGCAGCGCAGAGAGATCTAGAAGCATTTTATGATGCATGCCATTAAGTGAAGGCGAATTTAGTCACTGTTAGATAAAATCATTTTAAAAATAATTTTTAAATCAAAGCCAAAATCATGCTTTAAAAATTAATTTGACATTAAAATCAAAATCATCACTTTGTAAATAATTTGAAATCAAATTATTTTTGAAATGAATTGAAATCATCAAAATTATTTTTATTTTCCAACCAAATAACTGCCAAACATGATGCTTCATTTTACGCAATTACCGTCATATCCAATGTTTCACTTATCGCTAATTTGCAGCACTGTCACTCGTTGACAATGGCTTGCTTTCAACATTTCGAAAGTACTGTTCATGAGCCTGGTTCGACGCCGTTCTGAGCCGAGCACAACTGCGCAGTTGTTCAACTGCTGCAGACGATGGAAGTGATGCGTTTACTGTTGTTACAGTTTCACATTTTCCGTGGTCGGTCGGTTTCGCTTCGGTTTTCCGGAAAACGCGGTTTTCGGCTCGGTCCAGATTTCTGACAATGCCGAGCAAAGGTTTGGCTCTCAACGACGTTGCGCTGACTGCGTACACGACAGGCGTCAGTCTCGCCGGCAGACAGCGCCACGTCGAGGATAGCGGCAAACTCCGTGGGTGGTCTTGCCGAGCGAGCAACTCGCGATGAGACAAGACGAGACGAGACGAGACCGTCGTGATGCTGATTAGGCCGCCCGGAACGATAGTTCGGGAAGGCCTTATGCATGGAACTCTACATAAGACTTCCTTGCCTTATGTTTTAATGCAGTTTTTTTTTCATCGCGAGATCTTCGTGGTCCCTCGGCCGATCTCCGCAAAATTTTGCCACACGTTCGAAAGCATGTTCAATTTATAAATGCCGGTCTAAAAGTTTGCGTGTCTGCTCCCAAAAAAATGTTGGAGGCAAAAACATGCTAAATTTGCCGCGATTTTGGACATCTTTTCACTTTGAGCGCGAATATCTCCGGAACAGATAGAGATATCCAAAATCTAAAAACTTTGGTGCACGACAGCATTGCCTCCAGCATTGGGCAAAAAAGTTTTGTGAACTTTGGTCTACTAACCATGGAGATTTAGGGGCGGAATTGTAGCCCAAAAATTAACTTTTTTCGAAATACCATATTTCGGCCCCTAAAGGGTGCTGCGCTCTGAAATTTTTACACGCGGCACAGAATGGCCTAGTCTTGCTAGCAAACACCCCACCGGGAATGTGGGTCCCCTTATAATTTTTTAAAGGGGGGTCAAAAATTGGCGGCCTCTCGTTGGGCTATGCTCCAGATTTCTAGTTAAAGCCTAGTTTTCTTCCTATAGGTCTACTACGCACGTGCTGTAGTGTCGCTTGCTTGCATCTGTTGCGTACTTGCTTGCCTACTTTTCTTTCCTTGCATCATGACGGTGTGCGTGTGGTCGACCGACCGATCTCCGTCGGCTGTACCTTGCTGGGCGACGGTGACGCTGGTAATGGTCAGCTATCGTAAACAGTTGACCAATGTTTATACTCGTGTACACACGATTTAAGTGCAGCCTTACTTTCAGGCCTACCACCTGCAAAGTTGCAAATTATTAGGCCTAAGCTTCGCTCACACATGCCAACGACGTCGGCTCGCCACTGCATCGGCTTTGTTAACGATTGTATATGACATCTTAATTAGTATTGCGCAACTAGAGCAACAAAAAACCCGGCTGCCACTAGAAAGGGCGGATGTCAGCAGGGCAGCAAATGATTGCCGTGTCATGTAAAAGGGCTTATGCGACTTCTTATTAGTGCTCAATAGGAACCTTGGCCCTATCTGTCACCGTTTCTGAGATATGGTCAGTTTTCTCTTTAAAACGCACATTTCTTACCCTCCTTCGTTTAGTGCCAAATTTGAAAATATTTTTTGCACTGCATTCCTTAAATTTTGTACCCAGAAAGCCTCTATACAGGGCTAATTATTCGTGTAAAATGATTTCTCCTAAAACCTACCCGTTAACCATGGTGCATCCCACGGACAACAGACGGACGACAGACAGACGGACCTTACCGTAGGGAAGACCATTAAGCTTAGCTATGCTTAACCATCGGCCCAAAAATCATAAAAAGTGATATTATTTATTTATTATATAACGGACAGCTAGTCGATGTAATTGTGATTGATATAACCTTTTTATGATTTTTTTGTGTTTTCGATGTGTCAGTTATTGCATGTCACCGTTAACAAATGCATAAACTGATGTTTTGTAAATTATTCATATAGCATTGATACGCTGTGCACACGAAAACACCGAAATATGAAAGAGTGAGAATCATGTTCTATTTCTGTGCCATCTTGTTCTGATATCTGATGGCATTCACGTCTCAATTTACGATTGTTTAAAAATAATTTTCGCAACGGTGAGGCTAAGCCGCCTAAAAACTGGGTGCGATAGCGCTGGCGAGCAGTATTCAGTGTGCAAAATCTTTGTCATCGCGACTGTAGGGTATCGTAGCCTCGTAGGCCGCCCAGATGGTGTTGGTCGGTAAAAGTGCAGCGCTGTCGAGAGGTCTGTTGTCTTGCGATCGCTTAACCAGCAGTGTCGAATAAAAGCGTTGATAGCGTACTGGATTATGTTGATATTTATTTGCACATCACTTCGATTTAACGTTATTAACATACGATCGCTGGTAAGAGACAATATTATAACTAAATATGGTGATACTGGCTTAGGCTACTCAGTTAGTTAGACTATGTGCGTGTAAGTATAAATGAAATAAATCAATCAATTAGCCAATCTTTATTACGTCAGATGACATGACGAATGCAATAAAAATACGCAAAAAATACAAAAGTGTACAAAAACTTAATAAACGCTAAATAAAATTGCGTAAGCCGCAAATCTGCGAAGTAGAACCACAAAGTTGTCTTCACTATGTGTGTGCTTTTAATTGTAGGTCCTACGCTGTTGCCGTTACATGTTACGTGTTTTGTTGAAAATAATAATTTCTACTATCTAGCACGTCATTTACGCTAGCGACGCGCACTTGCATCATCCTTCTACAATCTCCTTGTCATCTCATTTCACTTTTTTCTTATCGAGGCCATTTTTAGGGTCCATTTGTATATTTTAACATATCTGCTGTAGGCCTATGCGTTTGTCAGGCAGGATCAGAAGATACTGTCTGCGCTAATTAAGTAGTCAGTTTCTTGACGTACATCATGATATATGTCATCAGCTTAAAAGATGCTTATGTAAGTGTTATTTTCGCAAGTAGGCCTAAATAAAAACTTTTTTGAATTCAGCCAACGTGCTATACAGCGATTGTGTAAAGAACACAGAACACAGGATAAGGGTCAGTTTATTGATGTAACACAGTAGGCTGATAAGTGATTGTTCTCTGCAGTGGTGTCGCTAGTTATTATTACCGTTCTGTGTTTTCTGGGAATTGTATATTGCCCTTGTAGATGAAGTTCTCACTCGGTGGTCAACAGCTGGCGTGGTTCTGTTTATCTGTCGCTGCTCTCCCCGTTGTCGTATCAGCTGAAACAGGTTACCGTTAACGTTTAATCAACGTCCATATTGTAAAAGCGAACAATAGACAAAAAGTGACTTTTAAGCCGACCGTACTTACGTAACGGTCGAACGTATGGTACGAGTTGTCGTCTGTCTGTCGTCTGTCTGTCGTCTGTCTGTTTTTCTGTTCGTCTGTAACATATGTATTGTGGCTAAACGGTAGGTCGTAGAGGAATTTTTTCTGTGCCCCAAACCTAGAGGTGCAAAATTTCAGCGATCTAGTGCAAGGGAAACATTTTTTAAAATTCGGGGTTAAATGAAAGAGGGGGAGGGGCGTAGGAAAAATGTGCCGTCTTAAAGGAAAACTGGCCATGTCTCGGAAACGGTGAGAGATACGGCCAAGGTTACTGTTAATTACCAGTAGAAAGTGGCATACGCCCTTTTAAATAAAATAAAAATCATTGACCTTGGATGACCTTAAAGGCCACTGACAACCAGTACGGTTTGCTATCCTAGCGACAACTAGGCTTTTTGTCGTTCATCGTCTTGTATCGTATTGTTTGCACGTGTGTGTATTGTAGGCGTGTGAGTATGAACTTTTTTTGGTCTCACTGTGTATACTACTAACACTGTTGGCGAATAAAAGTTTTATAATAAAAACAGCCGTCAATTCAACGTCATGGCGGATTGACGGCACAAGTGACTGCTCTAGTCAGTGCATCAGCACAACTGTTGGATTGAAGTTAGAATAATACACTTAGAGTTAGGCTAACGTATACACCCTGTATTTTTAAAGAAAGGAACCACTGAGAACTAAACTAATATTTAATGCATATTCAAAAATGACTTAAAATTGCAATAACTACGCTGAATTGGTTAATAATTGATAAAACTATAGGCACAGGCTAATAGTAAGTGAGCGTTTTAGTGTCAACAAAATGGTAACCAACTAATACTAGAATTTCTAGCTATTGACATTTCGTGAAAACTACCGGATGTAGCAGTGTAGCTAGCTATCAATAGGCTTACGTTTAGTTTCTTTTTTGTTTTCGCAAAAATAAATTAATTTTTGCTGCAGACGACTTGGCTACTGTTTCAACTCAGGATTAAAATCCTTGAACAGTTTTGTGTACATTGTTTAAACGCACAGAAACGTGTTCAGTGATGTGACCTGTGTTAATTACGTCCACTAATATGACTAATTAATGCGAGTCGCGTGTGGTGTTTAATCTTGATTTAAACTGAGATCGATGATCTCATCTCTACTCATCTCTACTCCAAAACAAAGGAACGTTCGGCCGAAACGTAGTTGGAAACTGACCAACGGCTACGATTCAGGCTAAATTTAATTACACTGTGTCTCAAAAAACGTGTCACTTTTATTTTTTGTTTGAATAACTTCGTGGAACATTGGCCGATTTTGATCATTTTTGGCACACAACATCACCAAAAAATTTAACATGAACGGTTATAGTCTAACCCATTTCACTTTAATACTGTTGCTACACTACCTTGTGAAATGCAGAAGTCGTAGTTTGGCCGTTTACAACAATAAATTTGTACTGAGTAGCGCATGCGTCGGCTCAGAAAGTCATTGATACTACAAAATCATTGAATGTCTGTTAGATATTTAGCATTAATCGTATTTCTTTCAAGATCGTACGTCGACGAACTGCAATGGCGCATCAACAGCATCATCAACACTTTGGGTCGCGTGTCATTGAACGTACGTGTACTGTTGGCGAGTCGCGTCAGCGTCCACCGCTTGCTTTCATGCTGAAGGAGGACACTTTGAGCACATGCAGTAAAAAATGAATTAAATAATGTGATGTAACACGTAAAACTTTCTGAGAGATAATAACTGTTACTCGTGTTTGCCACTATTCAATTGATCATTTCTGAGCCGACGCATGCACTAACCAGTACGAATTCATTGTTGTAAACGGCCAAACTACGACTTCTTACGACTTCTGAATTTCACAAGGTAATGTAGCAACAGTATTAAAGTGAGGTAAATCAGACTACGTCAAGTTTCTTTGTGATGTTGTCTGCCAAAAATTATCAAAATCGGCTAATCTTTTACGGAGATATTCAAAAAATTAAAGTTGCACGTTTTTATTGAGACACGGTATAGTAGCTCGCGTATTTCGCAGCTTAAAATGCCAACGTCGCACGAACGTGCTATACTGTCAGCGCAAGATCATTTCAAAGTCGCTAACAGCTTGCCAAAGTCAAAACGTGCAGATGCTAAAACGTGATTCAGTCCTGATATACAGCGGCAAGTTTTGTTCTGTCATATTCCACACTTTACTTTAAAATGCAAGAATAAAGGAATTATCAAAAATATGGTCCATATTTGCCAAAAATGAGAAAATAATACTTATTTGTCAGTCAGTACCAGCCTTGTGCTGACATATTATGCGACCGTGCACCTACAGTTGTGCAACTCTATTGCTAACCCTAATCTGAGAGTTGACCTTTTGATCTAACAAGAAATATTATTAGATTGTGACCAATCAAATGTACTCCTCGCGGGCATCATTAGTCCGCCCGAAAACGATAGTTTTCGGAAGGACTTGTGTTTTACGCATGATGTTCTTTTTATTCAACGCGAGATCTACGAGATGCGTGGGCCGACCTGCGCGAAATTTTGCACGATGGTCAGAACTTGGCCGAATATTATAATGCCGGTCCAAAATTTTTTTTGGGGGGGCGCACCCCAAAAAAATTTCGGAGGCGAAAAACATGCAAAATTTGGCCCGATTTCGGACGACTTCGAAGTTTGGCGGCGAATATCTCCGAAACGGATGAAGATATTTAAAATCGGATAGTCATTCCGTCTATGGCGATTCCTCCTGCGTTAGGCGAAACAAGTCCGGTAAAGTTTGGTCCAGTGACCTTGGAGATCTTGATGTGAAATCGTACCCTCCTAAAGCGCATATTTCGGAAGACCATATTTCGGCCCCTAGGGGGTGCTGCGCCCCCAAATTTTTACACGCGCTAGAGAATGACCAAGTC
>Ga0209367_1009798_pt1 | contig 12934 bp, 6 predicted proteins | sample WorMetLIZISLAND2_FD_187412 | JGI IMG/M metagenome (GOLD analysis project Ga0209367, IMG submission 187412) | Marine gutless worms symbiont microbial communities from Max Planck institute for Marine Microbiology, Germany - Olavius geniculatus... ... | reverse complement strand
ACTACACTGTGTCTCAAAAAAAAAACAAAAAACATCCCCGACATTTTTGACTGTAACTTGAAAACCAATTATCATTTTTTGATAATTTTTGGTATGAATATTCCTGACAAACTTGCCATTGAATGACCGTTCAGTTTCCCACCTTACCCAATGTATTCTTCTGCAATACCTAGGGAAAGCAGATCAAGCAAAATATACGTTGAAATAAACAGAAAACCTGAAAAAACATCCCCAACATTATCGATTGTAACTTGAAAAATGATTAGCAGATTTTAATAATTTTTGGCAAAAATATTTCTCACACAACTGGCTATTAAATAAGTGTTTTACTTTCCACTTCAGCTAACGTTTGCTTTTGCACTACCTGGGGAAAGCAGACTAAGCATAATACGTGTTAAAGTGAATGAAATAACATAAATAAATTCCATCTATCCTAATCTGTGGGGCGGTCTATTATTAAGGTTTGACTGTCATGTAGCAGTGTGTCTACCAAATATAGTTTAGGAATGTTTGTGAAGTCAAGAAGTGACTAGTACAGCCTGGATTGGTCTGGAGCAGAAAATGGTCAATACTGCTGTCAATGAATGGAGAAGGCGTCTCCTTGCCTGTGTTCACATAGTGGGCCAACACTTCAAACACTTTTACTACAGGCAGTTGAAAAATAGACAACTGGATGAAATGTCAGCCAAAGTGTCAAAAATGTGAACAAAATATGTTTTTACGCATTATGTTAATTAAGCAATCATATCGCATTGGATAAAAAAGTGATATTTTGCTGGTTGTGTTTTCCCTAGGTAGCGCAGAAACAAACATTGGGTGATGTGGTAAACTGAATGGTCATTCGATGGCAAGTTGTTTCAGAAATATTCATACCAAAAATTATCAAAATCTAATAATTGGTTTTCAAGTTACGGTTGAAAATGTCGGGGAGGTTTTTTTTGAGACACAGTGTAATAATTGTACCGGTAGAGTAGCATCATGTAGAGTAATCTCCTGCAGTGAGGTAAGATAAGCAATGCGTGTCCTGTACGAAGCACCGATGATTGGCAGCTGAGTCAGGTAGACGCAGAGACTGCCACACCAACTGGCCACGCCCACCAGCTGTCCATCATCCGTCCACTCACAGTGACTGACCAATCTGTCGTTGTCCAGCTTCACGATGTCGTGGATCTGGTGCAGGTCGTGCAAGTCATGGATCCTCACGTTGCAGCAACGACCAGACAAGCAAACATGTCGACAGTAAGGGTGCACCGGATCCAGAATGTTCCGATCCTGAGATCCACAGACTTTGGATCCCATCCACAATAAGCCACTGGATATCCAGCCGGTTCCGATGCATGCCTAGTGTCAGCTGTACACTGAGTACCAGTGATCATTAACAGACTTTGAGTTCTGTTTCATTTCTTGTCCGATGCAAATATTCACATGCATATAGTTGTAAAAGACATTGCATGATCAGTGTTATGAAATCATTTAAATACATAACCTCATTGGGAATCAGATCTGGATGCATCATATATAAAATCTGGCCAGATATCCAGGCCAGATCCTTTTATGTAAGATCTGGCTAGATCTACAAAGACATCAGATATCCAGCCAGATCCAGATCCAAATCTAAATCATATGCACCTGTAGTCACCAGGCCTTGTGGTGACATGGCATGCGGCTATCCAGCTAGTTACTCGACAAACACTCACTGCCCTCTGGTGTGCAGTGAGTACTCACTGAAACAGCATCATTTTGTGAAAGTTTTTGACATCCAGTAACATTGCTAATTAGTAAAAATAGTAGTAAAATCATGACAAATAAACTGCAGCCATTGTCACTTGTCAGCATTATAAAGCAGGTTTATGGATTGAAAATACACGACTGACCGAAGCATTTGTAAGTCATTAACTTAATAAACGTCAAGCAATAGGCCTATAGCCAATCACTGCAATACATACACTGTCTAAAAAAATCGGACTAAAATGACTCCAGAGACCACGCAGAAATAAAAAAAAGTACACCTTGCTATAGGTACACAACACAAACAACTTGTGCACATTACATAAATTCAGACTACAATGACTAAACTGTTGTCAAAGAAAGACCTGTTATCACCAGCACATGCCATTTTCCCAGCAGATGATGAGATATCAATAGAGCTGAGACTGTCTTTATGATCCCTCAACTGAAATATCTCCTAAACATCATCAAACAGCTCAGTGCAGTGTCCATAGCTAATGTTTGGCGTGACTGAAAATCAACAAACTTCAATTGGAAATAAGACGACTTTAAATGTATCAACCAGAGACAGATAAAAAAGTTTTTAAAAATCAACATTTTGCTACAACACAAAGTTAACATGAACTAAGTTGAACTACTAAAATGAGAGATATAATGACGTCACTGCAGAAAGTCTCCAAAAGCTAGAAATACAGAGTTCAGGCTAGTATAATAATAATAACAGTAATCTAGTTTATAATAGCACTCATAAGTCAGAGAGAGCAAAGCAAAAACAAAGGCTACAAGAAAGCTTAGCTAAGGCAAAGGGAACGCGCAATAGCAGTGCATGTATGAAGGCCCACTGCCTACTGGAGTGTTCACGCTAAGTTAATATACAAATATCAAAACCTCCATCTGCATTGCATAACGAGTTAGTTGCATGGTGACACCTTGCGAATGCTATAGAGTTGTGTCACAGCCCGAAATCGCCAAAAAATCCATAAAAACCCTTATTTTGGCATTAAAGGTCATCCAAGGTCATTGAATTCAGTGGCAATTGAGAGGCAGTGTATGACTTCTTATTAGTGATTAATAGTAACCTAGGCCCTATCTCGCACCGTTATTGAGATCGACTTATTGGCTCAAAATCGCAAAATTTTCCTACACCCTCTCATTTGGCGCCTTCACTAGGGATAACCCTTTCGACTTTATGGAAAAGCTTTACGGTTCCTGAAACTAAAGTCTTCCATGTAGCCGACGGTGGAAATTTGGTAATCCTAGCTTGCACCGTCTTTGACTGATCCACCCGTGTGATGGACGGACGGACAAACAGACAGAGAGACCGATGGACGGACAGAATTGCGACGGCTAAGATGCGCTGTAGCAGTACCTGCTGTCGCGCATAAAAACGTACATTTCCAATTTCTTCCATATGTGTCGAGATGACAATGAAAAAGCCGCGTGAAAATCCAATCGTGATGTAGCCGTCGCCATACCTGCACAGTTATTGCTACACACAAACTTCTCAATGCAGAATTATTCAGTGCTATGCTGTACTTGGCTGGATTATGCTGAGACCCCACTAGGAAAGATTGCAGAAAAGATTGCAGGATGCATGCAGACTTGCATTGTAACTCACCAGCTCCTAAATTTACTCATACCACTTCTATTCTTAAATCACTCGCCTAAAATAAATGGATATATCAAACATAATATTCTCCATCTCACCTTCAAACTTCTCTATACCGCTCAACCTCCTTACCTGCCAGACTTAATCTTTCAGGTTTGAAGTGTAAATTTATATCCTATTTTATCATAATCACAACAGTTACAAGTGTAATATGTTAAACAAAAAATGCACTCTGTTACCAGACGTTTTACATTTCAAAAAGAACATTCCTAGAACTTACGTTTCTACGTTTTCCTGTTAGTTTACGATCCAGTGAGAAAACAGGCCACTGACCACTGATATGCAACAATTTGACCGTATTCCTCACGGAAAGTCAGTGAAACCGGGTTCTCCATGTCGTACAGCATGTAAAGCATTAGAACCTTCTTATCCACCATAACACTCACCTGAAAAAAAACATTTACAGAACGTACATCACAAGCTGAATGGTGGCAACGTATAAATTAATCACAGACATGGATAAATGTAATTTTTATTTATTACAGGCAGTAAGAGCAATGTGACCAGAAGTGACTCAAATAATAAACAAAGAATGTGACAATAAGCGGGGGCGGAAGGTTTGTTCTAATAAATTGTGTCTTAGGGAGGGGTATGTCCTACCCCCACGATACAAGGGGGTTACGTCCTAGGGAGTTGTGTCCTAGGGGAGGGCTCCATTTTACCCTCATGGCAGAGGGGGGTTCTGTCCTAGGGCGAGTAATGTCGAGACACCAGAAAGACCATATACTGAGAGCTGTCCGAGTTGTCAGTGGTGTTGCGTCGTTGGTCGGACTTCAAGTCAGAGAACTGGACGTTGCTTGGACTGCCGCGCAGTGACACCTGGTGTAGTGTGTCGCCGTCACTGTTTGACACTGTCAGACAGTGATCCTCACTACCAAGCACCAGTAGATTCTGTCTGTTCCACGCACCGCACGTGATGCTCCGTGTGTGCTTGCCCAGCACCGACACTTGTCTGCATACACTAGACCCGGAAGGAAGTGACTCGCCTCGCCAACCATTTTCATGCTCCCTCATAGGTATAAATCTCGCTCGCAAGCGAAAAACTGCAAAGTTCAATAAGAAAATTCTAAGTGTTTTTGCACTTGAAAATTTGCAAAATACGACAGGCTTGCAGTTTATCACTGCTGTCTTGTAAAGTACAGGTGTCCAGTGACATACTTCTGACGTTTGAATAGTGGATGCTATCACGTGTTTGTTTTTTTCCAAGGCGATATGTCATTCTTGTTGACTTAATTTACAGTTATCACGTCCAAAATTTCAGCTACATAACTGATACATTTTTTGAGTTATAGCTATTGGTTTTGGGGCCATGTTTTGTTTTTGTTGGGACAGAGTATACACCATGTGAAACTAATGTTAAAATGTCAACTTAAAATAAAAACTGTGTGACACTCAGCGTGTTCGGAGTCGAGAGGGTAACGCTGACCTAAAACAGAAAGCAGGTAAAAGACATCAGTGCTAAGTTTCGATGTGAGGTAGCTAGAAATGGCAAAGTCAAAAAATCAAAATTTTACCCCCAAAAAATTTCTAGGTAGGGGTTGGGTGTTACTTAAACTGCATAGGGGGAATCAGCAACAGAATATCGTGTGAAAAATTCATGAAGATCGGTCCAGTCAAACTTCAGCTGCATGCCGGCGAAGATCTAAGACTGTGCAATGGCTGGGCAAATTGGACTTTTCGCCATTTTGAACTGCACGCTAAGTTTGACCAGAATTAGGTACAAAGCTGAAACTTGGTAGTTTTCTTCACTGAGCCACTGTGTATAAAAATGCAGAAAATGGTTTCGACGGCATTGTAACTAAAGTCGCTAAGTGGCGCCAAAGTAGAAATTTTGTGCTAAAATCGGCTGCCCTGACAGGTGGTTGGGGTCCAGAAAATGAGTGGCGTAGAAGCACATTTTCTAGACATACCACATCAAAACAAATCGTGTGAGACATAATTATTTGTTGCAAATTTTTTAGCTATCAAAGTCGCATGACTGAACTTCATTTATTCTCATGACAAACTGGTCAAAAAGAGGGTTTTTGGCTCTAGCCCCTAAACGGTGATCCCTAGAAAAAGTGTCTGGGACAAACATTGTTTATCTTGGCCTGGTCTATCGTCTGGCATCGACGTCGGGGCCCTATGTTTATAACTGAGTTCACCAGATGGCGCCAAATTGTTGAAATCCAAAATATCACCTAAAGTGGGTCACTTGAGGGGCTCAGAACCCCTAATGTATTTAACTACCCCATAAATCTGTACGTTGTTGAAAAGGGCTATAAATACTCTCTTACGTGTTAAAATATCGATCTTTCACGTATCTCAAAAAACGGGTTTGAATGTTATTGAGCAACAAGTAAAAACATGACCAAAATTTTAACCCCTCAAAATTTAAGGGTGTGGAGGCGGTAGGGTAGGTATCTTGATTGAATGTGGTAAAGATCCAAAACATTGGTCCACATGCACACGTAGAATTTTTTGGGATATCCCTTGAATTAATGACAATTTTTGGAAAATTTGGTCAAAATGGGCAAAAAAATTGGGTAGGTCAATTTGGGGGCGTAAAAATACTCAGATATGTTTTGACCACCCCACACTCCTGTACCTCACTGCAAACTACTAATAACTCTTTATCTTATGTTAAATTTTGACACTTCAATTGATCTGGTTTAAAGTAAGCTCTCTACGGTAGTTATTGTAATTAATTCACATTAGCACGTTTATACAACCAGCAAAGTACATATCTGAACAGTTAAAACACAGCATGTACACATTTACTGTGTAGAATAGCGATCGTAGATGAGCAGATTTCCTTTCACTGTTCCCACAGCAAGCAGAGGCACAACTGGAGCCCAGACAACGAATGACAGCACATCTCTGTAATACATTCAAGCTTAATTATTACCATAACCTCATAATCTCAACCATCCATAACCTGTACAGTGTACACTGCATCTGTAATCATCTACATTAAAAATTAAATGCCTATAATAATTCTGCCATGCAAACATATTGTTGAAACAATTTTAAAAGCAAAATGCAATCTTTCATCCCATTATCAGAGAAATTTAGCATTGCCCTTCACTGCCAATCTTTCTGCCTGTCACTGTACTACAGACTTTCTGTCACATATTCCTATTAACCCATTCATGCCTAGCGTCCCCAAAAATGGGAGAGTAAAGTTAGAGTAGTTTAGCTAGGAGTCGAGGCGGCGAGTCGAGATGTGGGACTCTGTTGTGGGACTTTAGCATATTGTCGTTTTTTCCGTCTGTCCGTCTGTCTTTCTGTCTATCTCTTTCCCTGGACCGTTCGAATCATCGTTTGCTTGTTTTGCTAGTCGTTAGCATTAATAAAGTTTGCTTTAGCTTTTAAAACTCTGTCATGCTGGATTTTGTTTTTTAGGCATCCTGACAATATTTAGCCTGTTTACGCCCGAACAGGACAACTGGTTTAAGTAAAGTGTAAACTTAGCTCTGATGTAGCTGCAGAGATATCATTTGACAAAACTGCATCTATAAGTAATTACACCCACCCAGTCACCCAAATAACGCAGTTTGACTTCACAAAGTCTCAGCTCCGCTGACATTATTTTCTGTAGTTAATATGCAATAATCAAATCAACAGACTGCACATCACAATGATCACCTAAAGCCACTGTCAACTGAGATAAATTTCTTTGTGTTCACATCCCACAGAAATACAATGCTCGACTTGTCACTGATAGCACAGAATGTGCTGCCATTGAGTTCCCAACCAAAGCCAGTGCACAAACTGCCACACACCATCATCAAACAACTAATAACATTTGCACTGTCTAAATAAGCAAAAAATAATTATGCACAGTGAGTTCATTGTGAGGAATTTAGCTGATGATTGCAGCTCAGAAGCAAAAGACATACTGATTTGTATTGGAGAACTAAAGCTATGCACAACGTGCACCTGCACAAAATAAGACAAAAATGGCCTGAGACCCAAGATGAGATGCTGCAGCAAAGACCTTTTGGGCCGAGACCAAGACAAGACCCAAAACACACAGTTCTGAAACCAAGACATTGAACTGTCTGTCCAAGACAATATGTTAGTGATGATGATAGTCTTTATTAAAGCAATTAACAGACAAACCGCTGTAAACACAATGCAAAACATACTGACATGCTAAAAAAACAACTAAAACAGTCTTTGTACAATACATGATAGATAAAATTGCACTCATCAATACTATTTATTTTGGAAAGAAGTTTGTAGTTATGCAGTCACGGACGTGTGCAATAGGGTGTACTGTGCTCAGGAGGTAAGAGTGATCGAAGAGGATGAGTAGGTTTGTATTTGATAGAGCAAAACAGCTGTTCATCGATCTGCTCACAGAGTGCAGCAACAGTGGGCAAGGAATCATTGGTATAATAGCCTGATTTGCCAGCTCGCCTTAAGAAAGCCTCTAGTCTATTCTTCTCGCTGGCATTAGCAAAGCCCCACCAAGAGGGGGAGGCATAGAGCAATTTAGCCAGAGGAGTTGTTAGTACATCATCTCAAGATGGTTTCAGGATTGAGATGTTGAGACCGAGACCACATCCCTACTAAAAGTTAATACAACTATTTGTGATAGGTGACACGTAAAGAAGTAAAATTTGCTCGACATATTTGTGGTTTATTCTTACCCGAGCAGTTGGATATCTTGAATCTGTTGACCATGTCGATCATAAACGTAGACAATGTTAGGCCTATCTGCCCTGTTTCAGACAAAACAACATCAAGTTAAAATAAAAAAGATAAATAAGTAATCTTCATAAAAATGTTTTTGTAATAAAATAAATTCACAATAACAGTAATATACATGTGACAGAAAAAATATATTGAGTGATTGAAGTCTATGAGATGCTGACAGGATATGACAACAAACTGTAAATGTCAACTCATCGCTTTCATATATCTACAATTATTTCAACCAAATTTCACCAGTATTTTGTGTGGGAAGTTGTCAAGAATGTGTAGCATGTAAGCCTAATGTCAGCATGTACAGTATAGAACAAGGGCCTACATGTAATCCCTCTCTGTCCAATTCCTTATCCCTGAACAATCTATTATGGAGATAATAAGAAAGTGCCTCCCAGCAGATCTGTGCTCAGCATAGCCAGCAAATTCATTTTGATGATGTCTACACTCTAAAGAACACACTTTGGAAAGTAAATTTTTCATGCTCCAAAAATTTGACATCTGTCATTAGTAGCTTGAATGTATCAGAAAAAAACATGCTGAGTATGAGCTTCAGCTCTGTTGTAGTTGCAAAGATATCACTTCGCAATAAAGCATTAATAAGTTTCAAAACAAAAATTTGCATTTTGCAAACAACAACATAAATGAGTATGAATGTACTCATTCATACCCAGTAATGGCCAAATACTTCCCCTGTAATTTCTGCCAACAAAATGAAATAGAACCAGTGTGCTCCACAGAGAACAATTTCTACAAAATACCATGAAACAAAATGTATCAGTGCAATTGACATCGTTCAACTTAATACAAACCAAAATACCAAAAAAATCATTATCTAGCAAACTTTATTAAAATTGTGATACATGTAGCTGGCAATAAAATGTGCTGTGATGGAGTGGTTTCTGTACAAAACATGCTCTTTAAACAATCTGAAATCATTCACTTAACACACAAAAGTCACTCATAAGCAGGGTTGTTAATATTGCAGTATTGCAATTATTGCAATAATTATTGCAATACTTTTTAATATTGCAGCAGGTATTGCAATACTGGTTCCAAGTTTAGTATTGCATGTGGTATTGTAATACTTTTAGAGCTAAAATATTTCAATACTTGGAGGCAATACTTTTTGATGTACACTGTGAGGCATAAAAACATACCAATTTTTTTACAATAATTTGAAGAAAGGTTATCCAATTTTAATAATTTTTGGTACACATATTTCTGACACAACTGGCCATCAAGTGGCCATTCAGTTTCCAACCTCACCCAACGTCTGCTTCTGCGCTACCTGGGAAAACAGAACAGACAAAATATACATTAAAATCAACAAAAAAACTGAATTTCATCTTTCCAGATATGTGGCCACCAACAGCCAATCAATTACAAGGTTTGACTGTTGTGCAGCAGCACATCTATTAAATAGATTTAGCATTCAAAAATATTGATGAATTCAAGAAGCGACTGGTGAAGTCTAGATTAGTCACTCAGGTGCAGAACGTTATCAATGCTGCTATGAATGAATGGAGAAAGTGTCTCCAGCTGAGCCGATGTCTGTGGGCCAACATTTCAAACATTCTTGTAGGCAGTTAAAAACGGACAATTAAATAAACTATCAACTAAAACAATAAAAATATAAACAAAATGTGTGTTTTGCGTATTGTTTTGATGAAGCAATAATACCAAAGTGGTTAAAAATGCAATATTTTGTTCGTTTTTCCCAGGCAGTGCAAAAACAGACAATGTGTGAGGTGGGAAACTAAACAATCATTTGATGGCCAGTTGTATCAGGAATATTCGTACCAAAACTTATTAAAATTGGATCACTTTTCTTTAAGAGATGATTTTTAAAATTGGCATGTTTTTATGCCTCACAGTGTAGAGTACACTCCGAATCACAAGAATGCTGTTTAATTACACAAAGAATCTTTTCATTTTTTTTGTTTTATTGTGTAAAAAACTAAACAAAAATAACATGCCAACACCACTTGTTTAAATTCTGGGTTGACCACATTATCGCATAGTTTTTAGTCAATCCAAAATTTCGAAAAAGTTGTACACAACGGCAAAAGTCAAGATTTATTTGGGGAAAGCAAACAGCGGAGTATTGCAAAAAATATTGCAATAGTATTGCATTACCGACTTGGACAAAAGTATTGCAATCAGTACTGCAATACTTTTCCCACTAAGTATTGGCTTGCTATTGCTACTGCAATACTTTTTGCCAGTACTGCTACCAACAGTGCTCATAAGTTATCGCCTATCGTGCAGCTATAACGAACACGGTCGATTTATGTAACATACAGCTCATTTACCTTCATTGTGTTGCATAAAACCACCTCTTTGCATAAAACTTTTCACGAAATCCGTTCAAAACTTTTTGGCGTCGTTGTTGTTGTTAACGGCAACCAAAACTATTGGATAGTTTATGCGAATGTCAGTGTTTTGAAAACGATAAAAATTTCATTATGCGGTTTATCGAGGCGCTTTGTGCAACTGTAGTATCCTATAGTGTGTAGGCCTACAAGAGGCTCTTACGAGCTGTTTGTCATGAATGTGCGTCGTTAAATGATGAACATAAATCACGCGCTTAATTGTGAATGTAAATGATGCTATGATTAGCCTACGTGCTCAGTTAGCGTTAGCGGAAGTTCAGCACGTCGATCTCAAGTACCATGCTAGACGTACGTACTACGTAGCGACTTCCATTTTCCCGGTGTAACAGAAAAAAACTCACAGCACATCGTTTTCGTTACCACGCGTGATGCACGTTAGCCGCGCATATTGCTATCGTTGCTATCGTTGTTATCGTTCAGTTGTCCGTCCGTCTGCCCTGGTACTTTGGTCGTCTGTGACTTCAAAGTACTGTCGTCATATGGGCTGGGTTCTAATTATTCGGATAATCGGCACTGACCCTTCGTTCTAGCTCGAGCAAAACGTCCCTCCATTTCGCATCGAATAGTCTGGGCGATCGAGTGTGCAAAATCAGTTCGTAAAAACCAAACCAATGTAAGCCCAAATTCTATTACGCCGAGTTTCTCGTGACGCCCGCGATAAACCAGTGACATGATGTGACTGCCGATGTCGGAACCGGCGACAAAAAGACACGGGGAAGTCAACAATGATGCGTCGCCGATTTCCCGTGTCGTCCCCCCCCTGACAGGACATGAGAAGCGCGACTTTGTTATTTTTTCATGTGACAAGTGCGCGATGTGCTAAAGTCTTGTCGTGCTCGTTCCCAAGTTCTATTAGAACGACACTAACGGGGTTGACGTGGACTTGTCACGAGCTTTTCCAAACGATCTCGACATGTCGCGAAGGTTTGAATCCCCGAAACTTTATTCCCGTTTCATGGTCCACGTCCACTACTTTCCCGTGACAAGCTCGAGACATCCCTGACACTTTCCCGCGGGGATGTCACGGAGAAAGTCGGTGTAATGGAGTTGGGACTAAACACAGCAGAAAACAAATCTACGAAACGAAGCGAGATAGAACGAGATTTGCTATTTTGAAGATTTTAGCGTCCGCCATCTAGTGCAGGAAAGCAAGCCTATTTGCACGGCCCTAAAACAGATGTGATAAAGTTTCAGTTCACATGTAATGATAATGTGCACCTTCTATCTTAAAGCCGCATGTGCAAGCATGCTAAAGTTAAACGTGTCTTTAAATAAGCTAGTTGTGCAAGTGTATTAGCATAAAACATTTGTGCAAAAACATTTGTGCGACTGTTGTTGCTTTGTTTTGCGTGTAACCACGATTGACCTAGCTTTCAGCCACACGATCAAATGCAACAGGGTCGTTAGAATGTTATCGTCGTTTTTTTAGCCGAGCGTACTTAAGTAACGATCAAGCTATTGGTACGAGTTGTCCTCCGTCTGTCTGTCCGTCGTCGTCTGTAACGGATGTATTGTGACTTAGCGTCAGGTCGCAAGGAAAAACTTTTACACGAATAATTAGCCATGTGCCATAAACCTAGGCATGCAAAAATTCAGCGATGTAGTACCAGGAGAACATTTTCAAATTGGGGGTTAAATGGAGAAGATGACAAATTCAATGGAATACTAGTCATATCTCGGAAAAGGGGAGAAATACGGTCAAAGTTACTATTAATCACTAATAGAAAGTGCCACACGCCCTATCAGATAGGATAGAAATCATTGACATTGGATGACCTTCAAGGTCATTGAAACCGGTAAGGTCGGCTATTCTGGCGACAGCTGGGTTTCTTTGTGTTGTTAAAAATATGTCCAGGACCTCTTCTAAAGGAAAGGCAACAGGAACTAGCAGGCAATCTACTGTACGTATTCGTCAAAGATAGAAGTTTTAAAGTCGTTGTACACGGTAGTGCGTGACTATATATAGGCATATGCGCGTAGGCTCTGCATTGATTTTGGTCAAGGTCAGTGTGGCGGAAATACGCTGCTGTTTATAACGAAAGTATAAATTCCGATGGAGTTAATGCTCGCGAAATTGTAGTAATAGCCCACGTCAATCTGTGCCTATCATTTCCGTACGTGCACTTGTCGTAAGTGATATCAGTACCCAGTAGATTATATTTAGGCACACGGAGAGGCCTATAAGCCCCGCCCACTGTTTTGGCCTGTAGCCTGGTCAGTGGGCGGGGCTTATGGGCCTCTCCGTGTGCCTAATTATAATCTAGGGCTATGATAAGCTGCAAGACCAGGCTATAGGGCAAAACAGTGGGTGGGGGGCTTATAGGCGTCTTACAGCCTATCATAGGCCCACTGTTCTGACCTACAGAGTGGTCCAAAAAACGGATACCCAGACCACTGTAGCTTTGACAGTGTTTGTTTTGCTAGGTAATGTGGTCACACAATAAAGGTG
>Ga0209367_1009797_pt1 | contig 12935 bp, 10 predicted proteins | sample WorMetLIZISLAND2_FD_187412 | JGI IMG/M metagenome (GOLD analysis project Ga0209367, IMG submission 187412) | Marine gutless worms symbiont microbial communities from Max Planck institute for Marine Microbiology, Germany - Olavius geniculatus... ... | reverse complement strand
CGTTGTGCGTATGCTAATGCATTTGTGTGCATGCCACGTGACTTTGCTACCGGGGGAATTTCACCCCTCTAAATTTCCCCCAATCGGACTTAGGGCGCCGGGCGGACTCACGTTGGGCTTTGCCCCAAATTTCTAGTTTTGTTTATGTTATTTGTTTCTTGGCCTGTGTTCAGAGTTTACTGTGTTGCAGTCTCAAGTTCATCGACCCAGCCGCTGCTGAATATCTGATATTGTTGTTAATTTTCACATTTGTCATGTGGCTGCACCAAAGGAAAGGTGTGAAGTAAGCAGTCTTGCTAATTTTCACTTCAAAGCTCAAAGATCATCTTAAGGGTTAGGGTTGCGAAGATGTAGGCAGATGGCCTCATAACATGTCGGCACTGGGTCGACATGTGTTCCTAGGATTTATTTGTGATTTGCTGACAGCTTGACAGTGTTGACTAGTGTGTTGATATTGTGGTCAGTTTTGTCCGATTCTGTGTGGCTGGTTCGATGCAGTATAGCTGATACAAGGAGCTGTTTCATTCATCAGTTCTAGCTACTAGTTATGTTGTCACAGTGTTTTGGTGCCATCGTGGTTGGAACATTGGATTTACGATCAATCAAGATGTGATGTGTTCGACTGCCGGTTGCTGTCATGTGGTAGCCACGTGGATGGTTGACTGTCTGCACACAGGTAAACCATCTCGGTCTGTAAGCCACCATCAAGGTCAACTCAGCTTCGTTCCATTTCTCTGAGGTGGGTGAATTGAGTACCGGCTGGTCTTGTTGGGTTAAGGTGGAGTGCGTTAACCTGTGTGTCAGTTGGCATGTAACAGTTGTGTGATATCGTATGGCAGGTGATGCTCCATAGCTCTGAGATGCATTACCGTTAAGAGCTATGACAGCCTTTAACTTTTTTTACCATTTTTTTTACAGCTGCTGCATCAGTCATTTGATTCCTTGAAAGCAGTAGAAGTGTTGCAGCCACTGTATTATTTTGTGCTCATCATGCAAGTCTGTTGTTCTGTTGTCCAGCCTTTCCCGCACTGATATGTATTCATGGCTGGAAGATCGCTTTGAATACCTAACTGAGGTTGTCATCTTTACGCTTAAAAAACTGCAAAAGTTCAAGTGTTAGGTTTTTTATGTGTTGTGTTTGAGTTACAGGTCATATTTGATTTTCACACTGAAACCTTTAAAAATTATAAAAATACTGAAAACTTCATCCAAAAAAAGTTTTCCAGCCGTGATACAGATGCCACCTGTAAGTGGTAGTGGGCTGTTCACCAGTCTGTGCATTGTTTGTATTATAATCCTCCAAGCGGACAGGTTGCTTTGCTCCCTGTCAGCTTGATTTTTGGGCCTCACTTTGGCCTACGGCCTCGATAGCAGCCTGTAGCCTCGATTTTCAGCCCTTTGGGCTTCACCTCGGCCTGTGGCCTTGACTCTGAATTCTGCTGATCTCGGTCCGCGACTATTGCAGGAGAATATTGCAGCTCCACAGTTCGCACACGCTGCAGCAGCAGCACCACCAGCAGGCTAGCTAGCCTGGCTACTTGCTAGCAGGCTAGCCCTCAGTGCTGGGCTTTGCACTAGCCTCCTGCGTATCTCTGCTGCGGCCTAGGAGGCGTGGCTTCAAAATTTTAGAAAAAGTGACATTTTCTCAGACCCCTCAGCGACATCTCACCTAGCCCATGTTTGGGCCACGTATGACACGGGTCCACATGCAAAACATTGCAACTGTATGTTGTGCTGTTTCAGAGTTATTGGCAATGGTAACTTAAATAAATATTATATAGATTTCACCTGCTTGCCATTTATATGTTTGAATAGTCACACAAGGAAGGCAAAGCTTGGCGGTTGGTCCTTTGCTTGGATTAACTACAAGCTGTGTAATGATTTTGTGTATATAGCAGTGGCGTCGATCCATCCTCCACATTAAGGGGACCTGAATGTTGAGGCACCATAAGTGCAGTTTGGTGGGGAATGGGGAAGTGGCATCTTGTCCCTAGCTGGTTAGAGGGTTTTGAGCATTGTAAGGTGTGGATCTGCATTCGAAAATAAATTTGGCGCATATTGGCCTCACTGAATGATAATCCAGCAAGCAAGCAACATATTTTTCGATGTTTTGTTTTTTTACGCGCGAGAGCTAGCTAGCTAGCTATAGCGTGTATTAGCTGTGGTAATTCTGTTCGTCTGTCTGTCTGACACGACCTGGTACTGTCTCAAGACCAGTTGAGATAGAGACTTTGGGTTTTCACCATATGATAGCTTAGTGTTTCTAGTATTTCATGACAAAATTTTATGCCACTGGTGAAAGGGGTCCGCACCAATGAGGGGGCGAAATAGGGGCACCCCTCCTAAAAAGATATTGTTCTACCGCTATTGGCTCGTCTAATGTGAAAATGGTTGCAGATCGGCACAGACTAGCAACGAGCTTCTTAGAAATGTTAACATTGATGACCTTGAATGACCTTGAACCCTAAAAATATTGATTTTCAGTGATTTTTTGGCAATTTCTTGTTTTGCTACCAATATGAATTTCAGTAAAAGGATTATCAGAGATTCATTCTTTCTACCTTGGCTACACTGCGGAACATAACCAAATATTTTAACCCATTCCACTCTTTCCCCTTTGATTCACGCTCCTGCTGTTCCATTAATAGATTTCAGCCATTAGCTATCGCACTTAATGGCGTCGTTAATTGAGCTTTTTGTGTCTGCGTTTGTTGAACTATTTCAGTTGAAGAAGTTTGCTGTTAATTGTTTGATTGAAATGTTCGCAGTGCATCGTTTGCTGCATACTCTGCTGTCAATGCTTTCTATTCAGTGGCTGTCTTGACATACTTCTGCTACACTTGAATGCAGTATGTTGTAATTTATGATGATACAATAACTGATGATATCGAATGCATTGGTCAGTTATTTGTGACATAAATTAATATTTACTGAAAATCAAACAGTGACAACTAGAGATGGCAAAAATTAACAATTGGTCACTAAAAATTTGGTGATTAAACCATTTCTAATCGTTAACTTTTCGATTAAAGTCTGCCACATCACTAAGCAAGCATTGTAAATTATTATGATACATTCCTCTAACATATGTTCCACGTGGATGATTATTCAGCTCAGCTGGAATGCTGGATACATGTAACTAGTGATTGCAATCCTGGGGGATTCGGGATTGACAAATTTGTGATTTCGGGATCCCGTTTCGGGATTAGGCTTACCGATTGGTCATCATTTTGTTTTCCCCCAATTAACTGTCGTACTTTTTAGTGCTATCAATATCGATGACCTTGAATGACCTTGAACCCCTAAAATAAGGTTTTTTGTGATTTTTTTGCGATTTTCGGCTGCAGTAGAGTGAATTGCGACGAAATGGATGGAGATAAACCAATACAACCTGCAAACAGGAACTGCTATAGGCTCTCGTGCGTCTCAGGAGCATTAGCTCAGATTTCTTGTTGTAATCCCAAAATCCCGGGATTAGGAATCCGCCAGTCCCAGGATTCAGGATTGGCGAAAACAGCCAGGATGTGGGATCCCAGCATTGCAATTGCTACACATAGTAATTGTGATTCTAAACAAAGACACGTTATTGGCCAGTTTTTGTTTTCAGTTGAAATTACATTCTTTTTTCACAAATTTTTTGGTATTATTGATATCAGCAAATTACTTAGTTACAGCACCATCGTCAGTATTTAGCACCACGATAGCATTTTACTATGAGACTTGAAAACGCTGTTCTTTTATTCTGTATCTTATTTTGAATGTAATCAATAATATTAAAACGACATTTATAATCCCCCAAAAATGTGTGAACAATTAAGAGTAAAGCTGGAAAAGCACTTTACATTTAGGCCTACTTCACAATGTTATAAATTAGCCTACTAATTTCATTTACAATACACAGTTAAGTTACATCATACATCATTACTGCCCAGTTCCCATCCCTGCATTTAACCACGGTCTTGTGGCTATACGGCTACGCCACTGTCACTAAGCCTAGGACTACGAGTAGGACAGACAAATAGCCTAGGCCGTGGGAGCAAGAAATGACTCAGACGCAAGGCGAACTACAGCTGTCGAGACACCGCTGATTGGCTGTCGCTGTGTCGTTATGGTAACCGGGTCGACGAAGTCCGGATGTATCGCAGGTGCTTGTCGGCGAATTTAGGTTGTGTTGTGTGTGGCGTATAGGTAATCGCGTATTTTCTGTCTAGTTAAGTGGTTTGAGGCATAATTGCTGTCAGCGATTGTTAGCTAAATCGCTGTAGTGTATGTTTTGTTACGCCCAGTCTGCGGTAAGTCGTAAGTTTTGAGTTAGTAACTTGTTTTATGTCGAGTTACAGGTGTGGCGAACTCCTACGTTGATTTTACGCTGACTTCGGCGAACTGGTGGTAGTAATATTTGCACTTTGTAGTGAGTTAATGATCAGGGCTCTCTTATGCAGTGGCTTGCAGGAGCCCCCGAGCGACTAAACTGTGTACGGTCAGGCAGGCTATTGCTATGCTCTGTCGTCTGTCTGATGTCGTCTGTCTGTAACGTTATGTACTGTGGCTAAGCAGTGCGTCGTAGGGGGTCGACGATGTTGTCTTTGTTTAGAGTGTTAGTAAGTTTCTCTTGGCTGTCAATAGTAACCATGTCCGTATCTGCAGCGCAGATAGAAGAAATTTATGTTGCATCGTAAGTTATATAAGTAAGTAAGTAACTGCGTCAATAGTTCAGAGGCAGGCAACAGAATGTTTTAAACTCCATAGTCAGACAGTGAAGGATGCAGGTTGCGAGTAGGGGCCTATGTGCTATAAGTGCGGTTGGCTATGCCTAGAGATAGCTTGGCTCTTGTTTTTTACTGTGGCATCATCAACGCAAAATGGTGAGAATGTTAATAGTGGGATTAAATAATACAGTTTTTTTCACATGATACATTCCAAGTTGGGAAGGCAGTGATAAGAACAGTAATTCCAGTGACTGCACCATGGATTCACTGATTTTGTAGATCGGCCGCAGTCATTCTGTGATGCCATTGCACAAAGGGAATAGGGGACATGCCCCATACTCCAAACCATTGTTGCCATCATTTTTTTCTTACCCAGTACCAACTTGGTACTAGGCCTACAGCCATGTCAGAAGAAGATCAGCGAATCTGTCAGAGGGATCTTGAAGCACTCAACAACTGGGCAACAAAGTGGGGCATTAGGTTTAACCCATCCATTTGCAACATCATGCGTATTATGCAGGGGTGCATCTCCGTTATCCAAATTGTATGATCTGTGTAATGAGGTCCTCTAGGAAGTACACCATGCAAAGTATTTGGGAGTAGCCATTAGCGACGGCCTTGGGTGAAGCAGTCGTAGAAAATATTTCAAAGAGAGCCAGCACTGCCCTGAATTTTCTACGACAAAATCTGAAATACTGCCCAAGGAAGTCCAAGGAAACTGCTTAATTTACCCTAGTGAGATCCACTGTTGAATACAGTTCTTCTGTTTGGGATCCACACTTGAAGAAAGCTGTTGTTGACCTGGAGAAAATTAACTGCAGGGCTGCACGGTTTGTAATGAATGACTACAAGCTACAAAGCTGTGTAACAGAAATGCTACACAAGTTGGAGTGGCCTTCTCTGGAACATCGACGGAAAAAGGTAACTCAGGGACTATTGGCAGTACCATCTTCATATCTCACACTAGCAGATTCTCGCACCAGAGCAAATCATATCTGCAACTTCAAAAACATTTCAGCATCTTCATCAGCATACAAAATTCATTCTTTCCTTGAGCAATTTTGCAATGGAACAATCTACACAAGGACATTGCTGAAGTGCCATCTCTGAGCTGCTTTCAGAATCGTTTGCAACCATAGCCCATCTGTGTATTCCACGTTGGTGCGATATCCCACCGGGAGTTTGCCAAGTATATAAGTTCCAGAACCAGAGTCTGCTGTTAGCTCTGCTGGGGGAGCTTACAGCACTTCTCAGACCCCAAAATCAACTCAATAATGGGACACCCCTCTTTAATCCCATTTTCTTGGACACCTCGAGAGGGAGCCTTGTCAGCTTGATGGTCTAACTCTAAGGCTTCCAATGATGTTAAGACGGCCCTCTTAACTGATAGCAGTGGATGCAGTCATTGCATTGACTTAGGGAAAGCATCTGTGAATAGCCTGTCGTTTGCCATTATCATCTGTGTATATCATATCCAACATTGCAGAGAACCAAAAACAGGAACGGGGATAGAACAGTGGGGATGGGTATGCAAAAGCAGCATAAGCTTTCCATTCGGGTCTGAGGTGCATGGAGCCTCAACCACAAACCAAATGATTTTTCTCCATTTAACTTTTCCAGCCCAAAATGGCACAGTGCTTAATAATTTTAAGCCACCATTCCTTCACTTTTGGGACAATCAGCACCGTAACTGCCTGGTGAGAGAGATGAGAGAACTGATTACAAACAAATAAGAAATAATCAGGCTTTAACAAGTGATGTATTCTATTCAGCCTTCATGTCCAGCAATAGATTGAACTAAAGTCCTTATTTTTTAGGATTTGGACCCTTATGACTCGAGACTTGGGTCCTCAGTACTTGGACCCGCGGGACTCACGTTCATTGCAGTATGATTTGGAAGTAGTAGCTGCATTGCTCTAATTCCTGCATTGAAAGTTGGAACTACACTGATATGTTAAATTGTAAAAGTAGCATCAACAGACAAAGTCTGACACTGCTGTTTCTGGCCACATTCTCAGATTGTGAATACGGAATTCTACGAACAGACTCGTTGGACTCAAACTCAACAGAGTCGATTTAGCTACATCACTGAAAACTTTTGTGAATTGTGTTCAGTTGAATCAGGTTGAGGTGATGTTGATGGATAATTAGCTGGCGTTGCAGTCAGCACTGTTCGGTTGCTGCTGCTGACCTGGCTTTGGCTCTGGCTCATAGTAACAGGTGCGCGTTGTGTGCGGGTGTAATTAGTGCATCTGCGTCTGTCCATTGTCCAGTTCCTAGCTGCTATGCTATAAACTGCCCATGCAGCAGCAGCAGTGTGTGCTGTCACACGCGGCCATCTGGTGACCGGACCGTAGGGCGCACTAGATGATGCTGGCACCGCCGGTGATACTTAACTGTAGCGCTGCATGCGTTGTGTGCAGCCTGACATCAGGTCCACATAGTGCTATGGTCAAGACCTTAGCAGACTGAGACAAAGACTCACACGATCTGGGGACGGCAGCGTCACGCTGAATTAGTAATACCAGCAAAAATTGCGCATTTTGATTGGGTACCCAAATATGAGGCCCCTATACGGAGGACTCTTTGAACCTAGGGGGCAAACCTTAAACCTCTGAACTGTACGTTTAGGCTAATACTGAAAATTTTATTCGCAGGTTGTCCTGGTCTATCTCTAGCCATTTCGGCGCAATTCACTTTTGAAATCTGCGCTGCAGACTAAAATTGCAAAAAAGTCACTAAAACCCCTTCTGGGGATTCGAGGTTGTTCAAGATCGTTGATTTTGATGTCAATGTAAAGGGCATATGGGACTTCCTGTCAGTAATTAATAGTAACCCGGGCCCTGTCTCGCATCGTTTCTAAGATATGTCATCTTATTGGCTCAAAATCACCAATTTTTCATACCCTCCCTTCTCTCACCCCTTACAAATTTCTGGAAAAACTTTACGGATCCCAAAACTATACAGTGTTTGTGGCAGCCCACTGTGGAGATTTTGTGATCTTAGCTTACGTGGTTGTGACACAATACCACAGTGTGACAGACGGACAGACGGGTGGGTGGACGCATTGACGCTTAAAAACTACAGATCGCGCGATGGTGACAGAAAGGGCAATTCGAGTTGACGTGACGATAGTCAACGATGCTTTAAACATCTTTGCTCCCACGTTTGCCCTGTACTTGACCACTGCAGTAATTATGTCGGGTCGGCACGTCATTGCTATAATGTTTATAGGACTATCAGTGTGCGGCTACTGTGTATAATCAAATACTGTATAATGCAGACCAGGGCAGCCACGCAGCTTGGGTGCATCGGTTACGACTGTAGGTCTAACAACAAAGACTTCACTGTTATTTTAGTTACGGAATTAATTCTGATCTTGCAGATATAGAATTTTAGTTTCACAGAATGCTTTTTAAAATGTAAATTTTTATGTTTGATCTGTTCTGGTGGTACTGTAATTTTGATCCCATGCACTGTGATTTTTTTTAAGGAAGAAAACACTGTTTTCTTTCTTAGAGAAATTATAGTGGGATCAAGGAGGGTCTTCTCCCCACACTACATATTTTCGTTGCCCTGATTCTCACTGGCAGTTTATTACTTCAAGTTTTTTTATTATGGTTTTTTCTGTTTGCCCTGATTGTTATTTTATTTCGTTTTCGTTTATCTGCGGCCTAAAAGGCCCGAAATCATTCTATAATTCACGTTTTCGTAAAGTGTCTAATCCTATTTTGTTTTAGTCGCTAACATATTTCAGGTAGAATGTTGATAACGAAGCTATAGACGCTTGCTTGCTATAATACGGCGCCTGGAGCAGGCGAAGATTTGCGATGTCGTCACGATTGGGCGATTAGCATGAATGTCGTAGAGACCAGTCTATAGCTGTGTGTGGTCGGGGTGGGGAAGGTAGAGATTCACCCATTGAACATTGAATGAGAGAACGGGGCAGTCAGATAGAGTGATAGGAGCTAAAGAGAGGAACAGAGAAAGACCACTGGAGGCTGTTGGCAACACCCGCCGTGCAGACACTTGAGAGCCACTCAGCAGTGGCGTTGCAACTCTATGTAGTATACAGGTCTGTCTGGCGTCTTGTGAGCCCTCTCTCTCTCTTTCTTTCTCTCATCAGATCTTTGTCTGTATCTGTATTTGTGTGTCTATTTGCTTGGCGATTCATGTGTTGTGATTTTTCCTCAGTTTTCATGATGTGTACAATTTACAAAGTTCTTTTGTACAATGATGAGCTGAGTTGCTGATACTCGGTGGTGTCAAGCACAGGTAAGTGGGTGGATAAGCGAACGGTCTGACCGCAGCGAAGGCAGTTTTAACTGGTGAGTTGACAGTGAGTATTATTTGATCGTCATGTCATTGTAGGTTCGCTCTGCTTCTGTCTTTCACCTGATACTGTCACCTGATTCTGTCCCGGTGTGCCTATAAGATTGACATGCAGTTTGACAACAGCAACTATATACATAATACACGTACTGGTTGCTGCATTCTGCTGACCATGATGATGATACAGTAAAAAATTACAGTGAAACATTAAGTGAAACTGAAAAATTATCCCGTATCATATTTTGACGCCCTACAGCTATGCTGCGGGCGTCTTTGGCACGGCTGTCGTCCGTCCGTCCGTCATCCTTTGTCTAGTCAGTCTGTCACGGATGTATTGTGGCTAAAGGGTAAGTCGTAGGGGGTCGGCGATGGTACCGTCGGATAGGGCGCTGGCGACTTCCTATAGGCTGTCATTAGTAACCATATCTCCATTTGCAGCGGTTTGGTCGCAAATTTTAATCGAACGTTTCAAGCTATAACTGATTGTATCTCAGAAACAGTGGTAGATAAGGCCAAGGTTACTATTAATCACTAATAGGAAGTGGCATATTGGCTTTTAAATGACATGAAAATCATTGACCTTGGATGACCTTGAAAGTTAGTACTGCAGCAGGAACTGTATACGGTGTAGCACGCATCAACCACTGTTGTGGTGACAGGACTGTAGGTCATGAACTAAACGTTGATGATCTGTAAACGATTTACGTCGATTTTATTAAATAACTAAGCAAGTAAGTAGTAGTTTAATGCATATATCAGCAGGAACGACAGGAGTCACAGCGGGACCCGGGCAAAACATTCTCGCAGGGTCCGTCTGGGAAGAAAGTTTGTGAATTTTGATTTATTAAAATGGCGCATTCTGGTGTACTTTATATTTCTGAGCGACGGCTGGGCCCTTTGACTTCGCGGGCCCCTGGGGAAACCCCCTCCCTCTCGGCGGGCCCGTATATCAGACGTACATGCAGAAATTCTTGTTTGTCGTCTTAGGTTCTGCTACTTCTGACCGGATACTGTATACCCGCCGTGTGTACATGTGATCGACAACAACAACTACTGTACTGGAGTGGTCACTCCTGCTGCAGCTGATGATGATGATGACCTAACTGATGCGGACTAGGTATAGGGTGTAGTGCAATAACGATGCAGCCTGACTATGGGGCAGACTCTACGACCACCACAGACCACGCGGCAACGACGTGCTGCCTGGGTGATGTGTTCTTCCGCAAGCGACGTCTGACCTCCGCCAGTGACTACTACAAACCGAAGCTGCCGCTCGACAACAACAACGCCGAGTCAAACAACGATGACGACTCGTCAGGTCATTGTTGGAATAAACGCTTACAATTTACAAAAACGCGGCGTTTACAAACGTTTTCCTATTTTTCAAAAGTTTTTTTTTAAACTGTTCTATTAAAGAACGTTGAAAGAAAGGTAGACGGGCTGCTATATAACACGTGGTGATGGTCATCGTCTCAGCGTCAATAACTCGAGTCAGCTGTCAAAGTCGAGGTGAAAGGTACAGTGTATGTGTGAAAATAAAGGTGAATGAAAATACTAACTAGAAAAATCAAAGTGCTGGTGGTGAAGTAATAGTGTTTTGTATTCAGAACTGCACATAACAGCCTGTTGCTGCCAATTTAGCAATGGTTAACGACAGTACGTCAGAACAAGTAAATGGGTAACGTTTTTGTCACAAACGTTTTTTTTTTAAAATTTTCTACCGTTTTTCACAACTATACTAGGTGTCTTGGTGGCGTAGAGTACGGTGTCGGACTTACGACCGAGTGGTCGCGGGTTCGACTCCTGCTGGGTCGCTATCATGTAGTTACTACTTGGATGGATAAGTGTCTGTGGACAGGTAAACCATCTAGGTACAAAACCAACACAAAGCTCGACTTAGCCTTCCATCCTTCCGGGGTAGGTAAATCAAATACCGACCTGTCTGTCTGGGGTTAAGGTGGGGCACGTTCAGCTATGTCGGGTGGCAGGTAACATTTTGTGATCCCATATGGCAGGTGACGCACTGTAGCTCTGCGACTGATGGGTTTCCCATAAAGAGCTGCACACGACCTTTTAATCTTTGTGCTTCAGGCGGTAAGCTGGCTGCCAGCAGTTCAACCGAGCGAACCCTGGCGGCGGCAGCGGGTGCTGCAGGGCATGCCGTCAATCTGAATTCCAAGTATGCGACGTCTTCAGACGACAACAGTAGAGGTCGAGTGCTCGGTGCTGCCACCGGGGATAATAACGACTCGTACAGTCGAGCTGTCAGTCATCCACTGGATCGACTGCACGCCAGCGGCAGCAGGCATGGGTCACTGCAGGACAGCAACAACGACTTACCTCCAAGGTCAGTCTTGAGGCACGTACAGAGCGACCTAACTGAACTGAACTGAACTGACAGATTTAGTTTTTGATGAACTGACCAGTGGGCAAGCAGGGCGAGCTTATTGGTCATTGGTTGACGCGTACGTGAGCATAATGCCGTAATCACGTAGGCTACAGACGCCGTTAGACCATGCCTACTGTAATGCATTACTGCTTGCCCATTGGTGAGTTCATTAAAAACTAAACCCTTAGTTCAGTTCTGTAAAGTTCAGTTACGTCGCTCTGTACGCGTCTTTACACTCTTTACACAACTCCGTTTATCTTGTTTCCTCTTAGCAGTTATTATTTAACCTCAGCGACTAGTTCTGTCCGCCAGCGCCACTGAAGTCTTTCTTTTAGCACATACTGGCGCTTTACAAGTCAGATTATTATTATTATTATCACCTGCCTGTGGCAAATATTTTTGAATGAGTGAAAAATCGGTAGCATATTCTGAATGGTAACGCGCCTGAGGTAGCATAGCTAGTAGCTAGTCTAGCTATAGCGCGTATTAGCTATGGTAATTCTGTTTTGGTGTCTGTCTGTCACAACCTGGTATGGATCCGAGCTCAGGTGAGATAGAGACTTCTGGTTTACACCGTATGATAGCTAAGTGTCTCTAGTATTTTGAGACAAAATTTCATGCCACTGGGTGAAGGGGGTCCCCACGAACGAGGGAAAGAAATAGGGGCACCCCCCTTAAAAAGCGTTATTTTACCGTTATTGGCTCGTCTAACGTGAAAATGGTTGCAGATAGGCACAGACATGGTGCTTATCATAACAAGCACTGGCAACGAGCTTTTTAGAAATGTCAACATCGATGACCTTGAATGATCTTGAACTCCCAAAATAGGGGGTTTTAGTGAATTTTTTGCGATTTCGGGCTGCGACACGCATTTCAAGAGTGAATTGCACCAAAATGGCTGGAGATAGACCAAGACAACCTGCATGTGAAATTTTCAGCATAAAATGTAGATTTTAGCAATTTAAGTCCGGACCGTCTAGGTTCAAGGAGGCTTGTGCACGCGGGTGTCAAATAGGGGTTCCCCTCTGAAAAAGTTAGCTATTTATCCGCTGCTGGCTTGTCTAACGTGAAAATGGTTGCAGATAGGCACAGACATGCTGCTTAACTTAACAAGCACTGGCGACGGGCTTCTTAGGATTGTCAACATTGATGACCTTGATTGACCTTGAACCATAAAAATAAGGAGTTTTAGTGATTTTTTTTTGCGATTTTTGGCTGCAAAAAGATAGAATTGCCGGATGGAGATCGACCTAGATTACCTGCAAACAGGAACTGCCAGTGTCGTAGCTAGAAATTTCAATTGGTGGGGGGCTCATCTCCCTTCCCTCCCGCCTTTTTTACCTTTTGTTTCTTACTTCCCTGCTCCTCCCTTGGCTACGCCACTGTTAAGTGCTATATATGTAAAAAACTTACCAGTTTACAACTGTGTGTAAGGACGATGTGATGATATCAGTCCTCTAAAACAGCAAAAATCATTTGGGTAACCTTAGATGGGGCTATGCATA
>Ga0209367_1009796_pt1 | contig 12935 bp, 6 predicted proteins | sample WorMetLIZISLAND2_FD_187412 | JGI IMG/M metagenome (GOLD analysis project Ga0209367, IMG submission 187412) | Marine gutless worms symbiont microbial communities from Max Planck institute for Marine Microbiology, Germany - Olavius geniculatus... ... | reverse complement strand
GGCCTATAAAAATGCGGGGGGGGGGCTTCAAAGCGTTTGATCTCTATCGTGAAGTTGCACGGCCGGAATGCATTGTCATTATACATTTCTGCAAGATAAAAATAAAAGCGAAAATCAGCATGGAACGAAGATATTACAAGATTTGCATACTGGACTGGACAGTGGACACCCCGATTTTGAACACGTGGCTGCACCCCTGGGGCTGTCAGTGGGGAAAGTGATGGCCATGGTCATATGGTGGGGGGGGGCGTTGGTCATCTGTGGACTCAGCTATAGGAAAGCTGCATGCTGCATGGAGGCCTGGGAGCAAATGAAATCCCTCGAGCCTATGGGGGATGTATTCACACCATGCATGCGGCGTGCGTGCGTTAATTTCGTCTGACGCTGATTGCTGCAGTCGCATTTTAAATTTAAATATCACACGCGGGAAAACATCGCGCACCATTGTATGCACACAGATTATACGTTTTGGCCAAAGTAAGAGTGAGACTTTTCTCAAGATTATTTTTTTTCGTTAAGCCGTTTTCGCGTGTATATAATCTGTATAAGCGTTCCTATAGAGCCTACCTTAAGATGAATCAAGACAATATGAAAAACTGCTCGCATGTTATGTGTAAACCTATATAACGTTTTATTATCTTTAATTCCTAGAATAGCCTGAATTTTTCAAGTCAGTTGCAGTACAAAACCTTGAATATGCAAAATACAGACTGACATCACTGCTGCAATTTGGCAGAAGTTTAAACTTAAAATCTGTTAGGCCTGTGTGATTTTTACGTTTACCTGTCTTACCCTTTAATTGACCTTTTACTTGCTTACATAATTTTTAAAATTTGCGAAACGCAAAATTATTTCCATTTTGTTATGTGGCATTGCTTTAAAACTACATTTTTTGCACTTACATCAGCTTCGTTCTTCGGTCTCTCCGTTTAAGCATATAGCCTATAAACTTATTTTGTAAGCAGAACTAAATGATAAATGAAATAAATTAATTAGTGGTGAATGTAAATATATGTGCTTATAAATGAAAATTTATATTTGTTCGATTATAGTACAGATTTTTAGTAAAATAGTACCAGTAATACAATACATACTTTTTGTATTTATACAAAAACATAAAATCCGACATACGCCAATCCAACTTTTGTTATAGGCCTTTACGCTGTAGGCCTATAATGTATAACATTAAATGCAAGATAAACTCACTAAATTTGTCGTATATGACATAATTAAAATGTGTATAAAAATGTAAGCCTTACAGTATACTCATACTTATGTCATAAACGACGAATTCGAATTTAGTCATTTTGTCTTGTATTTCAAGTTATGTTGCCTATTCGTCAACGAATGCGAGTTGCGTCTGATTTTTTTTTATTTATGTTTCATGCGGTATGGCGTATATCTTATATGTATTGTGATTTGTGATTAGTGTATATATGGCAAAGTTAAGCGTTTAAGTTTATGTCGTTATAATTTTAATTTAATGATAAATTTTTGCAATGTCGCTGTGCCTGCATATGGGCATATATACTTTGCGCATCTGGTTTAGTTGGCTTTGCTTTATACAGCAATATGAATTTATTTTAATGTGCGATTTATAATCTTCAATCTTAAACGTACGCGTATATAATATGAAACACAGCTTTAGAGTTAGATGATGATGTGTATTAGGCCTACATATACAATATAAATATTTTAATATTATACTTTAGGCCGAATTAAGCGGGTGCATGTGGGGCATGTATGTCAACAAGTAGACAAATAATTTGTTTTGTAACAAAAAATTAATAAGAATATGCAACGAATATGTGACTGATAAATCTTATGTATACAGCAATCTAAGTGTCACATATATAACATTCTATATTTAAAGTGTTTTTTTATTATAGAACGTTACATGTATTATATCAAATTTTATCATGTGACCTCTGCCGTGCTGCATATAGCTGTATGTACGAAAATATGCGTGAAGTTTCTTTCTTATACTAGTTTCAAGAAGTGCTTTAGTTTTAGAGTTGCCAGGGTCATAATAAATTTGGTGTTTCTATAGTTATATTTATTCATTTATTATTTTTGTTACTTTATTGACTTAACGTTAGTTGCGCTATACAAATAAATTTTATAAATTATTGTGTATTTTTTGTGCTGTAAACAAATAATAAACATCACCAATAAATGAAGCAATACTTTATAAACATGTTTTATGTTTTTGTCAAATATAGCATTGTTTTCTTTTCTTTTTTATGAAGTGTATTGGCAATAGTCAACGAACGTGAGTCTTAAAATTTTATTTCACGTTAAGCAGAAATAACATAACACTGAAAATCAATGCCTAATTTATACTTTTTTAAATTTCATAGCTTGAAATAACATTATTAAAAACTTTTGGTTTAAAGCATGTTCCGCACAGTTTCGCTGTTTAAGAATTTATGTCGTGGGTGTGAAGAAGACGGTGAGTTTTGAATTAGTAAAGGTATAAATTGTAAGTTATACACATGCAGGGTCTGAAAAAAAGTTTAAAAGATGTATCTATTTTTATACTTTATACGCACAAGTTATTTATCTGGCTGCCGGATAAATTGCCTGGTGGCTATTTATCCGGTTGCCGGATAAATAATTTGCCATATCTAACTGCCAGGCTATTTATCTGGCACTTTAAAGCGGAAAGAAAACCATCTCCGCCTAACCAACCATCTACAGCAGTGATGCAGTCGAGTTCTCTTCACAATAAACTCAGCTGTCGCTAGAACTGATGACTGTACAGCTTGGCAATTTGGCTTGGCCAAAAAGAAGAAGAAAGGTAAGTTGGCACTTCCATTTGAGAGAACGGGTGTCCATAGAGCGTTGGCGATTGTGCCATTAAATAAAATAGGACGTTGGTAAGTTTCTATAAGGTGTCAATAGTGACTGTCGCCGTCTGCTGCGATTTGGCCGCAGTTTGCAACCTAAGCATTTGAGGTAGGAGTCAGTACAGGTGTTTGGTGGGAAATAAAAGGATCGGCAATAAAGGTATCAGATAGGGCATTTGTAATGTCTATAACTTGTTAATAGTAACCATTCCGCTGAGACAGTTTGGCCGTAATGCGCCATGCAAATTTTTGGGTAGAAACCCGTATTTTATATAGGAGAACACGTGCCCCTATGGGTCGGCGACGATACCGTTGAATAAACTGTTCCTATATGGTGTCAGTACGCTAACTGAGGCGGTTTGGCCACAATTCGCAATGCATCCAAGTATTTTGCGGTGCAATCAGTATAACATCCGTTAGAAGATAATGGAAAGTCGTACGGGTCCGAATTGGTACCACAACGCAGCGGTCGTGACATTCTATTCGCTTCTGTAGTCACTTTTTCGTTCAGACGTACCGTTTAGGCATAAGGTTACGTTACAGACAGACGACAGACGCAACATTTAGCATTACCGTTAGTACAGTCACCTAAAAATCAGGAGAAATACAGACAAGACAAAATGTCTTAGCCTACTTGAATCACCACTAGAGATTACAAAAATTGCTATGAAGTTTCGCGGTGACTATTTATCCAGTGGTTGGATAAACAGCCTGTAGGTTATTTTTCCGGTCAAACGGAAATGATGTCGATTCAACTAGATTCGCTAGGCTGCGGCACCATTCACCAGAAGCAGAGGTTTCATTATTCTATATGCAGATGACATACTGTTAATTGCACGATCTGTTACGATGTTGGAACGTTTGTTGCACATTTGCGAAGACGAGCTAAATTACATAGATATGGTAATTAACTGTAAAAAGTCATGCAGCTGTATTCGTATTGGACCGCGTTTCGATATACCTTGTGCAACTGTGGTTAGTAAAACAGATAGTCTTGTTTTAGGGTTGAAAGAAATGCGGTATAGGCATCTTTATTATGTTCTCACGTATATTTAAGTTTAATTTGCATTATGCCAAAGGACATGTTTATGGTAGTGCAAATGCTATTTTTGGTAGAATTGGTATATCTTCTGAAGAGGTCATACTGCAGTTAATTAATAGCTAATGTATACCGATGTTTATTTATGCATGCATAGTATGGAAGTATGCCCGTTAAGAAAATCTGACCTCAAAGGTTTAGACTTTGTCGTAGAGATATTCTTTATGAAATTATTTCAGACGAACAATATCGAAGTTATTAGGCTTGCACAATGTATGTTTACCACTTTGTGCTATATACCTATAGTGTTCTGCTAGAAAAACGTTGTTATAAATTTAGACCGGTCAATTAGAAATGGACGTTTGATCATTCAGTATTTGTCAGTTTATTGATATGTTTTTCTCTCTCTTTTTCTCTGTTTGTTTGTATTGTAAATATGCTGTAATCGCTATCATCTGTTGTGGTGAATAGATGTAGGCCTATATTTATTATATGACGATAATGCGATAACATTAACTAACGGTGTATAAGGGCATAATATTGTTGATGAATTCGAGACTGCTGCAAGCTGTAAAATGGCCGACTGGCGATACCCGTAATTCCTTAGTACTGTTCGTAGAGTTGAGGCTGCCAGTTGGCCGTCTGCCGTCGTGTCTCTGTGGCGGTACGCAGAGACACGGCCTTAGCCGGTACCTACCAGCATCCTTGAGTGGAGTGCCCCCACACCGGTTATGGCCGTCCAATACGACCGTGGGATAAATAACCGGTTCGGTAAGACCGGATAGGACCGGATATTTATCCGAGCACTGTGTGAATTGCCGCTATATAGACTATTGATACGGCTGCCGGATAAAAATATTTTGTGCCATAGAGTTTTTATGATGCTATTTTCAACTTTACCTTTTATTACATCTCAACCTTAGCTTGCATTGCCTTGACGGATTGGATTAATTTAGGCCTATACATAAGCTTAAGTGCGTGATCTGTGAAGTTATCAACTCGTTATAGGCTACTGCAGACACAGTGCTGAGAGATATGCAGTACTAGCCCGACTTTGTAATAATAGCAACCAATACTGATCTATTAGCAGTAGCGTAGACAAAAAATGGGCGGGCCGCGGAGTGGGCACTGGGCCAATCCCCCAATCCTCCAGAAAAGACAAGCATGCACGTTTAAACTGTAATAAATTGGGTCAGTTGATTCTCGGGAAAATAATTAAGCTGTTGCAATCAGATCTTATATACTTTTTAGATATAATGCACCAAATTTAATTTTCGCTGCACCTCTGCTCTAGACCCAGATGGGGATTCACAACGCTTCTTAAGTCCCCTAGCTGGATTTTACTGGTCCTACTTCTAAGGGGAGGGGAAAACGGAGAAAAAGAAAAAGTTAGGGTAGGTGAGGAAAAGGAGGACAAGGGAAGAAGGAAGACGAAAGGGGGGAAGAGAAAAAAAGGAGGTATCCAGTCCACATAATTTTCTGCAGCTACGCTACTAGTGGAAAAACAGTTGCACACATCAGCGAGAGTACGCCATCTGGCGAGTGAATTTAACTCAACGTCGCCGCAACGCGCAGCAGCAGCAGCAGCAGCTCTGTATGCAGAACTACTGTGCCTATGCAAAGCGTTACTGCGACGTGATTACATTTAGCTATTCTGTAGCGATTTGCGGCGCTGTTTCTCGTTTTTTTTAGTTAACTAATCAGTTGCACATCAGTTAGCGCTGATTGATGGTTTAACTTTCGACGCGTTTCTGACTGAGCATGCAGCGTAATTAATTAGTTTAGGCTAGGCCTAGCCTATACCATTTTACTTCACATAGCCTAGACTACTGATTGTTGTTGTTGTTTTTTGTTTGTATTTTTTTCTGGCTAGATATTATTTTTTTGTCTATTTGGATATTTTTGCACGTTCTGCATATTTCGTTATTTATTTTTCACTGGATTATTTAGATATTCAGCTTTCGAGCTGCAAGAGTGTTCTAATAAACTCAGTTCAGTTCAGTTCAAACAGTTAAAAATTTGTTGCCAATAGTCACGTGCAAGTATGGTCATACTATGAACATTATTGTATATGTTTAATTGTTTCTTTTTAATTTTTTTAAAAATTATTTTGTTGTTAACTTGCTACCAACGGGCCTAATGATGGGGGCGCTGAAAACGCGAGACTGGAAAACGCGGAACTGGAAAACCCGGCACCAAATCGCAAAGGTGGAAATCGCGAGACTAGAAAACTCGGCAGTTAGGAAAAAGAAGTTAGAAATGGGGAAACAGCCCCATCTTTAAATTTAGACCTTCCAAAAAATTGTCGAAAAATCTTGTATTGTAGGAAAATTTTCGTTAAAATGCAAAAAATAAAGCTAATAACTCCTAGTTTGAGAAAATTTTGAGGCAAAATTAAAACTTTGAGCACGTATGATCTTATATTATTACAAGCACTGGATATTTTCCGGCAGCCGTATAAATAAACTAACGACTATTGGTACGGCAATCGGATAAATATCCGGTTCTACGCGGGCCGGCTATTGATCCGGCCGCCGACTTGGACGGGCTTAGCCGGTAAGTACAAGCGCTCAACGGTGCTCGAAGGTACCGGCCAAGGCCGTAATGTGGTGCTCATCGTACTGCCGCAGAGACACGACGGAAGCCCGGCAACTGACGACTTCATCCCCAACAGATAAGGAATCACGGATAGCCAGTCGGCAAGTTTCGTACTTGCATGCAGCAGCATCGAATTTTCACCAACACTGTACACTTACTAGCCAGTGTACGTTCTTGTCACATAAATCTTCAACAAGAAAAGCCCAACTAACGCAAAGGGGAACGCGCGACAGCGATGCATGTGTGAAGGCCCGGTGCGAACGAAATCTAAGCACACAACGATGTTTCATTTAAACCTATACTCGACGGCGGATGACATATAGCGCCACATCCAGCGCATGAATTTCAGTATTGGCTAAAAATCGCAAATTTTTCCTACCCCCTGTCATTTAGCGCCCTCGCTCGGGGTGACCGCTTTCGAATTTAAGGAAAAGCTTTACGGATCGTGAAACTAGAGTCTTCCAGGCAGCCGACGTTGGAAATCTGGTGATCTTAGCTTGCACCCTTTTGGACTATCCACCGCGATTATATTTTTGTCATATTAAATAACGACTGCATATATGCATAACGAGGCAGCAGAGAACTATATAGCATAGCTATAAGCAGTGAGTTGAAAGCTTCATGCAGTCGAACGTTGATAGATAAGCGTGTAAGCGGTCTGGAGCGGCGCTGACCGGGCTCCGCAGCGCCACCACTGACAGCAGCATTAGTTGTGGACGTGGCGTAAAAGATTGATGGTGCGTTCAGCGGCCGCTGAGTAGCGCTAGCATACAGTCCAGTCAGACCGCAACTTCCGGCGGGAACGCCGCTTCTGCCGCCGCCGCTTCTGACGCTGTACGAACAGAGAGAACTAGGGACTAAAGTGAATAGTAATGCTCCGGTTTAAACGTTTAAACGTGTGACCTACTGCTTTACACCGAGCCCGCCAAAAAACTGTCTGTGTTATTTTTTGGATAGGCTAACTCCGTTAAACATTGGCAGATTTGAATAATTTTAGCCCCCATCAACAACATAAAAATGACGTAAATGACTATGCAGTTTTACCCCTTTCGCTTTAATACTGTTGCTACACTACCTTGCGAAATGCAGAAGTCGTAGCTCGTAGTTTGCAACAACTAATCCCTATAAGCCCTATAATGCAATTTCTAACTCTAATCGTGACCTGTGATGTTTGAGCTGAAAATCGTCACGCCTTAGATATACTTCTGCTGCATGGATAATTCGCATCATTTTATAGGAGTCGGAATCTCGTGCGGACGGGACAGAGTGGCGGGCACAGCTATTATGACGGACGAACGAACCGACAAGACCCGTAATGTGGCCTATTAGGACGAACCATGGAACCACTAGAACCATGGATGAACTATGCAAACTATACTCTCGGTTTACTTAGCCCTCGGCAAGACACTAGTTTACACTGCCAGACAAACACCGGGCTATGCATCGCGCGATGCACTCCAGCTTTAGCCGGCCGATAGTCCTGTGCTCATTGCGCAGATAGGCCTAAGGACGGACGGATGGCCAGGCTGAGTTGACATGCTGTTACAAAGTTTTCTTTCACTTGTATATAAAAGTTAATGAAACTGAAGTTTGTGCGTAAGTCACTGTGCGTCTATATAGTGACAGGCTGTGACGGCGCAGTAAGACGGATGAGTTTCAATGGGAGCTGAGCCTGGCAGTCGCCTTCTGAAGCAAACAGCTTTGTCGTTGTGCATGGCTGTATTTTCATCTGCGATCACGCTCCTATATATCGACTCTACTTAGCAAAGGGAAACGGTGGCGTTATGAAAGAGCAGGGAGGACAGAGACCTTAATTTTTTCGCGGTCGAAAAATTGTCGAAAAATCTTCTGTAATTTTTTTGTCCATAAGTGCGAGGTTTGAGTCTACAAAATCCCCATTTAGAAAAAAAATAAAAGAAAATATTGAAGTTTTGAGCACCCATAATCTTCTCTGTCAAAATTGGTGCTATCTGTCGGAATTCTCTCGGAAAATTGCAACTTTCTGCCTCGCTTATTTTTTAACCCGCAACGCCGCTGGTCTATAGGGGCCCTATAGGCGTTGGATTAGAATTACGGCTAGAATATGGATATACGGGTTTGTTTATTAATCTTTTAGCAACATAGTATAGGCCTACACTTTGAAATGTCAACTGTAGACATACAAAATGTATAGGCCTACTGATGGCATTATAAAAATTTTTGTGTACGCACTATTATTAAATCTGCAGTTTACTTATTTGCTTACTCACTTACTTACTTATACGTCAAAAAGACGTTCTCGGATATTACGAGGCTGCCAAGTCGAACGAAAAATCCTTTCTGACTTTCCAACTTTTTAGTTTCAACTTCCAGTCTCACAGGGGTGGCCAGGCTGAGTTGTTAACCTAGGTGGCTGGGTGGCTATTTTACACACCAAGATGGTTTACCTGCCTGCCGACGGTCACGCATCTGTAATTATGCTAACCGACAACGACGTTACCAACTAAACCAAACCACCAGCGCAAAATCGATCGCGTGTCTCGAAATCACGCGAGAACTCTCGAGACTTCTGCTTCTCCGCAGTGCAAATCTCTGATGCACAATGCACCATGATGCTATTGACATTGGATCAGCATCAATCAACGCGCTGCTAACTATGTCTCCGCCACCCGTCACGTGTCTGTCTCTGTCTGCGCATGCGTGCTCGTTCATTCATTCGTCGCCATGACAGCACCGGAACCACCGAGAGTGTCTGTTTGAATAACGTTCGTCGATGTGCAAAAATTACCACGACAGGTGCATTCGGAGCCAGTCACTTTTTAAAACTTACTCTTCTTATCTTCTATTTTTTTCCTCTTTTGCATTTATTTTAGTACATTTAATCCAGCTCTAATATACGGCTTGGGCTTGGAATTGCTGCAAGATATCTCGGTCCGGTATAAAATACAAATGCGTCAGCGAATTAGAAGACAGAAAAAAATGCACGGTGTTATCTAGGGTTGAGACGAATGTGTGCCAGAAATCATTAGTAGCCGACATTACAAAAAACTTTTGATACAGTCCGTTATAGGCCTACACTTTTTGTCACTGGTTTAATGCATGCAAGCCTCCTACTCTCCATAGTTGGATGGATTTGCAGCTGAATATAATAGGCCCTAGGTTAGAACTAGAAAGAGAGAAATAAACTTACAAAAGAAGCTGGGAAAAGAGAAAAAGAGTGAGATAGTAAAAGAGTTATACTCAAATCAATTCTAAACAAGTATTTCAGCTACAGCTTAAAGAACAAGGGGTCAGCTTGGGGCATCTACGAACTAATCCCGTAACTAGGCCAATAGAGGGATTCTTAAGTAGCAGCCGACAGTAAAGATTCCGTGATCCTGCATGGGTTGCACCGTAATGATAGAATCGTAGAATGTGACAGACGGACAGACGGACTTCTCAACCACAGTTAAGGCAGGGCTTCTGCTATGCTGACGATTTGTAAAAATCGGCGTCTATATGTTAGACAACTTCTATTTTTCTGTATATGAGTGGCATGCACTGTGTCTATTACGCTCATCATCTGCAGAGCCGACTGAGCCACAGCGAGGCCCGCGAGAGTGCACCTATGGGGTGTTGTCTGAAGAGCGGACTAGAATATTGAATAGGCCTAAGTTCATTCATCCAAAAAATGGTCAGATTTGTTGAAAAACCGCCGCAAAAGACTTAAGCTCAATTTAGGTGATCAGTTCTGCTGTCAAACATACAGGCGTAGCAAATATATTTTTGAGCGATGCTGGTGCTCCCAAACGTCGCGAGGTCAGCAAAAAACTTTCCTCTCTTCTCCATTCTCGTCGGGCCTGATCAACTGCATATTCGACGTTAATGACATCAAGGTCCAATGCCTGATGACGGCACTGCACGATGTTGCACCACCCTGACGCGCGTTGTCTGACAGTCACGTATCCACCCCGTATACCGCGTGCATGGATTAAGCACCCATCGGCAGCGGCTTGACATGAATTTCCGGTCACGTGACTGACTTTCCCGCGCCCGCGCGCGCATGCGTAGTCGCTGCTAATTCTGATATGATTTATTACCGCCTGACGTCACTTCACATCATCATGAGCTGAGAGCGTGTTTGATCGTTACAGCGGCGTCGTGAGTTAGAAAAATAAGCGCAGTGGATTCTGTCCCCCCCCCCGAATCTGGAGTCGAAATCGGGCGCAAGTTCCCCCACTTTCAAGTTCATGTTCCTCCATTTTTGGTTTCAACCCCCCATTGGGCTTCTTGTTAGAGGTGTATATTGCCCAGTGAAAAATAGGGGGAGGAGTTTTGATCTACACCCTCAACAAACCCCCCATTTTTCACTGGGCGCAAGCTGCGCTCACCAAGTATATAGAAATAGAAGCCACTGCATAGACTGGCATAAAGTAGCGATTTTTCGACAAACACTGCAAATTTAAGACAAGAAGAGTTTACGGGCGCTCAAAGGTTTAACTTTACTTTCAAATTTTTCCAAAATGGGAGTTTTCTGTCAAAAAATTGTGCACTTTTGAACAAAAATAGGCCTAGTCCGACAAAAGTAAATTTTCTGACAATTTTCTGACAGCCCATAATTTAGGGTATTTGCAAAGTTACTATAGGATTATATTGTTTGATCAAACGCACTGCGCCACTGCAGTGCATGTGGTCAAATTATTACACTGTATAAGAGTAAGCCTAGGCCTATAATTGGGGAAGGTTGTTTCCTGGCGCTGCAGGACGGACGTTCCTCTTCTGCGTTTCGATTAAAAGTTCAATAAAAGTATTTGGCACGCGACATACCGGTCTGTAGACTGTAGAGAAGTGATCAATAAGAACACGTGTATTCGACAAAGGAATCAGAGGCGCAAATATGCGAAGCCTGCCACTATGATGTAGCTTCAACAGCAGCCTGCCAGACTGCATCTTTCAAGCAAAACCTAAAATACTGCTTTAACGGACGGACGGAAGTCCGTCAGTGAAGACTGCTGAAGTTGATTGATGATGTCGCCTATTGATCCAAGCCAATGCTACTGTCACTGCAAGCGAGTCTATCAGTCCTTGGACCAGTGAAACCAGCATCATCCTGACAGGGGAGGGAGGCAGAAACAGGTGGGCAATTCCCCCAAATTTTAGCCTGTCGGAAAATTTTCTTCCAGAAAACATAAGTCAGGATTGAAAGTCCTCCATTTCTACAAAATTTAAAAGCAAAATTAAAATTTTAAGCACTCCCAGTCTCCTCTGTCGGTAATTGCGACTGACATTAACTGATTTTTTTTAAAATTTTGAAACCACTCAAACGCGCAATTAGTTAGTCAATTTTAGCCCCAACAATTAAAGCCCTAGCTCAGGGTTAAATACACAGTAGGCGCTACTGTCCGAGGATGTCATTCAAACAAAAATAAAACTCATGTGGCCTTGACTTTTGACTTGTGACCTTGAAAATTTAATAGGCTTTTAGAGGTTGTAAACTACACGTCCCTGCAAAATTTCATCAAGCTAAGTGCAGCGGTTCCCAATTTCTCACATACCGAAAAAAAGGAATGGAATGAAACAGCACTATCACGAAGATGATAACCTTCAACGAAGAAGCATTTCCACTGGCTAATTATATGGAGCATTCACGGTTTAGTAATGGTATGCTTTCTTAGACTAAGCTATATAGAGGGCTTAGTTGAACAACGATTATCATTACACAGAAATTAAGCACAGCTTAATCCTAAATTAACTGGAAATGAATAACCTTAATAAGTAATTTTTGAAACACGCAAACACAAAATAAATTTAAGTAATGTCATAAGTGGTGACGCGGCGACGGTGGCGACCCTGGCGAACGACGTTGCAACTTACTATGTCAAGCGGTTGCGGTTGTCACGGGCTAACAGTTGTTTTAGTTTAGTCTAATTATTTATTCGCAAAATCTGTGGTTTTATACTCACAGGTCTGGTGCTGAAGAATGCTTAGTTGTGCCAGATACACAGTATTACAGGCTTGCAGTTATCATCGCAGTGTATGCAAGCCTATTTTACAGTGTAGACGGTCAACAACCGTAATGACAATCGCTATTTATGTTGATGTCTGTAGTTTGCTGCATAGATATCAGAATTCAAGCAGAATGATTGATTATTTTGTTTCTTTATTTGATAATTAATATTAACAATAAAAATGAATTACATGTAATAAAAATTACTAAAGTTTAGTGTTTTTGAAGGTCAAAGCGGCCAACATGATACTCACAACTGCTCATTTAAACATACGCAGCCAATAAGATAGGCTAATGATCAAAATCTCAAACGAACATTATAGCGCACACAGAAGTAGCCTACTTAAAAATCAGACAAACCGGTGGGCCGCAGATATACATAAGCACAAATGACTGATACGAAAGCACAAATATTTTTCTACATCAGCACAAAACCAAATAATACATAAGCACAAAATAAAATTCTACTAAAGCACAAATCTAC
>Ga0209367_1009794_pt1 | contig 12937 bp, 2 predicted proteins | sample WorMetLIZISLAND2_FD_187412 | JGI IMG/M metagenome (GOLD analysis project Ga0209367, IMG submission 187412) | Marine gutless worms symbiont microbial communities from Max Planck institute for Marine Microbiology, Germany - Olavius geniculatus... ... | reverse complement strand
GAATGACCTTCCAGCCAGTGTTAACTTCAGTTCGTTTTTAGCGTTCAAGCGATGCATTGAGCAAGTGAACTTTGATTGTGTAGGTTTGATTTTTAGATGATTTTTAGATAATGTGTTCATGTTTTTATGGTAGTTTTTATAGTCTCTGAATAGTTTGTATGTTGATGTATTATGGCTGGTGACATGTGTATGCCTTGACAGTTTTTGGGCCGCAGTGAGTGCATTTTTATGTCTTGCGTGCTCCAGTTCTGCTGAACATTGTTACTGTTTATTAAATGTTTCTTTGAACAAATAAACAAACCAACAAAACAAACAAACAAACAATAATTATATTCTCGTTCAATCGCAGTTGCTGTCTGCTATGTGTCATTTTTCAGCAAGACTGTTCCGATGCACAGGACACAGTATTCGTCTAATATTAATATATCGCCAGATATTTTATCGATAATTTTGAGATATAGTAAAATTTCTAATGGCCACTTTATCGCTAATTTGTTTGTATATTGCGGCAAAAAAGAAATACTGATTAATATTTGACGAGTGGAAAATAAAAATGGATATGTCTATAGTAATTAAGAAAAGTCCACGAAGGTGAAAGTCCAGCACACAGTGTGGACGGACATGGCTTTGTGTTTTGCGTTTTGTGTAGGCCTACAGCGTGTGGTGAAGACAAAATGTTGTGTGCTATTTTTGCCTCTAAACATACACAGCCTTTCTCTATGTCAGAGCAGCGTTGCTGCATTTGCGAAACAAGATTCCGCATTTTTAGCGCCCCTGCCTGATTATTATTAATTTTAATGACACTCTTTTAATAATAGTTCTAAAATTCATTTTTATTAAACATTTTGTTGGACATAATAGAACAAACAATAAACAGTTAACAACACAACAGTCGTGTGCAACGAACTGCTAAATCTCTAACGGCCACGATATTCGTAATTTTCTTGCAGAATGTGGCCGATAAACAATTTTATGCGAGCAGTGGCAGTAAAAGAAATTTAAATGACTAGTATGCAAACATTTTAGCATACTTTATTTTACTGTATAGAGACGAATGCAATATAAACGTTTTCATACCGGTTGTGTAGAATTTGCCCTGCTAGTCGTTGGCAACCTAAAACAGCACAAAAATAATATTATTATAGTGATTTTTTACTACCAAATTATATGTACCGTGATCCATTATAGCGTGCCACTTTGTTTCTATGATAACTTTGGCAAATGTATTTTTATTGGTAATTTGAAAAAAATTCTCAATAATTATGAGGCATATGCCAGAACGACTTGATTGCTTGTGTTAACAAACACTCTCGCCTCTAAAATATCCATTATATCCATTATCACATTCGCACGTACATACAGTAATGATAATTAATATTTGTAAATTACAACTAGAGTTGTTGTACTGTAATAAACATTTTTTTAGATTGACCGATTTCCTAACTGTTTCAAACAAAATTAAATATCGAACACAAATATTAAACTACGTATACACAGTACTTAGCTTATGTGTTGCCGCGTCGTCTCCAAAAAACTAAATACTAACGAAAAGTCGCTAAACTTAACTTAATATGTAATATTAAAACGATTTTTTACACTTACTCAGTTTCTGCATACGTCGCTCGACCCGGCCCCGGCGTTGAAGTACCTAAAAAGAAACACCTCATTGGTCAAAACGATCGAAAGACTAGAAAAATACCGGGTGGCGCATAAAAATGGAACATAATACGTGTTATACGTAAATAGAGCAATCGGGCAGTTTTGGAAGCGATTAGCATTGTTCGGTGCAGTAAAATCATCACGTGAATTTAACACGATGTTCAGTAATATCAGTGATAACAATAATCACATTTACACGATGTTTTATAAAAAGGTGGTCTTTTTCATAATTCACTCAAATGATTATCAGTTCATTCAAAATTTTTACCAGTTTTAGCTGAAGAAATACTAATTTAAAATATTTTGAGAAAATATGGCTGTAGATTAAATATTCTTTGCCAGTCGTGACCTAATGCTGACGTCACGGTCATAGTGTGCCGCGAGTACAAACTGGCTTGTCGCAACCGGTGTTGCCTAATAGCTGACGTGCATCAATGGTGAACTTCATCTGGGTCACTGATAACAAACTTTTTTGAAATTTTACCATTGCAGCCACAAAAATGCCGAAAACGATAACTTTCACACACTTTTAAAGATAGCTTGACTTTTACATCTTCCAGCAAGACAGTGCACCAGCACACACCGCTTGCGAAATGGTAAAGTTTTTGGATCAGATGACTGATCATCATTTGAGTGAATTATGAAAGAAAGAAAAAAGCGCCTTTTTATGAAAAAAAAACGTGTGCATAGCGCCAGTATGCAGAGATACAGAGGCGCTAAAGAGCTGCGTGATCACTCTTCACTGTAATGATCGATGCCAATCGTTTTGGAAAATGTCTATAGGTGAAGCAGTTATGTCCAATTTTTACGTGCCATCTTGTGTATATATTACGACAGATAAAAACATTACAAACACGAAGTCACAAATCAAGCTGAGTTTGTATAATGTTTCGAAATCTCTTCGAGTGGTTTGACTGCCGGTGACTTGTAACAAGTAATTTGAGCAAAGCTCACGTGACGCGCGACAGCAGCGGTCCACCACTTTGGCAGTCAGTGTATAGCAATGAGATATTAATGCGTCTTGAAAAAATACCGAATTTTGAAACCTCCGTATGGAAGACTCCTTGAATTTAAGAGATCAAAACTTAGATTTTGAATAATGCACGTTCTATGCTAAAAATATCATACGCAGGTTGTCTAGGTTCATCTCTAGCCATTTCGGCGCAATTCACTCTTAAAATGTATGTCGGTCATCGACGTTGACATCAATAAAAAAGCTTGTCTATTGCTTGTTATGAAAAGCAGCATATCTGTGTCTGTCTGCAACCGTTTTCACGCTACACGAGCCAACAACGGTAAAATAACCACTTTTTAGGGGGTAGCCGTCTCTGACGCCGCCTGCGCCGGCCTCCTTGAACTTAAGGGGTCGGGACTTGTACTGCTGAAGTCTACGTTTAATTGTCTTGGTCTGTCTCAAGCCATTTCGTCGCAGTTCAGTGTTGAAATGTGCGCTGCGTCTAAACATTGCAAAAAAAATCAATAAAAAACCTTTTTAAAGGGTTCAAAATCGTTCAAGGTCATCGATGTTGACAAATCTAAAAAGCCTGTCACCAGTGCTTGTTATGATAAGCAGCATGTCTGTATCTATCTGCAACCGTTTTCACACTATACGAGCCAATAACGGCAAAATAACGTCTTTTAGGGGGTATCTCTCTTCGACGCCCTCGTTCGAGGGGAACCCCTGCACCCAGTGGCACGAAATTTTGTCACGATAAACTGGAAACCTTGAGGCAGCCAAAGTGAAAATTTTGTGATCCTAGCTTGCACCGCTTTGATACAGATTACGAGTGTGTCAGACAGACAGGGAGACGGACGGACGGACGGACATTTAGACGATGGCTAAGACACGCGAAGCATTCTGCTATCGCGCGTAAAAACTGACCGACGCGTATCATCGTACCCGTGCAACAAAAAATGACATAATTATGCAGCACATCAAATTTTTGAGATAGGCAAATTACGATAAAAATGATTCTGTTAAGATGTGTAAAACAAACAGCTTAACGCACAGGCCACAAAGATTAAATGAAAAGTACGTTACCGACCCGCCCAAGGCGCAAGCGATGGGATCGGTTGATTGTTGGTTGACATCAAGAAATTTAGTTTCTTGTCCATTTCGTCGAGACGTTGAAGAACGCCTTGAGCTGCCGGCGGTGAATACAGCAACGAAACATCACAAAACATGTTACTCAGACTTTGACAGGGTGATTAAAAAGCAAATAATAGCACTGTTGGAGCAGAATTTTTTTTGCAGACCGTATTGTTGCCCAACCGATAGTGTAACTAAAATGTAGTCAGATAAATCACTTACAAATTGTAGAACAGCCTGCAGTCTCATCGGCATTTACTGTACCGGTACCTTTTATTCGTTAAAAAAAGATAAGTCTATAGATCGCTAAATTTTATTTTACGTGTGCGCTAATGTAATCAAATTAATGCATTTTTATTTTGACAGTAAAGATAGCTAAAACTAAAACAAAAGTCAAATGAAAAATACTGATTTTACTATCTATGGCAAAAAATAAATAAAACAAATAAACCTTAAAAATCAGATAAATGCACGGTAAGGAGCGTTGCTCTTTATAATGTAAAAAATATAACGATTAAAACTGACATGAAAAAGACAGCAGCTTTCAAAATGTAAGTCCAAAGAAAAATTAAAAAACTAACATAGTTATCATAGTTATCTACAGTCAGGCACGACATCTATTGACCACTTTGAGACTAACTATGGTGCGAACTATTTTAGTTAAAATCGACAGCTAATTAAATTCAACAAAGTTACAAAGGTGTCAGCGTAGGTCTGTCTACAGGGTGTTCCAAAAAACGGATAACCAGTTTTATTTTTGGGATAACTTTGGTAATTTAGCACCGATTTTAACCATTCTTTCACAGTTACAAGCAGAAATTTATGGCGCGTAAACGTGAAGTTCTTTCACCCACCGCACCTTTATTGTGTGACCACATTACCTAGCAAAACAGTTCACAGTTCGTAAGCCCATGATCAAACAGCGATCATCCTTTGTCATTCTGCCCATATCAAACGATTTATTCTAAAAATTATTACTGGTAAACAAAATAAATAAACACAATATGACGTAACAATGACGTCACAAGGCACTACTGCGAATAAGTAAGTAAGCTTAACTATTTTATGCTACGAAATTGATATCTTTATGTGTTGCCTGTTCTCCGAGACCACTGTAGCTTTGACAGTGTTCGTTTTGCTAGGTAATGTGGTCACACAATAAAGGTGCAGTGGGTGGAAGAACTTCACATTTTACGAGCGATAAATTTCTGCTTGTAACAGTGAAAGAATGGTTAAAATCGATGCTGAATTACCGAAGTTATCCCAAAAATAAAATTGGGTATCCGTTTTTTTGGAACACCCTGTATACATTGGACGAAACTTACTCTCGGTAGCGTTTAGAGTGTCATGAATTCCGGCACTTGCGCTTTTTCTGCTACTCATGTCTCTGTTGTCCATCCGGTTTTCGACGTTAGCGGCAACTGATTCGCTGCTGCTCATTCTCGATTTTCTGCTGCTGTCATCATCATATTTTGCTCTACTCTTTCTCCCGTCTCTAACACCATCTTTCACGCTACCGTCTCTGTGGATGTTTTTGTTTCTGTTTTCTTTACTGTGTTCAAAATCTTTCAGGATTTCTTCGCTAACGCCTGTGCCTGCAGCTCTGCTTTTCCGTCTATCTTTGACTGGTTCAACGTCGCTTGCTTCCTCGTCTTTGAAGCGTTTTCCACGGCCATGTCGAGTATTTTTGTCATCACGTACGAGTTGTGTTTCTCTGCCACTGCTAATTCTATGGTCTTTCTTAGCTGTGATGTCTCTTCTCTGGCCAGTTCTATCATCGACGCTGTCTTTTTTGTCGTTGACGTTCTTACTACTACGTTGTTTGTTTTCTTTGCCGTCACTTCTACTTTTACTTTTACTTTTTGTGTCTCTTTCACGACCACTGTGACTAGCTCTGATACTTTTTACAGTTTTTGGGTCGTGTATACTGCTCTCTTGCCACAACAAAATGGCATTCTCTACGTCCTCGCTTACGTATTTTTGACTATTAACGTTACCGGACTTTCTGCCTCTTCCACTGCTATCTCGAACATCGCCACTTCTGCCAACTCTGCTGCGACCATCCCTGCCACTTTTTCCACCATCCAAGTCAATTCTAGTGCCACGTTTGCCATCTCTAACCTTTGCGTTGCCTTCTGCACATTTTTCACTCGCTTCACTACGTTTTCTATTTTTCAAACTTATCACACCACGATCTGGGTTACGACATTCTCTTTCTCTCAAAGTTCTTCTAGTATCATATCGGTTATCTTCGTCGCTGCTGTCGTCACCTGCAGTTTTTCCTTCTCTGAAATTTCTTCCACTACTAGCTCTACTTTTCCTTCTATCTCTACTATCTCGGTAATCTTTGCCATCGCTGTCGTCATCAGTTTTTTCTTCTGTGAAATCTCTGACAGAACTAGCTCTACTTTTACTTCTATCTTTACTATTTCGGTGGTCTTTGCGACTACTGTCGTCACCAGTTTTTTCTTCTGACAAATCTGTGTCACTGTATGCTATGTTATAGTTTGTATGCCTTACGCTTTTTTTACCGCGACCTCGACCATTCTCTCTGTCACTTTCTCCATCTTTTGGGCTGTATCGACTGCCACGTTTGTCATCTTCAAATTTTGTGGTATCTTTTCGACTAGGCCTACCGTCGTCAACGGTTTTTCTGTCTGTTAAATCTTTTCCATTACTAGCCCTACTGTCACTTCTGCCAACTCTGTTGCGACCATCCTTGCCACTTCTTTTAACATCTGAGCCAATTCCAGTGCCAACAGTAGCCCTACTTCTACTAGCTTCGCGACCTTGACCATTCTCTCTGTCACCTTCTTTATCCTTTGGGCTGTATCGACTGCCGCGTTTGTTATCTTCAAATTTTGTGGTATCTCTTCGACTAGGCCTACCGTCATCAACGGCTTTCCTGTTTGTCAAATCTTTTCCATTACTAGCCTTACCGTCACTTCTGCCAACTCTGTTACGACCATCCTTGCCACTTCTTTTACCATCTGAGCCAATTCCAGTGCCAACAGTAGACTTACTACTACTAGCTCCCCTATCTCTTCCAGTACTAGCCTCACTAGCTCTCGAATCTCTTCCAACGCCACTGGCTCGTGGTGCTCCGTCATCGATTCCGGCACTTGTGCTCTTTCTACTATCACTCGCACGGACACTTGTACCGCTTTGCTCACCTCTTGGCTCTTTTCCGCTACTATCTTTACCGTCTTTGTATCTTCGCATGGTCACTTTTTCGCTGCGTTCCAGTACCACTTCCACGCCATTTGCGTCCACCTTTCTCGTCGACGTACTTCTTTCCACAGTGGCCGGTTGACCGGCGCCGCCAAAAATGCCGCCTAAGGACTTCATGGCGATTTCTCTGAAGCTGCTTTGTCGTGGGACTGAACACTCTGGTTCTTGGATTAAGGTTTTTGGTGCCTGCAATTAATGCATATACACGAACATGCCGACACTTTCTGTTGCAAAAAGCATGAAATCCGTTAATGTTTATATAACTCGTTCGTAACAATGTTAGAAATAAAAAGTGTGCACGTACATTCTCTGGAATGTAAAATTTAAGTGCTGTCACGGGGTGTCGGTTTGATGCATTGTTATCGAATATAATTTTTTTCGACCAGCGACAGCTAAAAACTTTAACTCAAAAGTTAAACTTATCCATCAACTGTAAAAACATATTGCTTATGCTATGCTTACTCCACGGTCGAGTTCAACTGTCGAGTTCTTTGATCCAGTATTTTCAGATACGCAACACAATTCAAATCCAACGTTTTAAAATACTTTTGTTTATTTCTTTTTATTGTACATTTTACAGAATAAAATAGTCCTCGACGCAAGTTGGTCAACTCTAATCTACTCTGAAAATTTCAGCCAAATCGGCCTGTAACTTTCTGTGTAATACTGCCAACAAACAAACCAGCAAACACATAAATAAACGCAGGGTGTCACATAACCTTTTTTTGCAAAAGTAATGAATTGATTAAATACCCGTGCACAAGCAATATTTCATAGGCCTACCGTTGGTGAGAAGTTCGGGGACCTGCTGCACGTCACTAATAATTGACTGGCTGATGGACAAGTTGAGCTACAACGCCAATCATAATAGCACAGCTGATCTTAAACATTAAAAAACCGACTAGGCTATTTAAAAAAAAATCCAATTAGCCATCTACGTTTATATAAGTTTTTACCGACTGTCGCTCTATATCATCGGTTAACTGTTTTTTGACGAAAGATATGACAAAGAAACATGGTTATATGTCACGTTCGTTATACTCTGATATAATATACTGGTCAATACAATGTCATACATACTGTTTGGACTAAAAATGTACAGTTACACGTGAGGACGGTACAAAGTCATTTGGGTATAACTGGTTGAGTGTCGTCATAAATAACCAATATCAAAACGAAACCAGTGTTAGGCCCTAGTGTGCATCATTGGTACCATACACCTATACATGTTCAATCACTAAAACGTTACATAATCAATAATGCACACTAACCCTTCTTTTTATGATATTAGTATTATAATAAACTTCAATTATTTTACTTCTGCAGCATTCTCAGACAGGCATGCTCGTTTTGTTCGTAAGTAACGAAATGTTTTATTGAAAAACAAACAGTAAACTTTAAAAATGTAAAACTTAAAATATTAACAAGAAACAATATTGTGAGTTTATTTATTATGCTTTAACTTTTAGACGTGAGTGATAATACGCACGCAACTAACATTACAAAATCTTAATGCTTACGCGTTTGCTGGAGTTGTCGACGTCAGTGGACAATCGTCTAAAACACAATTTTCTTTTCATTGTAGGCACACGCCATCTGTAAATGTTTTAGACAATTGTAAACCACCGAATTTGTCATAATTGTACCGAATATAAGCAGATTTAATTTTTTTTACTAATATACTTACGGTAGAGCCGGTAAACCGTGCAGTAAAATATTCGTTAAAATTCGTTGGTGTATATTTATGGACCTAAGGTGCATGTTTATAAACAATGTTGTTTATAAGCCTTCACATCTTCTGTTAATAGTTCCGTTAACATAAGTGACATACTGACAATTTCTGTTGTAAAGAAATCAATTACTATGCATAAACACAGAGGCAGAAACAGCACAAGGTAACAAAAATAGACAAAAACAAAAAATGAGCAGTCAATATGTTGTTAATTATAAATTATCATAATTACATTATTACAACACTAAAAATTATAGCCAATTGCAAATTACTGATAGTAATTCTGCATAATTTTCACTTCTTATTAACGCAACACTGCCAATGGCTTTAACAGTCAATTAGCTGTTTTATAAGCTATCTATACGCGTGTTAGTTGGGACACCTATTTCGTATAGGTCTAGAAAAGCATAGCATACCTTCAGCCGCTTTCATGCAGCACGACTTCATGTTTTTACTTCTATATTCCGTGCACGTCTGCAATGTACGGACATGTCGACACTTATTGTTGTAAACGTATAAAACTGTGAATACTGTTAGTGTTAATGTAACTCGTTTGTGACACGATGTTGCAAATAGGGTGCAGGCATATTTTCTGTGCTGTGGTTTCAAGTGACTGTCTCGAAGTGTCCGTTCGACGTTTTGTTATCGAATAGTACCGGTAAATACACTTTTTAAAACCAATGACAATACTGTAAACTTTGACTTAAAAACTCAACTTATACATCAACTATGAATATTTATTATATGGTTTAAGCTTAAAGGTTTGGATCAACTGTTCTTGGATCCAATATTTTCACATCTGCAACACGATTCGGATTTAAATTTCTTTTCAGCAGTTTTATTTATAGGGTGTTATTGTGTTTTCTATATTATAACACAGTTTTTGGCTTAAGTGTAAACCAAAGAATGCTTCTTTCTAGTTGCCTGCAAAGTACCATTAAAATATGCATTTTCTTGTATAAATATGAAATGGTGATACTCACCATACGGTATCAAAGTGCAGTGTTAAGAATACCGTAAGCACTATATGGCAAACTTTTTGTGCTAATAAAATGGTCTGTTACTAATTCAGAAAAAATATTTGTACGTTTTACTAGCCTTTAATTCCTAATTTTGTGTTATACGATTTTTTTTAAATTTTAATTTAGTGTCAGTTTTTATTGTGTAATATTGTACTGTGCCTCTATCAAATCTAGTCATTACACTTACATGGACTAGAAGTGCAGTCAGAGAAAGCAAACTTCCGCCAAAAAATTAACGCTGTCACTTTTCTGTTGTGTTCGCCAGATAAGATGGCAGATCACCAGAATCTAATTATCTTTAAGTCGAATTAACATCCAAACTCCGCTTAAACATTTTCCTGTAATATTGCTAACAATTTTCTGTGCTTTGTCTAGCAATGCTAAAAAATCCAAAAAAATCCTATTCTGGATTCAGATGCCAATCTCGTCACCACCTCTAAGTTTAAATCAAGTCTAAACTTTTCTAAAAATTTCAGCAAACCGGTCAGTACCTTTTGTGTAATAACGCTAACAAACAAACCAACAAACACATAAATAAACGCAGGGTGTCATGTAACTTTTTTGCGAGAGTAGTGAATTTATTTAGTTGGTCTACACGTTTAGTGTGTAATGCGTACGGTTCGAGCAATAATTGACATACCCTCGGTGAGTAAAACGGGCAGACGTCGGTGTCGCACGTCGGCGATCTCAACTGACACGTTGGTTGACAAACTGATCTGCAACGTCAATCATTATGGCACAGCCGATCAAAAGCCAATTATTTTCAAAAAATCCCACTACTCATTTAAGGCCCACGTTTAAGTTTTTGCCGACTCTTGCTCTGTATCATCAGTTAACTGCTTCTCGGCGTAAGAAAAAACGAAACAATAGGCCTACGATCAATATAGACTACCTAAAAATGACAGGTTTAGCGTAAGCGTTATACGAAATAGGCTATAGGCCTGTTTTGTTATACAGTAGGCCTAATATGGGAAACCACTTAGGGTCGATAGGATGCCATGGATACTTAGACTTACTTAGTATACAGTCATTCGTAAAAACGGTACAAAATTATTCAAGTATAACTGCTTGACCTTCATTACAAATAACCAATATCAAAACGAAGCCCATGTTAGTGTATACTGTGCATTAGTGGACCATATACTTATACATGTTCAATCATTACAACTTTACATAATCGACAATGCATACTGACAATTTTCGCGTTTTCATGTTAGTTATCATACCAGTAAATATAATAATCCTCATTTATTTTACTTCCGCATCATTCTCGTACAGATATGCGGTTTTTGTCTTTCTATGTAACGAAAAGTCCTATTAAGTAAGTAGTAAGTAAGTAGTCTGAATTTGTAACGCGACATATGTCAAAACAAAAGTTCGAATCGTAAGCACGGACAGTAACAGTTAGTCGATGACAGTGTTGTCCAAAAACAAATGAGTCTTGAGGTGTCGTCGGAAGGTGTTAAAAGTGGGTGCTGTTCAAATAGCAATTGGTATAAAAAACAGATAATGAACTTTGAATGAATGAATGTAATAACAAGAAATAGTGTTGTGAGTTTACTTATTATAACATTACGCCTAGATGTAAATGATACTACGCACGCAAGTAGCATAGCTATCGTTACGAATTCTTGCTGCTTCCACTTACGTGTTTTCCGGACAGGTCGGCCTCGGTGCACAGTCGTCTAAAACACAATTTTATTTTTAATTTTTTATTATACGCACACCGCATCTGTAAATGCTGTCAAACAATTGTACACCGCAGCATTGTTTATATTTTATTAAATAGTGACAAAATTCAAAATTCTTTCACTGGTATGTACTTTTCGTAAACCTTGCAATAAAGTATTTGTTATAAGATGTTTTGCTGGTATCTCACTACGTAATGTATTTTCTTAACTCACGCTACATTCTTTGCTGACGAAGTGTTTTCATTTTTGTTCTGATTTTATATCTTGATTTTAATGTTTTTAGTGTGTTTAATGTCGTGTATTTTGACGTAAAGTGAAAACTTACTCGAGTGTTACGGAAGATTCGATTGAGTACTGTTTTTGTCAAGTTCTACACCAAGCTTCATCATTCGAAGTGTACTGCTAGGGTACCGACGCCATACTGCTTGTTATCGTGTACTTACAAATTCTCGTCAATATAAATCTCGACAACTGAATCGAGACATCACATTGATTAAGAAGTCAGCCGTCATCTGGGTCATCATATATCAACACGTTGCACTTATTGTAATCGGCTCTGTTACACTGCTTAATACGTTAGCTACTTCAACTACTGTTAATTCATCCGGACTCGGCTTGCCAGGCCGTTACCTTGGCTGCGAGGTACTGCGTCACTTTTTGTTATACTTTTCAGTCTGGTCGCTGAATTCACTACTGGAAGTTTTGCAGCTGTTACTGTGCTGCTGCAATAATGGTTAAAGGTAAGACCCATTCAACAGCAGTAAAAGCTCAAAATGGCAAAAGCAAAGCATCTTTCAAGTCATTAGGAACAGCTCCGTCACCAGCACAGGCATCAACACGATCTTCCTCGTCGAAGGGTATGCCATCGCCAATATTTAAAGTGTTACCACATTGTTGTGGTTGTGGTATCTTGATTAGTGATGACACTAAGGCCTTACAATGCGATCGGTGTATGTCGGCAGAGATTTGGAAATGAGCTGAGTGCTTGAGTTTGCCCGGGGAAATGTACGATCAGTTGGTCTCTGAGCCAAATTCGGGACTTCGTTGGTTTTGTGAGAGTTGTGAAAAGATGGCTATGGAGAAGAATAGTGGCACCCCGAGTGGTCAGAATGACAAACTGGACTCTTTGATTGTGGTGATTGAAAAGCTCATGGCGAGATATGAATCCGTCGAGAAAAAACTGGAAAGCAAAAGCGATGTTGATCAAGTTGAGCGGCTTGAACAAAAAGTTAAAGAGCTTGAAGAAAAAATTGCCAAATTTGACAGTGACACAGAACCTAGACTTAGTACCATTGAACAGCAGCTACAGTCCAATACCACTGCATGCAGCACGGTGAAGGATAATGGGATAACGGATGAAGAAATGATCAAGTTTGTCATTCAGGAAGAGATGAAGAAGAAGACAACGGAAGATGAGGATCTTGAAAACAGGAAACGGAACATTATCATGTATCGTATCCCTGAAAAGAAAACCGAGAGGGTTTCAGATCAAAGGGAGAGTGATTTGGTTTTT
>Ga0209367_1009793_pt1 | contig 12938 bp, 8 predicted proteins | sample WorMetLIZISLAND2_FD_187412 | JGI IMG/M metagenome (GOLD analysis project Ga0209367, IMG submission 187412) | Marine gutless worms symbiont microbial communities from Max Planck institute for Marine Microbiology, Germany - Olavius geniculatus... ... | reverse complement strand
GAGTTAAGCCACGCTGCCCTAGATAGGCAGCGGTGGGCAGCGATAGTAAGAATGGCGTCAGACACCAACGGGCATTGAGCCCACGGTTGTCGATGATGATGATGATGATGATGATGATGTTTATTGATGGAAAGGCGCGTAATATGCCAAAAGTTTCAAAATTGTGTGCAGAAAAAGTGTACAACTTGCATGTTTCAGCATTTAAATATTCTTTGCCTAATTTACACAAATCTGTCCCACCACAAAAATCATGCTAAATTAGCAGTAATGCATGAATTTGAGTTGATTTTCATTTAGCATACAGTGAAATATCAACAATTATTAACACATACGTTGAGTTTAGATGAAATTCGACATAGGCAGTTGCCCAGCTTTTGCATTCATAACCGTCATCAGTCCTTTTAGGCAGCTGATGGATCGCTGGAGTCAATGTGTTCAGGATCAGCTGAGCCCAGCATTTGATTAACACTTGTTTTAGCTAGTCAGTTACTGAAATCTTGTGACCATTCTATTTGTTGCAATGCCCTAACACTGAACAATTCATAGAATTTAAATCTGGCCTTTTTGGCAGTAAGTTTTTGATTTCAATGTACTCAGGCACATGAGAGTGCAGGCAAATGCTTAATTTCAAGGGTAATAAAGATTTATGCAAATTAACCAAAGAATATTTAAATGCTTCACTATGTAAATGTGTCGTTTATTCTTTACGGCATTCTAAAACTTCTGACGTATCACACGTCTTTCTACCACTAACTGTCGCTGAGTTATCAACGCTCAAACAGGTCCGTTTTTTTGGCCCACCCTGTAGATATGCTAAAATTCATCAAATCCAGCCAATAATTTTCCTGAAACTAGATTTGCCAAAAATGGCTGGCTGCTGCAGCAATCAATATTCGGTACTTCCAGACTTAAGTACAGTTCGTTAATGTACAAAAACTATTATCTATTTGCAAGTGAAACGGTTGTTTTCTCGAACAGTCATGTTCTTGTAAATCTTTAATTTTTCTGTTTATTGTTGTATTTTGTTGCTTGTTGCTTTGATGCTGAAGTTAGTGCATTGTTGTTATGGTGCAACGTGTGCAGGTCATTAACTCAGCGGGGAAGACGTACTACATGTCCGCTGGAGATGTAAATACTTATCATTGTTGTTTCATTTAGTTTTCACGGGAGTTGGGGTTATTTAGCAGATCACCATTGTGACGGTGTGCGTTATAACAGTTGTGGCTGAGCAGCGAACATATTGTTGTTTTTGGTTATCTGTCAAAATCTGGACCGTCAAAACTAGCCCACTGCCTGAACCCTAACCTTAAAGGTCCATGGCCACGGTCAAACTCACTCGCGCAATTTCTGTAGATTTAAATTAGACATTTAACCTCGCATATATAATATGTTGATTTGAGTTTCATAAATATATGAAATTAGTGTGTGATTTCAAACGAAATGCGGCATTACGTTGCGTTATGCGAAATATTCTAATTTATCGGTGCCCACGGTGACATCATGACCCTAGCCCATATAGATCATGGATATTAATGGCCTAGCCGACGACATCATCATTCTAGGCTAGGCCATTAATATTCATGACGTCTATAGGCTAAACTCATGATGTCACCGCAGGTCATCATGGCGGCGCGTTTTCTATGTCGTTTTCGTAGATCGTCGACATCAAAGGTAATTTTTTCCGTGTTGACAAAACGCTGGGCGCCGATATTACTGTCAAAGTTATCAGAAAATTCAGCACTTTCATGAAAATGGATAAAATGTATATGTTAATTTTGGTGACCATGGACCTTTAACTCTAACCCTATCCCTATTGCTAATCCATAATCCTTAACCCTGACCCTAACCTTAACCCTTACTTAAGCTTATTCCTTATTATTAACTTATTCCTAATCCTAATCCCTAATGCTCACTGTATACAAATCTCTAACCCTATCCCTAACCCTAATTCCTAACTCTAACCATATCCTTAACCTTATTTCTTAAACTTAAGCTTGTATCACTGTGTCCAGGTTTTGTTGTTCCCAGTTTTGTCAAGACACCATAGTTTTTGTAGTACCTTTTAATTATCTTATGAAGAGTTTGCACAGAACACGGCCAGCATTCATTGCTTGAGTATTCATTTCTTCGTGTGTCTTCCAGTCATCTAATCAACACGGTTGCAAAAAAACTGGTTTTCGTAAAAGCCCAGCCCAGTGGATTTTTTTCCAGTTTTTAAGGTAAAAAGGCCTGACTATATGGGTGTTGGCATTTCTACGGGTCTTCAGTTGGTTGATTGATATGAGCTTTTCTGTTTGCTTTCCGTAGCTGAAATATACCGATGATTGCAAATTTGTGTGTTCAAGTGTTTTAGAAACTTAGCCATGATGAAATATTTCATTATTATTAGTGGAATGAAAAGCCAAAATTGGATTAATTTTGTGGTGGATTTTTAGTCTTTGATGTTCACATTGCTGTTTCCACTAATTCAAACCATTTGCACTGTTCATTCCACCCCTCATTTTCCAATAGACAGCATTCTTGACATTGGTGAGTGTCTGGAGGATAAGAGGACAGAGTATTGGAACTGCCATTGCTGTTAGTTACATATGCACACTTTGGATTGGCAGTTCTTACAATTTTAGCTTTAGGTTGTTTTTACGTTTTGTGTTTCATATAGGTTAACCTTTTTGTTCTATCATTATGCGTATATGCATTTTGCCTGCGAAGGTCGTCCCCGAAATGACTTCTACTGTGTCGGGTGGGATGTAAAACCCTCGCTCACTCGCTCACTCTTGTGTAATTTCTTTTTAAGTGTTGAGTGTGTCTGGTCGTTGGCTATGCAGTTCAACGTGCCAATTGTGTTTCGTGGACCAAATGGAGCATCCGTCGGAGTAGCAGCCCAGCACTCGCAGTGCTATGCTGCTTGGTACAGTAACTGTCCCGGTCTCAAAGTTGTCTCACCCTACTCGTCAGAAGATGCAAAGGGTTTGCTCAAGTCTGCAATCAGAGATAACGATCCCGGTAATATTTGTAATTAAAAGTGTTCAGTTTATTCTTAGGTGTTTGTCGATAGTAGGGCTTGTAGCTCCTACTCTATTTTTTAGAAATTTGCATTAATTATGTACAGTAGCAGATTCAGAAGTTAAAACATTGACTTGTTTTAAGATGCATCTAGTTAATAGGGAGGGGCAGGCAGCCGCCCCCGCACTTCCCTTGAATCCGCTACTGGGGGATTGTGCCAATAGCATTGAAGTAAGCTTGCACAAACTAAATGGTTTAATTTTCTAAATTTTTTCACTTGGTTCATATTTTTCTATTTAGTTCAATTTATTTCGCTGTTGAATTGGTGCATCATACATGTTTGCAGTTTCATCTAGAAGGCAGTCATGAGAGTGCTTATCTCCACCAAGTGAAGTAATTTAAAGTTTTAAACATTGCTACTACTACTACTAGACTTCAAATAACGTCATTTATTAGCCCAACTCCCGAAACTCTTGTTGGGTGCAAGGATCTCGGAGATATCTCATACGCGTGCTGAGTTATAGCCTATTTTGTCTCAGATATCATTGCCATGACAACGAGGATCGGTTGTGGTAAAATTTGATTGGCCTTATTTGATAGCTTGTCCCCCAAAACACCCAGTTAGGTGCAAAGGTCTTGGAGATATCGCTTATACAGATCGATTTATAGCCCATTTTGTCTCAAGTTTTGTTACCATGGCAACAGAGGCCAGTCAGGGTTAGGCTCCTCAGTTATTAATGGCATTGCTAAAAAGGCTGACCCCTTGTGATGTCACGTCAAGGCGTCGCTGCAACATCGCCTTGGTGTGACGTCGCAATAGCAACGATGTCATGCGTGCTGAGTCACTGATGTGCACAAACAGACAGGAGACAGAAAAAGTGAAAACATTATATCCACCAGTGTTCACTACGTTCACCTAGGCGTAGATAATAACCATATGTGTCTATTGTTGTTCTCTGTTGCAGTTATTGTGTTGGAGAATGAGATATTGTATGGTGCGGCATTTGAGATGTCCGATGAGGCCCTGTCTCCTGATTTTCTTATTCCGATCGGAAAAGCAAAGATTGAAAAACCAGGTTGATTACTGCAGCTGTAGCTAGCTTATGCCGTTGACTTATGTTGTATTTGATATCTTACATGTACGTATCATTTGGCAGTATCACTGAAATTATATGCAGTGTCACAGCTCCTGCAACTGATCTTTCATCTCCTCTCTCACACTTATGCAGTTTCTTATAGCGAGTGGATGGAATGAAATCCATTTGGCCGGGAGAGACATGCGGGGCTTAATTATTAGACAGTTATGGTAGTACATTTATATGAATCTATGTCTGCACACAGGATATTTTGGAGATCGGAACCTTACACATTGCAACTTAAGCCAAATCTAAGATCGTCCACTATATCTGTATGCTATCTTAGTTGCATCTAACTCTTTTTGGCGCAAAGTAGTAGTAATTCGATATATTAAAAATATCAATATATTACTTTTGATATTGATGTATCGTATCGTCGAAAGAATATTGTATAGTTTGATATATTGCGATATCTTTTATATATCACGATATTTTCGATATATCGTGATATTTTCGCCAGAAGTTTATATTTGTATTACTGCATTACAACAATAATGAGAATAAACGGAGAAAATGACAAACTAATCGAAGCAAACTAACTATAGCGTCGTAATTTAATGACACTTTTGACAGTCTATAGTTAATTTTTAAGTTCACTGACACATTTTAGTATCTACGTAAAGCAAACTGCCTTGCTTAACGTTTAAGTCTTGTTCTTGTGTTTGTATCAGATTTACATACTTTTCATGTTAAAAATATCGATATCGCAATATTTTCAAAATTCTGTATCGATTCTGTCGTATAGAAATTGAAATTCTGATATCAGATCATCACTAGTATAGCAAGAAGAGCCAAAAAGGGGATGACCTACACTCGCTGTCTGCACCGAGTAGTTTTCTTCTGTATGGTGATCATAGTGAAATGATGATTCTAGCAGCAGCAGCAGCAGTCAAGTAACATGTCGTGTTGTTACAGGGAAGCATGTGACGATCGTGTCTCATTCGCGAGCGATGGGAGTCTGCATGGAAGCGGCAAAAGAACTGGAGCAGGCTGGCATTGAGTGCGAAGTGATCAACCTCCGCAGCATTCGGCCTCTGGATGAGGAGACAATCATCAACTCGGTCATGAAGACCAATCATCTGATTACAGTGGAGAACGGTTGGCCTCAGTCGGGCGTCGGAGCCGAAATCTGCGCTCGCGTCATGGAAAGTTAGTTGTTCGGAACATTGCTGATTGCTGAAACTCTCTATACACTGTGTCCACAAAATGTGAGCCCTTTAAACCTTTTGCAATAACAGGCGGAAAACCGCACCCGTTTAAATAAAATTCTACATGCATGAAGCAACATTTATTTTGAACATTACACCTTAGTTTCACAAGAATCTAACTTGTCTTTGCAGACATATCAAATTTTAAGTAACGCTGCCAAATGCCAAGAGTTTTCAAATGCAGCTAATGTCAGTCTTGTGTAGTAGGCTTTTCACAGAAGCAGGAGACCAGTTTTTTTCTCGGAAATTTAGATGTTAATTTTTTGTCACCTTATCTTTTTTCAATTCTGAGTATTTTGAACAATCATTGATTTTCTGTTGACACCATTTGGTTTGTTTATCAACAAGAAATGATATTTCAGATGATGTCAGCCAATAAATGCAGATCTATGTAGTCGCTTTGAAAAAAGACTGAAAATCTCTTAAATAAAATGACAGATTACTATGAAATTTTGCACTCGTGACTCAAACAGATGTCACATTAAATGTGCAAAAATTTTATTATAATTGGTGAAGATTTTTGTCTGTTATTTAGGGGATTCACTTTTTTGGATACAGAGTATATGTACTCATTGTTTATTTATTTAAAGTGAAATGATACCAGAAACACTCCCTCTTGCAAAAAAATGAAAATAGCTTACACAAAACTGATGCAAATAGGCATTAACTTTTACGTATATTAACTTATACCTGCAGCAAGTGGTCTAGGTGACTAAGTTCTTTTTATGCATATTAACTGGAGCTGTCGAAGCGTTTTTTTTTAAAACACATTAACACAATGTGTAAATTTTTGTAACGCATCAATTAACACATTATTAATGCACCCAGTCCCGTCAAGAGGGAGTGTAGGGGGTTAAGTTACCCCGGGCCCTGCGATGTTTGGGGGCCCCACCTGTGGAATATAGAAAGTTAGAAACACATTTTTAAACGTATTATCAACCACAGATGTATGCATTAATTATTTAAATAATTATTTATTTACAGTAGTGATGGAACGGCAACTGCAGTTTAGTTACTTGAATTTATTCAATTGTTAAATAACCGCAGTTTAACGGAGTATTGGAACTTTTGCTTCACGGAATTTAGTAAATTAACATAAATTTACATATGTGCATTAATTTTTTTAACGTGCGTTAATTTATCAATGCATTAAGTTGTTAATTAATGCATTAATTTGACAGTTCTAATATTAACATATTAGTTCTGTGATGTAGTGTGATTTATATATTTTGCGCAAAAAATTTAACTTAATATCAACGTTTTCTGTTACTTTCTGTTTCACTACTGGCCAGTGTGATTGCAAAGTCTGAGATATGTGCGTGTCAGGTCGAGCATTTGACTATCTCGATGCTCCTATTATTCGTTGCACTGGCGCTGATGTTCCGATGCCATATGCCAAGTTACTGGAACAGAACGCTCTGCCGCAAGTCTTCAACATAACGGAGTCGGTCAAACGCAGTCTCAACATTAAGCAGTTGTCAGTCGGCAAGAAAATTTGACCGTCTTCCATTGAAATATTCTTTACAGCATCTCTGCTCACTGATTGAAGCCTACTTCTTTGTGACACTTTATGCCGAAACTGTAAACACTTCTTCTTTGGTCTTTTGAGAGTTTGGATGGGTCTTTTGTGATAACTGGCTGACTGTTGTGTGTTTCATGCTGATTTACACCGTGGGCCATAAAAAACGTGGCACTTTACTTTTGTCGATAACTTCACCAATTATTGACCACTTTTCAAAATTCTTTCACTGACAAACTTTGCAGAAAATTTGCAATAATGTGATTATTACATATCCCACCACACCATAAATGCGTCTCTACACTACCTTGTGAAATATCAATGTCAGAAAAAAAACTATTAACAATAACAAACATTTAGGTAAACAAAAACACTTTAGACCAAGATTGCGATGAATGATCTGTATGACATTAGAATGTCCCACACAGTTTGGTGTCATACAGACCATTCACCACAACGTTGGTCTGAAGTGTTTTTCTTTGATTTTACCAAGATGTTTTTTTGCTATTATCCTTATACATTCATATTTCGCTTATATTTCACGGGGTAGTTTAAAGACGCATTTATGGTGTGGTGGGATATATAAGATTCACATTATTGCAAAATGTCCGCAGAGTTAGCTAGTGAAAGAATTTAGAAAATCGGTCAATAATTGGCAAAGATATGGACAAAAGTAAAATGTCACGTTTTTTATTGGCCCACCCTGTATAAATGGATGTTTTGTCAGCCGTTTAACGGGCTGTTTTCTTGTGCATCATGAACCGTATCTGAAGCCTGTATGTGTGATTAAAGGTCCATGGCCATGGTCAAATTTACACATGCAATTTATGTAGATTCTAATTAGACATTTAACCTCGCATATAGAGTATGTTAATTTGAGCTTCATAAATATACAAAATTAATGTGCAGTTTCAAATAAAATGTGGTATTACGTTTCATTAGGCAAAAAATTCCAGTTTACCAGTTCCCCCGGTGACGTCATGAGCCTAGCCTAGAGACATCGTGAATATTAATGTCCTAGCTGGTAACATCATCAGTCTAGGCTAGAACATTAATATTCATGATGTTTATTGGCTATCATAATGACGTCACCGGGGGTGCCTACATGCCAATATGGCGGCACATTTTCTACGTGATTTTTGTAGATCGTTGATTTCAATGGTAAATTTCTCCATGTTGACAAAACGCTGGGCACTGATATTACCGTCAGAATTATCAGAACATTATGCAATTTTAGGAAAATGGGTAAAATATATACGTTAATTTTGGTGTCCATGGACCTTTAACTTTTTACCAGCAGCTATTAAACAACATGTGGTTCAATTAATACTCTTGTTATTGTAGCTGCAGAAAAGGATTTTCGGACCTAGGATTATCACATAGTATTCAAACTAGGCGAAATTTCAGAGTTTTCATGGTGACTGGATAAATGAGTCTGAGATTTCATGAGTTGCCATTTTTGTGACGTTCTGTTCATCGTGTTTTGTGTCATGTGGACGGTGTGTCTGACCACTTAACAAAATGAGTATTAACACTTACTGTACGTTCGTAAACAAAACTGAGTGCCAGGGTACGATGCATTTTCTGTTGAAATCTGAATGCTGGTAATACCAAATAGTCATGTGTCTGACAATACATTTAACCCTTTCTATGTAAGTCTGTGTAGAGCTATTGACATTTGACTGTTTTGCTGCTGTTCACTTAACATTACTACTGCTGCTGAAGATTTTTTTTGGTTTATGTCTAAATGCCAATTATCCTAAAGTTATGCAGGGTATCGATTCAGTGGACTGTGCAATTTGGTAGAGTATGATTTGTAGTCCAGATACTGATAGTTTTTCTTTACCCCAACCAGCTGCCAGAAAAGACTGAATAACAAACAGATCAGTTTAGATTGCGCTGCCCACAAAAGTGTGGATGGCTCGGTAGTCTAACGGTAACATGTCGGACTTGTAGTCCTGAGGTAACTCAGAGGCGGAGAGGTGCAGTTTCGACTTCGCACCAGGACACTACCGGACAGGAACTTAGACAAGTTGTTCACACATATGTGCCTCTGTCACCAAGCAGTATAATTTTGGTACCGGCTTCACCGCTGGGACGTAAACAGGCACACCGCATGATACACTGGCCCCGTATCTATGGTCTCGCAGTGTAAAAACTGGTGTCTGGCTGAGGGCCTTAGGAAACGGAGATCAGCGCTGCCCTATGTAAGGTAAGGCTCGGGAAGGACTTTACGTTTACGTTTTTTACGCCCACAAAAGGCTTTGTCATTTATGATATCATCTATTAGAAGATTATTTAACTAGCCAATTGCTTTCAATTCTTTCTATTTGTAATTGGTTTCTGTAATCTTTGTTGGTTCTTTAATGCTTTAACGTTTGCATGCTTTGATAGTTATCATTGCAGTACTGGTAGTATATCCACCAACTTTGCACGCTGTGATTTTTTGCAAATCTGCCATTCGTGGTGAGTACTGTACCAAAGATGAACTCATTGAGTTATGAGTAAAGTCCAAACGTCTGTAGAAATAAATGGTCACATGATAATTTAAAGTTCTGTATGTGTAGATCTGAACACAGAATGCACATGAGTGGTTTGTTGTTTTTGGTGTGCTTGGAGCGCAGTTTGCATACATTTCGTTGTGTGTAAAATGGCGTGGTTAGTAGGCGGCGAAGAGTGGGACCAATTAGCAGTTAGATTCTGTCAGAATATATCAACCAAATCCAGTTGTGTATTTGAGAACCTACTTTTCTCTATTCAATTTTTTGCTGTTAATTTTATCAGTTTGTGCTGAAGTGCAGTTTATTTTGCTATACAACATTTTTTTTTGTCTTTTTTGTTACGCTGGACCAAATCTTACACATTCTTAGTTGTGTATGCTTTTTGCTGATTCAGTTATGAATTGCTGAATTTGGCTGTCGTTTCATATCAGTTGATTGTAAGGTTAAACAGCCCTAAATACAATGCCAGTGTGTTGTAATTATTATCTGTTGGTTTGTGTGCCTGCATTGCGACTGTATGTCTCCATGGAGCACCAATATTGCAGTAGATTTATAGAATAATAATAAGTTTTCACTGCCTTATTCGTCATTCTTATGCCTTCATCTTGGCTGGCATTATTAGTGTCGTTTACAACTAGATCTCTGTTTGTTACTAGCAGTGTGTTTCAGTTTGTTAGGCAGGCCAGTTGATGAAGTTTGTATTTGGCAAACAATACAGTGTGCCGTGATAAATTTTTTGATTGGATGGTAGATACAATGGTGCCAGTCGTCATGTAGCTCTGTAATGATTTGTTGCTTTGGGAAATAATGTACTATTAAAAGGCTGTAGGCCGGAGCCGTTGATTAGAAAGGAACTGAATAGTGTCAGGCTTAGAACGTTGTCATATTTAGTGTGAAAGTGTGTCCAAGAGTGGTTGATCTCTTTCCAATGTCCACACAGTTCATGTGCTGGAATTGCCAGCCAGTCTTAGGTCGGGACAGAGATTAGGTTTGTATAGAATTTTGACAGTTTTAACTTAGCGTACAGTTGTTTAGATGCAGTCTACCTGTTAGCAAACTTGTTGCGCCATTTATCCTGTAGTAATAGCAGTGTAGCAGAAATGGTTGTCTGGTAGTCTATGTTTTGGTAACTGAGTGGCTGCTATGTACAATATTGTTGTTAGAGGATGGCATGGTAGTTGTGCACATTTTTTGTTATTTATGTGACCTTTGTCGTGGCGAGAGCATTGCGTTCGAATTATATCTCATTAAAACCATATCATGTTTACTGGCTGACATAATACGCAGCATCATTTTTTGTTACTGAAACTGAAAGCATATGCCATGTTTAGCTGTCAGATTACTTTCTGGTCTCTTGTTGAGTTTTTTTGCCGCTGGCCACTACCGAAATGCGGAGGGAGCTATGGCTGGGCACATTTTGTTATCATCAGGTCACCTACATTGAGCGTGTGACACTCGCAGTTTAACCCTTCACGCACTCACCCACATTAAGTTAATAGTCACCCGCCAATGATGAATGTCTCCCATTTTGTTGTTATTTGGTCCCCATTTACCTTTATTATTACGCTGCACTAAGTTTGGTCAGTTAATTCTCAGGAAAATAATTACAATTGTCACTAGTTACCACATTTTAAGGCTTAAAATGCATCAGTTTCAGTTTTGGCTGGGCCTCCGCTGATTGCGCTCCCTTGGGCTCCTAGCTGGATTCAGTATGGGATTCTACTTCCAAGGCATGTGGTGGGATGAAAGGAGTTGAGGGGAAGGAAGAAGGAGAGGAAAGGGAAAGGCAGAGAGGAGAGAGATGGGAAATATCACCCTCATTAATGGTATGATAACTTGGCAGACTCGTTTCATGTCATTTGCATACATCCAAGAAGAACACCGATTATCATAAATGGGCAGGTGTGTCACAGAAAACATGCTGTGGGTTGCATTGATAAACAGAAAGAAAGAAAATATATATATATATTATATGTTATACCGTGTATTATATTCGATGTGGGGTTTTTATTTACTTGCCAGCATGTTGTTTCGATAAATCAATATTACCGGTAATTATAATGAACTATCGAATCGATAGTCGAAGTAATCGAAACTTGTAGAAGTTGCAGCTTTAATAAAATACTCGTCGTTTGCTGTGAAATTCAAATAAATATTCTTGGCGTGTTTACATTCTGTAATCGCGGAAATATTATTTGCTTTAATGCTTCGTTTATATGGTAACATGTTTACATGTGTGCGAAATAGCTTTATATTTCACAAGTTCAGGACTTTCGTGTCCACTGCTGCGAATGTCAGATGCATTACTTCTGCAGCTGTAGGCATTTGCTCTCTTATTTGACGTGTGGGCGTGGCTTGGTTATAAGTAGGGTGTGGGGATCAAGTAGGGTTCGTGGAATTATGCCAAAATTTTGCAAATTATGCGCAACAATTTTAAAGATTATGCGCGCATTTTTTGCCAATTATGCGCACCTTTTCGGCTTTGTAATTGGCAATCAACAATGAAAAGACCTTCTAAATTAACTCTCGTAACTGAAGGTGATTATTCTGCAAACATTAGACTTACAGTCAACATTCACGTTCAAGAAAACAAATTATAGCAGTAAAATAGTTCTTACATTAGGGCCTGGGCCTAGGACCCCTAGGTATTCAAATTCCAATACAAAAACTCCAACGTGCGCAATGTTTCTGCGGCCAACCGGGTACGCTGTGGCGTCAGTAACTGATTGTACTTTGAAAACGAACGCTCCGCATCAGCACTAGTTGTAACTGAAAAAATGTACATCTGTGCCAGTCTTGACAATCCCAGCAGTCTGTCTGATGTGCTTTTCCAGAATGTGGTAATGTCTGTCAGCATCATACTTGTCACTGGAGAGCTTCTCACTGCTTCCAGACCAATGACATCAATGTATTTAACAAATTCAGCACTGTATAACAAAACGACATTCATAAATGAGACAGATTATGCGGAGCTAGTTGTATTATGCGGGATCTGCCCAATTATGCAGAAGGTCACCAATTATGCGCAAAATTATGCGCTCGCATAATCACATAATTCCACGATCCCTACAATCAAGGTGTCTCGGGATCTTCTCAGTTCTCACGGTCGGTTTTGCAGCTTAATAATGATTTTTCTCTGGATAAGTTGTTCACACACACGTGCTTTTTGTCACCAAGCAGTATAATTTAGTATCAGCCAAAAGGAGGTAGTGCTGTGCATTTATTTCTCATCGCACATGTAACAGGTCTATAGTCCAGGTGTTAGAACAAGAGGCGGTGGTTTCAGGCCCAGGTACAATTACACTTATTTAGACCAGCTTCGTATTTCACCAGTGAACTGTACTTGTCGAGTGCTACAAAAGATATCATTACACCACCATTCGATTCTTTCCGCAAGTAGCAGAAAAAAACACTTTGAATTACCGATCTCACTGTTATTATAGCGACCACAGAAATAAACATTCACGCGTCAAAATTGCATCATCGCCAAAAAACGTAGAATAGTTAAGCATTGAAGTCGTGAACTCTAACGTAAAAATAACTATGTAAGTAAGTAAGTAAGTAAGTAAGG
>Ga0209367_1009792_pt1 | contig 12940 bp, 12 predicted proteins | sample WorMetLIZISLAND2_FD_187412 | JGI IMG/M metagenome (GOLD analysis project Ga0209367, IMG submission 187412) | Marine gutless worms symbiont microbial communities from Max Planck institute for Marine Microbiology, Germany - Olavius geniculatus... ... | reverse complement strand
GTTAAGCCACGCTGCCCTAGATAGGCAGCAGTGGGCAGCGATAGTAAGAATGGCGTCAGACACCAACGGGCATTGAGCCCACGGTTGTCGATGATGATGACGATGATGATGGTAAAATTAACATCAACTTTCAAGCCGATAAAGTATAGAGACCGTCACCATTGCTCATTTATCGCATGAACTTGTTAAACTTTTAAACATTGTCGTGTCTGTTACTATATTATTCATGTCTTTTACCGAAGTTGTTTTGGGGTGTGTCTGTATGTATGCAAGATCTCAAAAACTATATACGAATATTAGTCAGTTTCTTTGAAGGTGTTGGGCATGGCTGAAGAAGTGATTGGATTTTGCTGGTGAACCGAATTTTTAAGAGCTGCTGTTGTTACGCTGTGGTTCACAGCCTATCAGTTGCACGTTTGTGTCTGGTGCAGATTGTCCGGCCGCAGACTGTGTCACATTGTCGTCTCTGTTCGCGCTGCTATGTTCATATTGACCACCACTGCCTCTACCTGTACCGATGTATCGCCATCAACAACCACAGGCTGTTTGTCCTGTTTACTGCCGTCGTCACAATGTCGATGCTTACATTTGAATACTCCTGCGTCGTGTACCTGCATCTGCTGTATGCTGGCCGGCAGCTGTTTGACTGGGCTGTTATTACGGACTTATTTGCCACATGTCCGATGACCTGGTCTCTCTTTGTCCTCAATGGAATGTCGATTTTCTGGTGCTTGTTTGTGCTGCACACTCAGATTGCGGCCATATCTAAAGGTCGACTACGTGCTTATCAGTCCTACAGGGAGCGTAGTTGGCTGTCGAAGCGCCAGCGTCTCATGAATATTGTCAACTTTCTCCTGAATAGATCTCCAGACATACGGGATGAGGTGTCAACTGCATGATACACAGTGTGCATTAACTTTGTCAATTTTGTTGCTCTGATATTTGACAGTTGGCCTAATTTAATCTGGTTTACTCACCGAGTACCTCTTTATCTTTAGATCTCATGACACTTTATCAATGCTGTTATTATACTGTTACTGTTATGTGCTCACGCTGTAACCAACCAATATGCATGCAGTTGGCAGGCCGACTGCTGGAATGCTCTACTGGTAATGACTGACATACCGGCATTGTGCCATATATTACTCTCGCCAGCACCAATAGGCTCAGGCTGCGTTCACACAGACACGAGTCCGGGTTTCCGTTTATGGCCTGTGAAAGCTTCACTCATACGAGTGGAATGTTCACGGTCACTTGTACAAGCACATAACTCAACGTGTGTCGACCATATTGAACAAAATCAAATTGAGGAAATGCTTCGCGATGTAAAGTCTTGCTGCGGTTCCTGCGTTAGCCACTCGGGGCCGACCGTCGGCCCCACCTCCTCGGCGGCGGCGGCCGCTTCCGGTTGTCCGGTCGCGGATGTTTTGGTACCAGGCGAGTGCATTGATATGTCGGGGGTGCTTAAAAGTTAACTCAAACTCCAGCTATGTGTAAATATGTGTATATGTAAAAGAAAATTCAATGTCAATCTACTTTGTCAATGATCTTTTTTGTTCTCAACTATTACGTAAAATATACGAGGTTTTGGTCCGACGTACTTGCACGATCGACCGCACCCCATAGTCAGGCTAGAAACACCCAACGCGCTGCTCCGTGCCGCGCCTACGATTTGAACTTGAACTGTTTTGACATATGGTGTGTTACAAATGCAGACTACTTACTGCTTACTTACTTACTCTGCTGAGATGCGAGGTTTTGTCCGAAAAACTCGTGCATCCAAATACTCGTAAGTCGCAAAACAGACATAATAGTGCAAATAAATTTGCAAAGTGACTATACTGCACTGATTCAAATTGGCATTGAAGCATTTTGTGCAAATATGATCAAGAAATCGTTAAGACCTCGTGAGCTAGAATGTCTTTTGCTTCTCCTGTAAAATTTGGTGAATGTCACGAGGTTCGGTGCGGGTGAACCAGTGTATTGTATCGGGACTGACAAAAATACGTATGTTGGGGTAAACAGCCTATTGTGTGAACATATGTCAACATATGCCTGCCTATTGTGTTTAAAGCCCCAGTTGTCATCTACTTGGGTAGCTTTTCACTCAGCAGTATTTCAGTAACTGCAATGCTGAAGAACTGAACCTTGCACAGAAGTAAGACTAGAAATGTTCACAGCTTGCTTGTCAACCACCTTGTACACTCTTTTACTTGTCACTGATACAGTCAAACCCACTTGATATCACATAACTTAATCACAATCTACTTATTACCTCCGCCAAGGAGGTTATGTTTTTGCCGGTTTTTGTCTGTCTGTCTGTCTGTGTGGGTGTTAGCAACATAACTCAAAAAGTTATGGACGGATCTTTCTGAAATTTTGAGGGTATGTTGGGCATGGCATAAGCTGCAGGTGATTCTATTTTGGGCTCAATCTGGCAGGAATCCTGCATTCTGGATCACTTTGAAGTTTTCGTTACCATTGCGTAAAGGGGGCATACGGGAACTGCTGGCAAAGCGGCAGTGTATCCAATCACGGTTTTTTTAGGTCACGTAGAACTAGGTCACTGTGGAAAATGCAACTATAGTTTGAAACGCGTAGGTGAAATCTACATTACAATCTGACAAGCCCTTGGCGGAGGTGTGCTTTTCTGGTTGTGGCAAAAATTTTTATCCCCAGCCACTGTCTACTAATGGTAGCCAAGCGCAAACGTATAGACACTAAGCATCTAAATTTAGTATTATGTAGACATAGTACATTTAATGGTAGAAGGCCTATTCATCAAACTCCAATATTTTGGATGTGGCAGTTGCACAGATGTGACATTAAATGGGTTTGACAGCATAAACTATGACAGTAACTGGTTTTGTCATGCAGCATATAATAGCTGCAAAATCCACTCATCCAGTCAAGCCATCGCAATAAACCATTTTTATTCACTTGATTTATTAGCAAAGTTTGTTGGAATGAAATCAGATGCATTGAAACTTTAGCCGTAAATGCACACCAAGTGGAACATGCAACATCGCTAGACATTATCACTCATCCATCTGTCAAACTGGACAAAAATGTAACGAATTATCTGCAACTGAGTTGCCGTCATTAATTTCAATCAAATATGCGATCAACTAACACTAATATGGGGCGACCAACCACCAACTAGTCACAAAATCAATTGTCAACTGTACCTGATCGAAGCAGGCAACAAACAAAAAATTCACTGAATCACAATAGCTTTGAGATACTTTTGACAAAACAGTAGCTACTTTGTAAATGCTGGAAAAAAATATCTATCCATATACTGTAACATGCCTTTACCCAAATAACATTTTGTCACTACTGTCTCCAGAGAGATAAAAAGATTATTACTGTTGGTGGTGGTCGCCGTGTTGACATAAAACACGAGATTCCACAGTCTAAAAATAGCTTATACCACGTAACACAGCACAACAAAACTTAGCTGGAAAGCAATGACTGGCTTAAAAAGTAAAATACACCAGCACGTCATAAAAAGCAAAGGCCAAAAATATGCATAGCAAATCCAGCTATAGCAAGCATGCAGACACTTGACTAGTTACTGTGGAAGTAATGCTGCCTGTATGAGACGAAGGTACACGGTGTGAAAATACTTCCAAAAATAAACCGCAGATTCCCTGCATTATTTGTCACGAGACTACTGCTTAATTAGACGGAATTATTCAAACTGAGCAGACTAGCAAATGAGGCCACCACATGTAAAAGCAACTAGACCAATAATTAATACATTGTCGTAAAAACACTTAACACTATGCGCACAATAGAGAAAAAGCAACGTGATACTAATGTTTTTAAAACACAGCTGGAAAACACGAGTTTAGCATTGTCAACTGAGACCAGGACTGAAACTCTCTCAACTTCTCTGCAACTTTTGTTAGTTGCCTACAATAACAGCAGCAAGGTCATATATTAAGAAATAAATCAATAATGATTCAGCAGCCAAACATACTACTAGCAAAGTTAACAGCTTTTAAGAAGTAGACACATGGTTCCTACTACTCTGCAGAATACATTTTCCCTGACTTTCCAGAACAAAATGAATTGTTTTCCCTGACTAATTTGTTCATGAGAAATACCAATGCTGGCTTTCAATCACTTGCAATAACACTAGAAACAAGGGCGGCAGAACAAATGAAAAAGTAAAAGTATAAATAATCTGCGAGCGAAGCGAGCAGAAAAAATTCTGAACTGCTGTATGCAGTGTGCATGCAACAGTTCTGTTTTTTTCTGCATCTTCGTTAACTTTTGCACCATGGTACTTTTGAATTCCCTGACTTTCCCTGACTTCCCCTGACCGTAAGAACCATGTAGACAGAAAGTGCATTGTACAAAAGCAGCCAATTGAACAAATTGTTTTTACCAGCGGTCCACCCAGCGCAACAGCATCAGTTACAATTTCCCAGATACAACTACAAAGTTATGCAAGAGGAAATGGGCTGCGATGGCTAATTGGCCATATTATGGGTGAATGCAAAGTCAGAAGTTTCTTGAGATTCAGTCAGTACAAGAGCAACTGGTAAACTGTAAAAACAGCAAAAAGATACCAGAACAAACACAGAATAACACTCAAGAAAAGAAGTAAACCTTCAATTTTCTCCACGGTAGTTGTTTCCATGCACGACGTGATGATTCCCTCCACAGTCTTCAGCTCCTCGACAGTCGTGGTGGTCGTCGTCTTCGTCATGTGGCTGGCGCTGGTGATTTCAGTCAGTGTTTGCCTGGACACAACACAATCTCATCAGACCACACACAAGTACACCAGCAACTATCTGTCGCAACATAATCATACGCCGACAGATTCTTACATCTTTTCCATCACCCTCCAAGAAATTGTCAAGAAAGTGACCATTTAATATACCATCAGACGTCACTTCATTGCCTTATGAATTAATAATTAATAATTAATGTTATAAGACTAGCACGTCCTGTCCAGAGCACTGTGGCAGTCTTGCCGACAGACAATTATGTGGCAGGCAACAGCTGCAACTTCGTAAAAAGGAATTTTAAGACTCAGCCTTTCATCCCTCTGGAGTATGTAAATTGAGTACCGGCCTGCTTGGTTGGGGTTAAGGTGGGGCACATTGGCACCTGTGTGATCCCATGCAGCAGGTGATGCATCGTCAGCTCTGTCATGGGTTTCCCATAGTGAGCTATACACACCCTAAAACCCTTTTTGTACATGGAAAATTTAATAAAATGGCTAAGGTTCTAAGTAGTTATCACTGAAAATGACTAACCGCTTATTATCACGACCTTGACTGCGGTGACCTATATGAACTTAGTAACACCAAATACTGGTGCAATACATCAATAAACTCACAGGCAAGTGGGGCAATAATCCACAAATGTTTATAAAAACACACAACAAAATTACAATTATTATTAAACTAGAGAAACAAGGAGAAAGTAATAAGAGGGCAAAATTGAAAAAAAAACAAGTACTGAGTTTGACTGTTTTTATAATAATAAGAAAAAAGATTAAAATTTTATCAGAATACAATAGAAGGGTATCACAATAATACTATCATACAAAAATACAAACATACAACATAAACAGTTCTCACAGCCTACCAACACTATTCAAAATCAACAGAGTTTAGTGCTATCGAGAAATCTATCGGTAGAAATTCAGTAAAATGTCAGTTTGCACTAAATCAAAGGAATGCGGTTAAATCTGGCAATACAGCAGTTCAGTCAGAATAATCAAATGTCAATTACAGGCAATAATACAAGTTAAATTTATGCAGTTTCAGTTTCGACAGTTTAACAGCAGTGTCACGAAATAGGAAAAAATAACAACAAAAGAAAACCAAATCTACAGTCGGGCAAACAATCACCAAGGAAAATAAATTTCAACTCGGCCAGGATACAAACAAAACCGCACGACTCAATGACCCATGGATTTGTGAACTGCAGTCCTGGTGACGGTTACTCGGCAAGAGCTCAGCGAATGGACTTTGAGTAGGGTTTAGCGTCCCACCCGACACAGTATAGGTCATTTCGGGGATGGCCTTTGTGGGCAAAATTGCACATACACATAATAATGGAACAAAAAGTTTAACCTATACAGAAAGTTCTATTATACAAAAAATGCGTTATGTCTGCACCATAGTGAGCTTATGCCCTGATAGCTTCAACTTACTGAATCATAAAAAGCTAGATCAGTGCCATTTTTCTTTCTGATGAATCTGTTTATACAAGTACATGTCTCCGACAGAGATATATTTGCATGCCAGTGTCATCGCACCCTATAACTGCATCCCTACATTTCATCAACTGCCCAATGGCATTGTTGCCTGCTCAAGTGTGGTGAACAATCAGTTGCTGCATTTAGTTGTTGCAGCTCTGACAAGAGGCGGCCTACTGATAGGAATCAACTCTGAACCATATGTGTAACTGGGACCTATAATGTACTCAACATTCTCTAGTCCAAAGCATGCAAGAAGTGAAAACTACCAAACTAACAGTAATTCACATTCCAGTGATAACAGCCAGATAATTCTGTCTCAGAATTATAAAAACGTGCTATAAACTTGTTTTTTGAACAACCCAACAGTAAAAACTAGAGCTGTCAAGGCATTATTTTTTGTAACACATTAACGCAGTGCGTTAATTTTTTTAATGCATTAATTAACACGTAAATTAACGCACCCAGTCCCGTCGAGATGGAGAGTAGGAGGTAAATTACCCCGGGCCCGAGACGTTTATGGGACCCACCTGTAGAATATAGAAAGTTAGAAAAATAAAAAAAAAGTTTTTCAAAAACACATATAATTTTTATTTTTTAAACATATTTAGACTATTTACTATTTAACTATTACAGTATTTTTATTTTGTATATCATCTCTTGTCCATCATAGAGTCCATGGACTCTACTGGGTTACGCTTACGCGAATTGCTTGCTTACTGTCTTTTGTCAGTTTCGTGCGTATGTTTGTATGTCTGTCTGTCTGTTCATTTGTGATTGGTGAATAAATAAAGATTGGGTAGCGCAGAAGCTACAAGCTCGACCCGTTCCACGGCAATCGCGTCACGCAGTTTAGATAACGGAGACGGCGGCGCTGATGACGTGAGGACCTGATTTTCTGTCTGCAATTCGGGTTCGGAGTCATGGCGGCGGTCGAGATCAGGGACCATGTGTAATCTGCGTCGCACTGGAACGCAGCTGCCGTGCTGCTGACGCGCAGCTGGACGCACCACTTCAGGCACCGCTACCGGCTCCACTACTGGCTTAGGCTCCGGCTCCGATGAAACGAAAACTAGTTTAATTACTTGATTTCATTCGATTGTCATATAACCGCAGTTTAATGGAATATCTGAACTTTTGCTGCACAGAATTTAGTAACTGAATGAAATAAATTTACGCATATGCGTCAATTCTTTTAACGCGCGTTAATTTTTTTAACGTGCGTTAATTTATTAACGCATTAACGCGTTAATTAATGCGTCAACTGTGACAGCTCTAGTAAAAACGTTATGTCCTCGTTGGAGTCTGATCATCGCAGCAAATGGTTTCAAAATATTATTTATTTGCACAGCTATTTGTCCACAAAGTACTACCATTGGTCCTCAAACTGCCGGAGACAAATTATGGTGCCAGCAATTATTTTCAAGGAGCACTGATGTTGACTGCGTATGTACTATAACACGTTCATTGTAAACCTATAGTGAAATTTAAATCTCTTGTGGTACATCTAAACATTAAAATATTTTAGTGAAAATTTACACGACTTTTTTCTCTCCAAAGGAAACATATTTAAGGGGTCAGAACAAATGTTTTTCAAAGTTCGATTTTTAACGACCAACGAGTTTTACGCGAATGTATCACATACTCAGCATGCTCCTTAGTGGTGACATCACCAGACCCTTCGGCACTGCCACTCACACCAGTAGCTTTCACATCTGTCAGTGGCCTGCAGACAAGCACACAGTCACAATTACGCAAAAGATCTGCTTAAGCCCAAATTCCATTACGCCGACTTTGCGACAAAGTCCGGGACAAGTTCCCGACAAAGTCGCGGACGTGTCGCGGACACAAATCAGGAAAGTCCACGACACAAATTACGTCGCCGACTTTCATGATCTGTGTCGCGGACTTTCGTGATTTGTGTCTGCAACAAAGTCCGCGGACTTTGTCGCCAACTTTCCCCGTGCATTGTAACGGGCTAAGTTCCATTACAGCGACACAAACGGGTTTGTCGCAGACTTGTCATGGACTTTGTCGCAAACATCTCAACATGTCGAGATGGTTTGTGTCCGCGACTTTCGTGATTTGTGTCAGCGACTTTCACCGAAACTTCATGGTTTCATGATTTGTCACCGTTTGTGTCCGCGACTTTCATGATTTGTGTCCACGACTTTACCCGCGGGGAAGTTTCGGTGAAAGTCGGCGTAATGGAATTTGGGCTTTAGCAGCTCCAACGAATACTGTATGGTAGAGTTCGTGAGTAGGGTTCAGCATCTCACCCGACGCAGTATAGGTCATTTCGAAGAAGGCCCTGTAGGCAATCACTTGCACTGGTATGGACCACAAAAATTAACAGCAAAATCAATCAAACCAACACAAAAACCCAAAATACAATAATAAATTACCCACACACACACATGTACACAAATATAATTGCTAACTAACAATCTAACGATGCCAATACAAAACCAAAAACCTGGTTCAGGTGCTTTCTTTGCCATCTGGCCAGGAAATGGATTCGGTCTACAGCCGAAAAGAACAATAAAATGCTAGGCCTAAATATGATTAAAAAAAGGATTTAAAAAATGCAACATAACATGGAATATAATATTTAGAAATGTGACATGCTACAGATGGATAACAGAAGAAAGTGAAGGAGAACGTGCATCACTGTATCACTCGTTAGATCCACTGGGATAACTGGGACACATGCCTTGGTGGCCCTCAGCCTTTTTTACTCACAGCTTAGGTATTACTACCTTTCCACATCGAAGCTTGCTTATGTTTATTACTGCCTGCCTGTCTGTTTGCACAAAAGATTAGTCCCAAAAGTGATAAAACAGACATTTTTAGGAGAGGTGCTCGTCACAACCCAAGAAACTATCATCTAGTTTTTGGTCGTGATCCAACAATTCCCGTATTTAGCTATATTATATATCAGTAATTTCCATTTCTTTAAGTTAAACACACAACATTCACTCACTTACTACGTTTGAAAAGCAGAGAATTACAAACTTTTCAAACTTCCACTGTAACATGGGTGACAGTAGTTTGACAGTACAGCAAACATAAGCCAAGCCAATCATCACTACAAAAAAACACGTCAAACTAAATATCCTCCCGTCAACGTAATCACTAGTTGTTCAAGCTTATCGTAAATATACACATACTGTGCGTGCTCCTTAATGCTGTCCATCGTGACATCACCGGAGCCCATCATTGAATCACTGCCAACCGCCATGCTGTCGTTTGCTCCAGTGACTGGCAGCCTGCAACATGCAAAGATACTTGCTACAGTCACACACACAAGATACTTAACCCAATCAGCAATCAACACAAACCATTCAGCAGGATCTGAAATCCAGCGCCTCAATATGGACGACGCAGTTGACCTGGCTCAGAACCGTCCACTCTGGAGGTTAATGTCTACGTTCGGCGCTACACACTCTTAGTGCTGCTTGCCAGAAATGATGATGATGATGATGAATCAACACAGAATATGAAGAAAACAACCTCAAAACAAATACATAACAATTTGAAAAAAATATTAAGAATTTTACAATACAGTGTATTCAGGTACAATTAAGACTCAGCTAACAGCTTAGTACTTTACAAGTTAAAAGCCACTTCCATGACTGAATGTGTGTATAGGCTACATCCTGTTCAAATGGCTATAGTAACATGAACAACACCAAAGCATACACAGGCTGCTCTTGTGCAGCTTTTGCTTCGTCAGCAGCCACAGCTTCCTCAGCCTTCTCCACCAGCTTCTCATCTTTGCCAGCCTCCGCAACTTGAGTCTCCACTTCAGCAGCAGGTGCAGCCGGACGCATTCCGTCCTTCAGTGGCACGGAGAACCATGGCACTGCTTGGCGAGCCGATACCGAACACTCTATCAGTTCAGAGGCCGAGCAGCAGTAGATGCCACCACCGAGTGACAGCACACATGGACCACTGCAACGCAACAGATACGTAGGCCAGATCCGTTGCATCATAAACTTCTAATATAGACAGTCACATACTGCAAGCCACGGAAAAAACCATGCTATATTTTGGCTTTTAGGGTGAATATTTGTATAAAATGCACCGCAAAGAACGGTGGCACTTTTATTCTGGCCACTTCCTCAGTTCATCTCTGAATGCAGCAAGCAGCGTAAGACTGGAAAAATCGAAAATTATACAATTCGGAAAAAACACATTAAAGCTACTGTAAACACAAAAGTAACTGTTTATGGCACACAGTGTAGTTATTTCAATATTCTGGGCCAAGTTCAACGTGGATTAACTATGGAAAATGGTTAAAGAAAAATAGAAAACTACTAGTGAGCCATTCTGTAACTATTTACCAGCCAGAATCAGAGCTAGTAACAGTTATACGTTCAATTCGCAAATAGAACAAAGTGCAGCAGCACCTTGCGGAGATGACGTTGTTGGTGCACAGCTGACGTCGTAGATGTGGCAGTGAGAATATGAGGAGTTTGCCTTGGTTTGTCATGCACACCAGATCCGATTCAGAGTACGCTTCATCTATGCAAGATACAGCATACACCAATCAAAGTATTGGACGGTATGCAATCCTATACATCCACCTTTAACATTGCAATTTTTGAAACTGCAAGCGGTTACATACACAATTAGCTTGTAAGCTAATGGTCTCCTATTCTTTCAGTAAACTAAATGAATGAGAAGTATCAAACACACTAAGCCTAAAGGTCTGAAAAATAGTGTACCTTTAGCTTAGATTTAAATACATAAATGAAAAGCTGTGTACAGGATGCAGAGAAAAAAGTGGACCCCTAAAGTTTTTTGCTGTTTTCTCTGCAACCATTTGGAATTTTATTTATTTACTAAAACCATCTACATTTAACTGCCAAGTAAAATTTGATTCTGTTAAAAAACGATGAAGTTACAGAATTTTTAACATGACTGCCTACTGATTTTTCAGCATTCAAAAATGTTCCGGCTACAACACCAATTTAATAACATCGTTGAACAACACAGTTAAATACTGATCAGATGCCAAAATTCCATTGTCACTGCGAATGTTCAAAGTGTTCACCGCCAGCTCCAAGTTACAACACCAATCTCCAGTCGCCGTATTTGAGGAATCTTTTACAACCATGTTGATCAGTCCGTGTGGCAGCTTGTCCCAAATAACCTGAAATGCTTCCTTGAGTTCGGCGCTTGTTTTTGGCTTAGTTTTAAGCTTGCGGTAAACCTCCATCATTGCACCCAATACGCGATAGTCCGTTGGGTTTATATTCGGCAAATTTAGAGGCCACTGGCTTTTTGTGATAATATCTGGACATCTGGCCCGCAGCCATTCTGTGCGCTGTGCGGCGTTGCGCGCTGTGTGTGCTTACGCGCCATCCTGCTGGAAGATGAATCCAGTGAGCAGCCGGCGATTGCTTTAAAGGAACGGTAATTTAGTGATAATATATAAACAATATAAATGACTGTTTATCAAAACGTCACTGTGACGTCATCGGCAGTAATGTGTAACCAGTTTTTGAAAATTAAATAGCATTTTTAGCTTAAACATTTTTTAATGCTGAAAAATCGATAGTTAAAAAAAGTCTATAAAAAGTCTATAACTTTGTCGTTTTTCAACAAAATCACATTTTACTTGACAATTAGATGTAGAAGGTTTCACTAAATAAAGCTGTAAAATTTTGTATTAAAATCCCAAGTGGTTGCTGAGAAAACGGCGAAAAACTTTAGGCGTCCACTTTTTTTGCCGCACTCTGTACAATGTCACTGTTAAAAAATTCCAAACAATGCAGACTTGGATTAAACATAAACCTGATAACCATAAACATACCACTTTTGCTGACAAATGTAGCAAATTCCGTAGCGACAAAATGTGCCTCATGCTCACGAGCTGAAAGCTTGTACTTGCGATGTGCTTTAAGATTCGGCAACGAGAAGATCTACAGACAGCAATAAGAGACACATCATTACACTAAGCAGAACACAGAAAGGCTCAAAAAATTTATGCAGACAATAAGTTTGGCAATAAAATTCAAACATACATCTCTAAAAGATGACATTAATGTTCATCAATCTCCTGTACTATGTTAGTTAGCTGGGCAACAGGAAGCACATCTGGCCCATCAAAGTTCAGCCGCAGCAAGTACCAAAGACTGGCGTAATGTGGTGTATTTCTTTAAAAATGTGGAAAAACTTGAGAATGTACATAGTAATAATAATAATAATAATCTGACTTGTAAAGCGCCAGTATGTGCTAAAAGAAAGACTTCAGTGGCGCTGGCAGACAGAACTAGTCGCTGAGGTTAAATGTCTGACGGAAGATGTGTGTCTTCAACCTGGATTTAAGCACAGTCAGTGAACAGCTACTTGTAACATCAATGGCTAGAGAGTTCCAAATGGTGGGTGCTGTGCAACGAAAAGCACGATCAGCAAAGCGAGTTCTTGTGGTCGGCTTGTATAGTAGCGGTACAGTACAATCACATATGCAATACATTCCTACTGAAACTTTCACTGCTAACAAGCTTAATGTTCCCAAGTTAAAGATGCGTGGTCACCAAAATTAACATATACATTTTATCCATTTTCCTGAAAGTGCAGAATTTTATGATAACTTTGACAGTAATATCGGCGCCCAGCGTTCTGTCAACACGAAAAAATTCACCTTTGAAGTCGACAGTCTACGAAAACGACGTAGAAAACACGCCGCCATGATGATCTGCAGTGACG
>Ga0209367_1009791_pt1 | contig 12941 bp, 15 predicted proteins | sample WorMetLIZISLAND2_FD_187412 | JGI IMG/M metagenome (GOLD analysis project Ga0209367, IMG submission 187412) | Marine gutless worms symbiont microbial communities from Max Planck institute for Marine Microbiology, Germany - Olavius geniculatus... ... | reverse complement strand
CAGAGAAATCATCGGAATCCGTTTCGTACTTCGCCAGTTGCTTGTGGGTGGTGATTTCAATCATTTTTTCCCCCATGGCCGCCTCGGCGAGCCTAACCTGCGCCTTTATTCCAAACAAGGGCGCCTGTTGAAGCTCGGAAAAAACACAAAAAGGTGGGTTAGTGCGGATTGGCCCTTCTTGAGACCTGTTTTGCCAAGTTTTAGATAAGCCTGATTTCCAATTTGCGCCCGACGGCATGAGCGTACTTGCGCAGTGTTGATATCGACGGGGAATGCTTCTTATTACCACCTTCCGCTTCTAATCTGGCAACTGCGGGTGTTTTGGTTCCCATGCGGCGTGCCACTTCGGCCTGTGAAAGCCCCGCTTCCATTCGGGCTTTCAATAATTCGTCAAAAAACGAGAATTCTTCTTTTAAAGCATCGAACTCCGCTTTTACTTCCGGGTTGATTAACAGTTTGTTTCTGAATTCTTCATGTGTTAGCATTGTCTTTGACCTCCTTCATGCGCGAGACAGCAATTTTAAGCTCTCTTGAGGGCGTTTTTTGTGACTTTTTGATAAAAGAATGCAGCATGACGATTCGTTTTCCCACCAAAGTACAATAAAATATCCTGCCGATCCCTTCTTTTGATTTCATGCGCAATTCAAACAATCCGTTTTTCATTGCCCTTGTGTGGGGCATTCCAAGGTTAGCGCCGTAAACCCGCATTCGGTCAGTGAGATGGATGTACCTCGCTTGAATTCCGCGTGGAAAATTCATGATTTCTTGTTGTAGCGCTTCGCTGTAATATGTAATTTCCCAACCCACACGACAACATTAACATATTTGTTAACATAGTCAACGAAAGATGCTGCATGGATTTTTTAAGGCATTTCATGAGGAATCGCTCATGAGCAACCCGAATGACTGTAACAGATCAGGTCACAGGCCATCAAAAAAAACCATACATAGGTTTGTGGTATGGACCCGACCGGGATCGTCGCACCACGGACCTCTCAGTGGGCCGGTTTCACAACCCGCATCCCGAAAACTGTATTTCACCTGGCCGGAATGGACCTTGATTCCGCCCTCTAGTAAAGGGTGTTAAAACAATATTAGAATAACAATAAAAAATCAGTTGCTTAAGCATGAGAAAGCCCCTATAAAACGGCTAAATTTCGACCAAAAAATTTACCGAAAGGAGACTTTCTCATGCATCACAAATCTATCAAAGCTCAGATTAGAAAACAACTGAAAACCCGATATCCCAACTGGCATCGTCTGACCAAAAAAGAAAAGAAGGCCGTTGCCAAAAAAGTTTTAGATGAAGTTGTAACAAACTATGATTTTAAACAGGAGGTTACAACTCCTGTTGAGGAATTGCTTGGCATCGAGGCCCAGTTGCCGACCGTTATCGATGTCCTGGCACTTGTCATCTAAGCGTTAAAAGGGGTTCCAACCGAAAAATCCCGTAAGATAGTCGGCGCATTAAAGGAACCGTGGATCGTTTTTTGCGTCAGCATATGGAGCAATTTCCTGCAACAGCCTCTTGTGAGAGCACCACATTTCAGGTTGTGCACTGTCGCGCAAGGTTGCGGCTTCAAAAAGCCTGAAACGCCGCAAAGGACAAAAACTGCGGCCTCTGGCTGCTTCGATCCTGCCTGCTGGCTGGAACAGCAGCGCGAGAAATGTTTTCAGCGCAGGTCTCTCCGATCCTGAAGATACTTTTTTACACTGGAAACATCGCCTGATTAAAAATCAGGACCCCACCCTGCCATGTCTTATCGGTGCGCGGCCGGGCTCGATCCGGACCGCGACTGGCGGCGGCGGGCTTACGCCAGGCGGCACAAAAAACGGAGAAGGGGACGTTCGCTTGTTTAGTATGAATACAGTCGGCGCTAGCCGAACTGTCCTTGGGGGGGCGGAGCCAAGACCTAAGGACGGCATGATAAACTTCCCATGTTTATGAAGGATCGCGCCGTCCCGCGGAGAGGACGAATGCGAGGGACTATAAAAAAAATATTTGGCCAAAGGGAGGATATAACAGCATGAGCAAACGATCCGCAAAAAGATTGGAAAGATCGATGCAATCGCTGTGCGCCGACCACAGGCACGAGGGCAGTTACGGCACGAAAAGAGAGCGCAAAGCGGTCATGAAGTTGTTCGCAAGGCAGTTGAGCGAGGCGGGCTACAGGGATTTAACGGCAAAAAATCTGAAGGGACGGCATGTGAATGCATTAGTCGCCCGCTGGCAGCGGGAAGAGCTCTCAGCATCGACCATGAAAAACAGGATGCGCTTTCTGCGCTGGTGGGCGCGGAAGGTCGGCAAGCCGAGCCTGGTCGCGCGGACGAATGACCACTACGGGATCCCGAGGTGGCAGCAGGTCAGCAACATGAATAAAACTGTGGATTTCAAAGACAGGCAGATCGCCGACAGGCTCAAAAAAGTCACCGACGAAAGAACTCAGCTGTCGCTCCGGCTTCAAGCCGAGTTCGGAATGCGGCGCGAAGAGTCGATCAAGTTCATGCCTTCCTATGCGGATAAGAGAGATGAAATTCGACTGAAAGGCTCCTGAACCAAGGGCGGCCAACCGCGTGCGATACCGGTGCGGACCCCCGAGCAGCGCAAACTTTTGGATGAGGTACGGAAAGTTGCAAAAACAGGGAGCCTGATCCCGGCCGAAAAAAAATATATAGATCAACTTAATATATACCGGGCCCAGTGCCGGAAGGCGGGGCTCAGCAAAATGCATGGATTGCGGCATGCCTATGCACAGAGGCGGTATGCCGAGCTGACCGGAAGGCAGGCTCCTGTTGCGGGCGGCCCGAGCAGAAAGGAACTGAGCCCCGCCGACCGGAAGGATGACGACAGGGCGCGACTGCAGATTGCGCAAGAGCTGGGTCATGGGCGGATGGCGATTGTAGCGGTTTACTGCGGCAGCTGACTCTGTTTTTGATTGTTATAGGAAGTACCAGGAAATATAAAAAAACGCTTGACATTAGAAAAGGCCGCCGCATAAAAAGAAAAAGGCCCCGGTGTGGGCGAAGCCTTTTTCAAAAAGATAAGACAATTTACCCTCACCCTAAAAGAGAGAATCGCCTATAAGGAAATACCCTATGACCTATGAAATCACCTAAAAGAGAATCGCCTATGTCTTGCTATAACAAAGAAGATTTCCATAGGAGATGTTCCTATGAAAGGATATCCCCCTATGTTTTGTAACATAATAAAAACCTTCCTTCAAAGTCAAGAAAAAAATTCTCCCACGGTTAGAGCAAGCGATGCCTGCTCAAAACCTCGGTTTCAATTCCCCTTTACCCATGTCGTTTGGCACGGTAGCGCCGCTGCGAAATTACGGTCTGGCACGACTACGGGTGTTTACACAAAAACCCCCCCCGAAGGGGTTATAGGGGGGCTGTTGTTTGGGTTAAAATTAATAAAATCCCCCGAAGGGGATCTTTTTTATATATTTAGAGATTTAAGGATTTGTAGATGAAAAAATGTAAAAAAATCAAGATGTTAAAAAAATAAGCGCGCAAAAAGGTACGATAAGCGCGCAAAAAGGTACGATAAGCGCGCAAAAAGGTACGATAAACGATAAGCGCGCAAAAAGGTACGATAGATCTAAAAATAAAAAGGAGGTTAAAATATGGAATGTAAGGAAAATAATATTAAGAATCAGGTATTTAACAAACCCTCGGCTTTAGTAGCCGCAGCTCCGGCTAATATTCAAGATAAGCCGTTTTTTCTTCAAAAGTTGGTGTTTGACTATCTTTTGAAATACGCGCAGCCGACATTAAAGACCGGTAAACCCCGGCACTACACAACAATCGGTGAAATCGCAAAAGCGCTGGGACGGCGAAATTCTGGCAGGGACAATGAACATCTTGAGCGAGCTTTGAAGGCGAATCTCAATCAGACCCTGGAATTTAATATCCTTGAAAAGGATACAGCAGTGTGGGATGGCCGAACCGTATTCGAACAGATCAAAATCAGTAAGCCCAAAAAAGGTTCGGCACCGCGAACCGTCGAGTACGCCTTCGTCGAATCAATTGTCCCGATGCTCGTTAATCCCGGCATGTATGTTCGGCTCCGACTTTTCTATCAAAAACAATTAACCAACAGCCACGCTTATACGCTTTACCAGCTGGCGGCAGATTACCTCGATGAAAAAAGAAATGAAGGCGAGACTCGGTGGTTATCGACTAAAACAATCCGCGCGTTGTTCGGGGTTAGGAATAAACACAAAAGATTTCGCGATTTCCGGAGAAGGTGTCTTGACCGCCCGGCTGCGGAAATCAACAAAAAAACCGACTTGCACATCGAATTTGATCTCCGCAACGACACCAACGGCGGGCCAGAGCCGGAAATCAAATTTTTCGTGAAACGAAATCCTGAGTGGGCCAGCAAGGTCGAGATAGCCGACAAGCGCGAGGCGCACCAGCTGCTTGTCGATAAAGGGGTTAGCGCTTCGGCTGCGGGCCGGTTGGTGAAAGAATACCACCTTGAAGAAATCGAGGCGGTAGTCAACGCCGTACCTGGAGACATGGCCTCTCCAGTAGCGTATATTACCGCGAGTTTGCAAAATAATCGCAAAGCAGCCCAAGAGCCTGCTTGCAGTGAGCCTGTCAAAGCGCCCGAGCCGTCACCGCAACCGGTCAAGGCCACACCGGCGGCTGAACGGCATTACACGAATCGGCGGACGGACGGCGAGCGCGTAAAAAAACAGGCGGAGTTCGAAAGTATTGGCTCTATTACCAATACTCTTGTATTGTCGGTAGAAGAATCTGATCAACAAGAAAGTGTAAGATGGGCCCGGGCGGAGTCAAAGGTCCGGCAGCTTGAAAAAAACGATCCGGAAGCTTATGAAGCGCTGAAAGAATATACGCGTAAAAAGCTGCCGTCGATATACCACAAAGACTTGGACAATCCCGAGTCCCATATTGGGATGCTGAATTTGAGTAGCCATATAGAGGAATTTCTAAATCGTAAAATTTAAATTGGTTTTGGGGCTTGTGCGGGGTTGAGATTGATATTTCCTGAACGCATTCAAAGAAAAAGGGGGTTGAAAATGAAAAGAAAACCGCTCGCTCAGGACGGACGATCTTAACCAGGACCTCAAAGACGATCTGGAATCTTTCCTCGGTCTGGTCTCACAGCTCGTCCAGTGCACGCTTCAGTTCGGCGCTTTCGGTGACCATGTGCCGCAACTGGACGAAGGCCCGCATGATTTGGATATTAACCTCAATGGTCCGATCGCTATTAAGTATACCGGAGAGCATCGCCACACCCTGCTCGGTAAACGCCATGGGCATATAGATGGCAAATTTCCCATCTATATTTACAGGTTTTTCTGAAGGTTGTCTTTCTCCTGTATAATAACCCTTTAATCCCCTCACATTCTATTCCAATTTTTCTTTTGTTTCTTTATCTACTAACCGAACAAAAAACGAGTCTTGGAAATCATTGTTTGATATAAAAATTATGCCTGAATGTGTTGCAAATGGGTTAATTATAATTTGTTCCATATTTTTATCGCTGAAGTCTCTATCAAGATTAGTGTTAGCCTGCGAGGAGGCAACACCATCAACGACCGCCGGAATTAGAAACGGCCAAAAAAACAATCCTGCAACACCATATCCAACAGCCCTGCCTGTAGTGTTAGTACGGACTTTTTCTACTACCTCTTCGGGTGAACTAACAGATAACGATACGCCTCGATTTGAAAAAAGAATATATTTTTTTAATTGAAGTTCGGTGTGCGCCAAAAAGAGAGTTACCAAACCACCAGACAAGGACAGCCCCTGAAACCCTAAAAAACAGAAAGGACGGGGTATATCTGTTAAACTAGTGGCATTGGGTCGGAATAGAACCTGGACAAAAAACAACGATCCTGAATTTCAGATTTACCCGATTTCCGCAAGGCCCGAAGCTTTTTTCGGTTCCATTCTCTTCGCACGTTGAAAGTTAGTTTCCCATGCTTGTTTATATGCTCAAAACGGCATGGAGAAATATGCTTGAGGTCATCCTCGCTGACAACATATTCTTCCGATCTTATTGGTCAACGACGGCCTGCATGTATAGTGTATTCCAAACATTATTTTGACAACCTCCGATCCGCGGACTACATCCCTACAGGGGGTACCCCGGGACGGCGCTCCATGGCAGCGAGCGCCGTGGGGAAGGAGAAAACGAGCGGTGCCGCGAAGAAAGCGGCGAAGACGATCGTCAGAACGCAGACGCCGCTCATAATGATGGCCGCGACGCGGGAACACAGCCCTGCGGCGGCTTCCCGCTCCAGTGTGGAGGTACGTTCCTCGGCGTCCGAAACCCGCCTTGTCAATTGTTGTTTACTCATAACCTTTTCCTCCTTTCAGGCTCAGGCTGATTAGCGGTTCCTCACCGCTTTCGCCGCGCTTTTTTCAGGGCCGGCAGCCTCATGGCCTGGGTGTTGCGAGAGATCGACTCGCCCGTTTGCTCATACGTTTTTATTCGCTCCTCCCGCGCCCCGTTGTACAGATGCCGACACATCAAAAACTGATTCTCAAGGTTTGTGATCTGCGCCCTGGACGGGTAGATGCGGTATTGATAAGTTCTGCGGGTCCGGATGATCATTTGTTTACACATGTTAAATCGGAATTCCGCAATCCGAATTCCAAAATCAATTCGACTCCAATACTCCAGTATTCCATCACCCCATTACTCCAACTCGCCAGCACTTCTACTTGGATTCTTTACTTAACCAGGAGAACCGAGCAAGTTGCTCTTCTTACGATTTTTTCGGACGTACTGCCGAAGAAGAAATCTTCGAAACCGGATCGTCCATGCGCGCCGATGACGAGTACATCCGGATCGATTTGTTTCTGAAACTCGAGAATTTCTTTGTAGGAGACTCCTTTGGATACCTCCGTAATGATCTCTATTTTCTTACTAAGCGGAAACTTTTCTATTTGACGCTTGAACGCTGCTGCGGTTTTTTGCTCCAATTGCTGGTGGATCTTCTTCTGAGTCGGCTCATCAAACGTCTCCATAATTGAAAATCCGGTTTCGCTGCGAATCACGTGTATGAGATAAATTTTTGAATCAAATGTTTCTGCAATTTCAAGCGCTTCTGAAAGCGCCATGTCAGAATATTTGGAAAAATCGGTGGGAACGAGTATTTTCTTAACGTCAATCATAATCCATCTCCATTGTTCCAATGAATTTCGTCTTCATGAACAGGGCTCTCGTCCGCGGTTAAAATTTAGAATCTGCTGCGCAACCCATATTTGTCGGTCAGTCTTTTCAACAGTCCGTCTTCTTTGACAATTATCAGCCCACGGTTGAAGTCTTGTAACTTTTGCCGATGGCCGGCGACCTTTTTGGAAAAGCCGATATGGAGCGGCTTATGGTCCAAGGCAGGTTCCATGAATTCGTAGTCCTGCAGATGCCAGGGAAATTTTTTGACGATGATGTTTTTGGCGGCATAACGATCGATGAAGATGAGGTCGACCCGGCCGTTGATCAGGTTTCTCAGATTCTTTTCATCACTGGCCGCTTCCACTTTCTTGAGAAATGTTGCCGCATCGAACTCCGGTGTATTGACATATCCTTTCACCACCCCGAATTTGTACTGTTTCATCATTTTTAAAACCGCGGTTTGATTGATTCTGGGATCCTCGGGGAAAACAATGTTTTCTTCCGCCCGTTTCAACTGGGAGATATTCGGTCCGGCCACCGCCGCCGATTTTTTATAAAATCCCAACGGGCTTGCCGCAAAGGGTTCGGAAAACAAAAAGTGCTCTTCGCGGCGCTTTGAGTGATATGCCGGAAAAATGCCGTCGACCTTGCCGGTTTCACCCAGTTTTAGGGCCTCGGTCCAGGGATAAAACTGAATATCGACTGAATACCCGATGCGTTTAAAGGTCGCGACAACGATTTCCGCGGTTAGTCCGTGCCGCGGCATCTTCGAGCCGATGTAGGGTTCCCATTCCAGGCTTGCCAGGGTTATTTTTTTTTGCTCGGCCCAGACTGCGGTTGTGCCGAACAAGACCAAAAGCACTGCGGCCGTGATTGCCGCCGGACATTTTAATTTCATAACCTTTTCCTCCTTTTGACATCACTTCCGGCCATAGACTTTTTCATATTCTTCATCCAGGCCTTTTTTCATGCTGAACAGCATCAGTAACAGGACGATCCCAAACGGTAAACCGGTGACGATACAAGCTGTCTGCAAAGCGGCCAATCCCCCGCCCAGCAGTAAAATCGCGGCGCAGATTCCCTCGGCACTGGCCCAGAAAACCCGCTGACTGGTCGGCGGGTCGGGATGTCCGCCGGCTGTGATAATATCAATCACCAGCGATGCCGAATCGGATGATGTCACGAAGAAAAACCAGACCACGGCAATTCCGATAAAGGACGCTATTTTGGCCAAAGGAAAGTTTTCAAACAGCGCATACATGGCGGTGGAGACATTTTTATTGACCGCCTCCGATATCCCGCCGGCGCCGAAAATCTCGACATACAACGCCGAGCCGCCGAAAATAGTCAGCCAGACAAAAGTCAGCAGGGCCGGCACGAATAAGACGCCCAGCAAAAATTCCTTGATGGTCCGCCCTTTGGAAATCCGTGCGATAAACATCCCCACAAAAGGCGCCCACGCGATCCACCAGGCCCAGTAGAAGATCGTCCAGCCGTTTTGCCATTTCGATTGGGTGTAGGTTTCAGTCCAGAAAGCCAACGTGACAAAGCGCCTCACGTAATTGCCGATATTTTGAGGAATGGCGTCCAGAATGAACAATGTGGGCCCCGCCAAAAAGACAAAGAGCATTAGCGCGCCGGCTAGGGCGAAATTAATCTTGCTGAGCCGCTGGATACCGGCTTCAAGGCCTGCCACCACGGACAAGGTTGCACAGGCGGTAATAATGACGATCAGACTGACTTGCACGGTTAGGGTATTGGGCAATCCGAAGACATAGTTAAACCCCGCCGCAATCTGATTGGCGCCCAATCCCAGGGAAGTTGCCAAACCGAACAGGGTCGCAAGGGCTGCTAAGATATCGATGGCATGCCCGACGGGCCCGTAAATCCTTTCACCCAACACCGGATAAAAAATAGACCGGATGGTCAACGGCAGTCCCCTGGTAAACGCAAAAAATGCCAGCCCCAAACCCAGCAGGGCGTAGACGCCCCAGGCATGCAAGCCCCAGTGAAAAAAAGTGATGCCCATGGAAAGCTCGGCCGCCGCGATGGTCTTGGCTTCGACACCCATCGCGGGCGGCGCCATGTAGTGGTAAATGGGCTCGGCAACGCCGTAGAACAGCAATCCGATCCCCATGCCGGCGCTAAAGAGCATGGAAAACCAGCCAAACATGGTGAACTCCGGTCTGGAGTCCGGACCCCCGATACGAAGTCGACCGTATTTGCTGAAAAGCAGCCAAAATGCGTAGATCAAAACCAGATTGACGGCAATAACAAAGAACCACCCGGTGTATTCACACACCCAGAACTTGGCCGCGTTGAACACCGTGCTGGCCGTTTTGACATTGATCAAGGTCAGCACAATGAACACAACGATAAGAATTGTTGAAATCCAGAAAACCGGCGGGCAAATTTCCAGGCCCATTCCGGTTTTCGTGGTTAATTTAGAACGATCATTATTCATGTCTTCCCTTTTTCAAGTTTGTTTTCAAAGTGCGGTTTGTGATCGCAACTTCAAAGTTGGCGCAAGATCATCGCGTCACCAAAATGGACGGTCAAAACGCTTTTTCTTAACTGAAACAGACGGGATTTAAATGTTTAGTTTCATCATTTGACGGTTTGTTACTGGAATCGACATTTTTGGAGCGCAAGCAATCTTGTTTTACTGCCGCTCAGCCGATGGTCTCAGCTGGTTGGCAAGCCGTATTCTGGCCCAGGGTGAGACAGATTCCAGCGATATCGCGCCAATGCAGGGCAAATAGCTGCCTTAGGACGTAGGGTTTCGTTCTACCTGCTTCGTCACCAACCGCTTTGACCACCTGCATCGACAATGCCGGGGCAGGCTCTTTGACATCTTTCAATAGAATCTTAATGTTCTGGATCGCAGCGGTTAGGTATTCCTGAATTTGAACGCGCCACAGTCTTCGCCATCTTGCGCGTTGGTACCCATACCGAGTAGCTTGCGCAAATGTTCTCTCCATTAGATGTTGGCGGGACTTAATATCCTTTTTAGATTCCGGGCTGTGCGCGTGCTCGAGCATGGATTTTAAATCATCTTGTCTGATATGGCGTTTGAGAGTATGGCCGGATTTGGCCTTTGTACACTGCTTTTTAAGCTGGCAACGGTTGCAGGTGCCCGCAGTGGCAATATATTCATAGTGTTGACGCTTTTTAAAGAACTTGCGCCTTTTCAGAGTTTGGCCAGCTGGACAGCTAAAGGTGTCAGTATCATCATTGTAGGTAAACGCTTCTTTAGGGAAAATACCTTTTTCGTGCCGGTTCCTTTTTGAGGCTGCTCCAGCGATGAGAAATGGGCCTTGATGTCTCGATCCCGGCAGGCCAGATAATTTTCAATGCTGCCGTATTTGCTGTCAGCTACTGCGGTTTCAACGGTTGTCTCGGTGCTCTTTTCGTGGGTATCGATTAGCGATTCCAAAAGGTGCGCCTCAAAGGCCAGATCATCTCTAACCGAAAAAGACCTCATCGCCGTTGCCCACATACAGGTCACTCATCGAGCCGAATCTGGCGGTGCCTTTCACCACAGGATAGCCGAGTTCTATCATCTTCTTCACGGCAGCCTCTCCCGTGCAGTGATTGCAGGCTATCTTCTTGAAATCATACTTGCCCATCTGTTTGACCATCCCTTCCTGCTTCGGTTTCATTGGGCCGAACGGCGCGATATGCAGACCGCCATAGACGCCGTAAAGCTTATCACCACCATTGATCTTGTCGATTGCAAAGTCGGCCGTAGCCTGTATCTTCTGGTGGCAGCACCCGCTGGCACAGACAATACCCTTGTCTTTCACATTGAAGTAGAGGGACTGCTCCCCTCTGGCCCTGACCACAATGGGTAGATCGAACAGCACACCTGCACAGCCGTCATAGAGTTTGTTGATATGTCCGGGTTTGAATTGGATCAGCTTACCACGGTGGGGAATGTTGTTCTTGGCATTGGCGGCCATAAACGTGGCACCATTGAGAAAATGCATGCCTTCCGGATAGAAGGTGCCGGGAATGAAGATCGTTATTTCAGGATTGTATTTCAGAATGGTTTCCAGGCCCCAGAAGTGGTCGGGATGCTCATGGCTGATAAAGAGCGCTTCAATCTCTCCGGACTTGAGCATTTTATCGATACCTTCCCGTTTGAAACACGCTTCCATGTACGGATGGTTCCAGCCTGCATCCAGCAGAAACTTGTGGTGCCGGCCTTCGAGGGTTTCCAAATCGATCAGAGAGCAACTTCCGCCGGAATTCTTGGGGTCCCACGGAATCGTCCACTGGCTGGTTTTTACCTTTTCCGGCGAACCGAGAATCTGGCCCAACAATTTTTTGCTGTCATACCACCCCAGTTCGGTGATGCATTTGATCCGAACGCTTTTACACTGTCCGATATCGTACTTACCGCTGGCAGAGGCCTCCTGGGGCCTATGAGACATGATGCCCCCCAGTCCCAATGCGGCGCCACCCACAGCCACAGCCTTTACAAACTCCCTCCTTCCCATTTCTTTCATCGGTCTCCTCCGGTAAATGTGTCCGAAAAATTGAAGTTGTTAATATACCAACCACGTTGGCGCTAATACGTCAAATCGGCAGAATAAACACAAAAGCAAGAAAAATGTTCGCTAATTTGCACCGGCTGTGCAATTGCCGCAGACCGCGACCCATTTTTGCCGTTCAAAAAAATGACCGATCATGAGCTTCGAGCTTATCGATTGTGTGATCAATCTACCGGAATTTCGGGGATACAAGTTACGGTTTGTAAACCGACTGTGGCGGCCAACTGTGACTATTTCTCATCAAAAGTAAAGAACCGGTTTGCGTCAATGGAAAGCGCCGATGCGACATGAATGACATCCAGCGAGCGCGATCCATTTGTTTTCGTGTGGTTTTTTGAAAGCTCCAAGGAGCGGGTAAGCGTATCTGACCAGTTGATCCGCGGGCTGAAAAATATGCTTTCTTTTTCATGCTTGTTGAACCGTTGAAAAACGATTCCGACTTCCTTGTCGCTCATTTCATTTCTAAACCGTTTTAACATTATGGCGTTGGTAAATTCCAACTCATGGAAAATTGTCTTGGGGATGGCTTCATTGTTGGCCCTGATCCAATCGGCCGCCTCCTTGGAGTATGCTTCTTTGACGTAAAGTTTAACAATTACGCTCGTATCCACATAAACCATCAGAATCGATTCTCTCTGTTTTCGGAAATGATATCGCTGAGAGGTTTGCCTTGTATTTCGATGCATTCCTCAAAGAAGTCCGGCCAATTTATATCCTGTTTGGCAACCATCGCGGTGATCCTGGCTATCGGTTGGCCTCTTTTTGTAATAATAATTTCTTCTCCGGACTTTATTTTTTTCAAGACCCCGGCAAAGTTCTTTTGAATCTCGCCAACGGTTGCTGTTTCCATTTTTTGGACCTCACATTTTTTACGTACATTATATGCGTAAAAGCGAAACTTGTCAAACGAGATTGAAAAACTGGCCAGTAATTCCAAGCCAGAGCCTTACCCCAATTTCAAGCCCTCTGGATTTATTACAGGCCAATCGGATGACCGTAAGGGACCTGAGAAACCAACAAGGTGTGGTTTGTGACTGCTCCCGGCATTTGAAAAGCCTGACAGATGCCCCTCTCGTCAGGGTGGGAGCAGTCACGTAGGTTGGCTTGATCCGCTGTGGCCTGGTCAAAAATCGTTTTGGGCAAGCGCAGCTATGAAAAAATGGTTATCTAATGGATAACCAGGTGTTATCTTTTTGTTGTGGTTATCATTCAGATAACCGGATAAC